>OGXR01002210.1_pt1 | contig 12841 bp, 10 predicted proteins | sample 1576331 | NCBI WGS metagenome assembly OGXR01 (sample SAMEA3541473, study PRJEB24748) | human gut metagenome | biome: human gut; feature: human-associated habitat; material: faeces | place: China | collected 2012 | reverse complement strand
TGGCCGCCGAGATCATGGATGCTGCCAACAACACTGGTAACGCCGTGAAGAAGCGCGAGGATACCCACAAGATGGCCGAGGCCAACAAGGCTTTCGCTCATTTCCGTTATTGATCTGTTCTGTAGGAGGTTAATTTCATGGCTACACCCAGAGAAGTTTCTCTTCAGATGACGAGAAATATCGGCATTATGGCCCACATTGATGCTGGTAAGACGACTACCACCGAGCGTATTCTGTACTACACCGGCATCAACCACAAGATCGGCGAAGTCCATGATGGCGGCGCTACCATGGACTGGATGGTTCAGGAGCAGGAGCGTGGTATTACCATCACCTCCGCAGCAACCACCTGCTACTGGTCTCATTCTGAGACTCAGAAGGATCCGGTTGCGTTCAAGAAGAACCGTCACCGCATCAACATCATCGACACCCCGGGCCACGTGGACTTCACCGTTGAGGTCCAGCGTTCCCTGCGCGTCCTGGACGGTTCTGTGACCGTTCTGGCAGCTAAGGGCGGTGTCGAGCCTCAGTCTGAGACCGTTTGGCGGCAGGCTGATGAGTACAAAGTCCCCCGCATGGTGTACGTCAACAAGATGGATACCATGGGTGCCGACTTCTTCCGCTGCATCAAGATGCTGCATGATCGTCTGCACGCTAACGGCGTGGCGATCCAGCTGCCCATCGGCCAGGAGGATACCTTCCGTGGTATCGTTGACCTGGTCGATATGAACGCTGAGGTCTACTATGACGACATGGGCAACGATATGCGCACTGAGCCCATCCCTGAGGATATGGTCGAGCAGGCCGAGGAGTACCGCAACATCCTGATTGAGGCTGTTGCCGAGAACGACGAAGTCCTGATGGAGAAGTATCTCGAGGGTGAGGAGATCACCCGCGAGGAGCTGAAGGCTGCCATCCGCAAGGAGACCATTGCTAACACTCTGGTGCCCGTGGTCTGTGGTTCTTCCTACAAGAACCGTGGTGTCCAGAAGCTGCTGGACGCTATCGTGGATTATATGCCCGCTCCTACCGACGTTGAGGACATCAAGGGTGTGAACCCTGAGACCGAAGAGCAGGAGACCCGTCCGTCTTCCGACGACGCTCCTTTCGCAGCTCTGGCCTTCAAGATCGCAACCGATCCGTTCGTTGGTAAGCTGGCCTACTTCCGTGTCTACTCCGGTAAGGTCGAGGCTGGTACTACTGTCTACAACTCCGTGAAGGACGCTAGAGAGCGTATGGGCCGCATCCTGCAGATGCACTCCAACCACCGCAAGGATATCGACTGCTGCTATGCAGGTGATATCGCTGCTGTTGTCGGTCTGAAGAACACCACCACTGGTGATACTCTGTGTGATGAGAATCATCCCATCATTCTGGAGTCCATGAAGTTCCCCGAGCCCGTTATCCGCGTTGCCATCGAGCCCAAGACCAAGGCTGGCAACGAGAAGATGGGCATCGCGCTGGCAAAGCTGGCCGAAGAGGATCCGACCTTCAAGACCTACACCGATGAAGAGACCGGCCAGACCATTATTGCTGGTATGGGCGAGCTGCATCTGGAGATCATCGTTGACCGTCTGCTGCGTGAGTTCAAGGTTGAAGCAAACGTGGGTGCACCTCAGGTTGCTTACCGTGAGACCATCCGCAAGGAGGCCAATCAGGAGACCAAGTACGCACGTCAGTCTGGTGGTAAGGGCCAGTACGGTCATGTTAAGATCAAGATCGAGCCCAACGAGCCCGGCAAGGGTTACGAGTTTGTCAACGCCATCGTTGGCGGTGCCATCCCGAAGGAATACATCCCGGCTATCGACAACGGTATCCAGGGTGCTATGAAGTCCGGCGTTCTGGCTGGCTATCCTGTCGTTGATGTCAAGGTCACCCTGTGGGATGGTTCTTATCATGAGGTCGACTCCTCTGAAATGGCGTTCTCCATCGCTGGTTCTATGGCATTCAAGGATGCCATGAAGAAGTGCGATCCCGTCATCATGGAGCCCATCATGAAGGTCAATGTTATCGTGCCCGATGAGTACATGGGCAACGTTATCGGCGACCTGAACAGCCGCCGCGGCCAGATCACCAACCAGGAGTCTCAGGACGGTACCGCCCGCGTGACTGCTATGGTTCCTCTGTCCGAGATGTTCGGCTACGCCACCGACCTGCGTTCCAAGACCCAGGGCCGTGGCCAGTACTCCATGGAGCCTGATGAGTATCAGCAGGTTCCCAAGAGCGTTGCCGACAAGATCATGGCCGAGCGCGCTCACAAAGTCTGATTTTTTAAGTCATACTTCATAAAATAGACTTGCAATTTCTCTTTAAATTTTGTATGATAGTCTTACGCAAGACTACCAATATGTTTTAATTAAAGGAGGACACTTCCAATGGCTGAAAAGGAAAAATTTGACCGCTCTTTGGAGCACGTCAACATTGGCACCATCGGTCACGTTGACCATGGCAAGACCACTCTGACCGCTGCCATCACCAAGACTCTGGCTCTGAAGGGCGACGCCGACTTCATGGATTACTCCAGCATCGACAAGGCTCCCGAGGAGAAGGCTCGTGGTATCACGATCAACACTGCTCACGTTGAGTACCACACCGAGAAGCGTCACTACGCCCACGTTGACTGCCCGGGCCATGCTGACTACATCAAGAACATGATCACCGGTGCTGCTCAGATGGACGGCGCTATCCTGGTCGTCGCTGCTACCGATGGTCCCATGCCCCAGACCCGTGAGCACATCCTGCTCGCCCGTCAGGTCGGCGTGCCCAAGATCGTTGTCTTCATGAACAAGTGCGACATGGTCGACGACGAGGAGCTGCTGGATCTGGTCGAGATGGAGATCCGTGAGCTGCTGAGCGAGTACGACTTCGATGGCGACAACACCCCCATCATCCGTGGTTCTGCTCTGAAGGCTCTGGAGTCCACCAGCACCGATCCCAATGCCCCCGAGTACAAGTGCATTTGGGAGCTGATGGACGCTGTTGACAGCTACATCCCCACTCCTGATCGTGCTGCTGACAAGCCCTTCCTGATGCCCGTTGAGGACGTCATGACCATTTCTGGCCGTGGCACCGTCGCCACTGGTCGTGTCGAGCGTGGTACTGCCCACGTCGGCGACCAGATGGAGATCGTCGGTATCAAGGAAGAGAAGATGACCACCACCATCACCGGCCTCGAGATGTTCCGCAAGAGCCTGGAGTTCGCTCAGGCTGGCGATAACATCGGCGCCCTGCTGCGTGGCGTTGACCGTGACCAGATCGAGCGTGGCCAGTGCCTGTGCCAGCCCGGCTCTGTTCATCCCCACACCACCTTCGACGGCCACGTTTACGTCCTGAAGAAGGAAGAGGGCGGCCGTCATACCCCGTTCTTCAACAACTATCGTCCTCAGTTCTACTTCCGCACCACCGACGTTACCGGCATCATCACCCTGCCCGAGGGCACCGAGATGTGCATGCCCGGCGACAACGTCGATATGCATGTTGAGCTGATCACCCCCGTCGCCATGGAAGAGGGCCTGCGTTTCGCTATCCGCGAGGGCGGCCACACCGTTGGTTCCGGCGTTGTTTCCAAGATCGAGAAGTAATTTCTTGCTCTGAAAAGCAATACAAAGGGCGCTGTCCGCAAGGGCAGCGCCCTTTTTTGGTGCGTCCCTACGTCATAAAACACATTGCGCCGCGTTTGTGCACTCTACACAAACGCGGCGCAATTATTTTGCAGGAAAAGTCAAATTAAAAGCTAAAACCTATTGACATTCTAGGTAAATAGGTATATTATACTGGCATCGGGTTTGAACAAAGCAAATCAAAAACAGGAAAGGGGAATACCGCTATGTCCGCTATGTGTTGTTGTCGTATGCGCTGTCACCGGGCATGGCCTGTGGGGCCTACCAGAACCCCCATGTGTTGAACCTGACCTTTGTCCGGGAACCTTCGCAGGGAAGGCCCGGATTTTTTTACCTATTTTTTTCGTGACCCGATAGGGAAGGGGAGACTTTTGTGGATTGGAATGTGGTCGCACAGTACCTGCCGCTGTTTGAAAAAGCGGCGTGGCTGACCCTGCGTCTGGGGCTGGCAGGTATCGCGCTGGCTATTGTCAACGGGCTGGTCTGCGCACTGGTCCAGTATTATAAGGTGCCTGTGCTGCGCCGCGTCGTCGGCTTTTATATCCAGCTCAGCCGCAACACGCCGCTCCTGGTCCAGTTGTTTTTCATCTATTATGGTTTGCCGAAGATCGGCATCAGGACTGACGCTGCGGTCTGCGGCATTGCAGGTCTGGCGTTTCTGGGCGGCAGCTACATGGCGGAGGCGTTCCGCAGCGGGCTGGAATCCATCGAGCCGATCCAGACCGAGAGCGCCTACAGCCTCGGCATGGACCGGATGCAGACGATGCGCTACGTCATCCTGCCGCAGGCCATGTCTACCAGCGTCCCGGCGTTCGTCGCCAATGTCATTTTCCTTTTAAAGGAAACCAGCGTGTTCAGCGCTATCAGCCTGATGGACCTGATGTTCACGGCGAAGGACCTCATCGGCCTGTACTACAAAACCACCGAGAGCCTGTTCCTTCTTGTGGTCTTTTACCTGCTGATCCTGCTCCCGGTTTCGCTGCTGGGGTCCCTGCTGGAAAGGAGGCTGCGCTATGCCGGATTTGGGGCTTAATGTACTGCTCAAGGGCAAAAACGTGGCCCGCCTGCTGGGCGGCCTGTGGGTGGCCCTGCGCATCAGCCTGCTTTCCGTCGCCATCAGTATCCCGCTGGGCATCCTGCTGGGCGTGCTGATGAGCGGCAAAAATCCCGTTGTAAAAGCCATCCTGCGGGTTTATCTCGAAATCATCCGCGTTATGCCGCAGATGGTGCTGCTGTTCCTTGTGTTTTTCGGCACGACCCGCGCGTGGGGCTGGGACCTCTCGGGCGAGACGGCATCCGTCATCGTGTTTGTGCTGTGGGGCACAGCAGAGATGAGCGACCTTGTGAGAGGCGCGCTGATCTCCATCCCGAAGCACCAGTATGAGAGCAGCGAGGCGCTGGGCCTGACGAAGGCGCAGACCTATTGGTACATCATCATTCCGCAGACGGTGCGCCGCCTGATCCCGTTGAGCATCAACCTGATCACCCGCATGATCAAGACCATCAGCCTTGTGCTGATGATTGGCGTCGTCGAGGTGCTGAAGGTCGCGCAGCAGATCATTGAGGCCAACCGCATGGCCAGTCCGAACGCTGCATTCGGCATCTATCTGGTCGTGTTCCTGCTGTATTTCCTCGCCTGCTGGCCCATCAGCCTGCTGGCATCGTACTTAGAGAAAAAATGGAGGTAAGGAACCATGGCAGAACCGATTTTGACCGTAGAGCATCTGGTCAAGGGCTATGGGGAAAATACCGTGCTGGATGACGTCAGCTTTTCCGTCCGCCCCGGCGAGGTCGTCGTGGTGGTAGGCCCCAGCGGCTGCGGCAAGAGCACGCTCCTGCGCTGCATCAACGCGCTGGAGCCCACCCAGAGCGGGCGCGTCCGCCTGGGCAATGAGACTGTCGCCTACGGCGGCAAGGGGCTGACGAGTCTGCGCCAGCGCATCGGCATGGTATTCCAGAGCTATGAGCTGTTCCCGCATCTGACCGTGCTGGACAACGTTATGCTGGCTCCGCTCAAGGTGGCCAAGCGTCCCAAAGACGAGGTACAGAAAGAGGCCGAGGCACTGCTGGACCGCGTGAACCTGCTGAACAAGGCCAGAAGCTACCCGCGGGAGCTGTCCGGCGGCCAGAAGCAGCGCGTTGCCATCGTCCGCGCACTGGCGATGCACCCTGAAATTTTGTTGTTCGATGAAGTGACTGCAGCCCTTGACCCCGAAATGGTCCGCGAGGTGCTGGACGTTATGCTCGATCTGGCGAAGCAGGGCCGCACGATGATCATTGTCACCCACGAGATGCAGTTTGCCCGCGCGATTGCGGATCGTGTCATCTTCCTGGACGGCGGCAAAATCGTCGAGGAGAGCACGCCGGAGGCGTTCTTCGACCACCCCAAGACAGAGCGCGCGCAGAAGTTCCTGCGCACCTTCACCTTTGACAGTGTGAAGTAATGGACTTGGCCCCCTCTGCGAGGGGGCTCCCGCGAAGCGGGTGGGGGAGAGAACCTCGCCATTACCCAAAACATTTAGAACTGTGGCAAAGTTCAACCCTTCCGGCTCTTCGAGCCACCTCCCCTGCTAGGGGAGGCAAGCGCCCGCTTCGCGGGGCGTACCATAGATTCCCTTTTGTGGAAAGAAATACATAGAGGAAAACGAAAGACGAAAAAAGGAGGATATCACCATGAAAAAAGCAACCAAATTGACCGCCGCGGCCCTGGCCGCAACCCTGAGCCTGTCTCTGGCCGCCTGCGGCAGCAGCGCCTCCACGGGCACTGCCTCGACCTCGCCATCCGCCGACGGTGTTGTTTACCGCACGCTGAACGAGATCAAGGCGGACGGCACGATCAACATCGGCGTTTTCTCTGACAAGAACCCGTTCGGCTACGTCGATGAAAACGGCGAGTATCAGGGCTATGACATCTACTTTGCCAACCGCCTGGCCGAGGATCTGGGCGTCAAGGTGAACTACGTCTCCACCGAGGCCGCCAACCGCATCGAGTACCTGCAGACCGGCAAGGTCGATGTCATTCTGGCCAACTTCACGGTCACGCCGGAGCGCGCCGAGGAGGTCGATTTTGCGCTGCCCTACATGAACGTTGCACTGGGCGTCGTTTCCCCGGACTCCAACGTCATCACGTCGCTGGACAGCTGGAACGCCGATGACCAGATGATCGTCATCTCCGGCACTACCGCAGAGACCTACCTGACCCAGAACTACCCCGACATCCCGCTGCAGAAGTATGACTCCTACGCAACGGCCAAGAGCGCGATGGAGAACGGCGGCGTGGCCTGGGCCAACGACAACACCGAGGTCATCGCGTTTGCCAGCCAGAACCCCGGCTACGCTGTCGGCATCCCTTCCCTGGGCAGCCAGGACACGATTGCCCCCGCCGTCAGCAAGGGCAATGAGACGCTGCTGAATGCCATCAACGACGAGATCAAGGCTCTGGGCAAGGAGAATTTCTTCCACGCCGACTATGAGGCCACTCTCGTTGACACCTACGGCACTGACTATGAGGACAGTCTCGTGGTCGAGGGCGGCGAGACGAGCGCACAGTAAAAGGGGAAGGCTTAGGAAAGCAAAAGCGGCAGACCACAAACGGTCTGCCGCCTTTTCTATGCCTTATTCCACGCCAAATTCCGCTCTTACCCGCGCGTACATCTCCCGCTGGGCGTTCGCTTCGTTATCGTCATCCACGCTGCCAAAGGCGCGCTTGGCGGCGCTGCCGGGGCCGGTGGAGCCGTGCTCACCAAAGCGGGCGGTCTTTTCGTTCTCGGGGTCACGCCAGTTGTCCCAGCCGTCGGCGCAAACCTCGTCGCTCAACGCGCAGTCCAGCCAGTAGCAGGCCGCGTCCGCGCGCCAGGGGCGGCCCAGATAGACGCTGCCGGGCGCACAGCTGCCCTGCACGGTGCAGTTCACAAACAGGTAGCCGGGCTTGCCTGCGGGCGTGCTGGGAGCCGTGATATAGCAGGTGCCGCTGATGTGGTGCCACGGCTCAAGGCGGCAGGTGTCGAACACAGCGTTTGCACCGCCAAAGATAAAGTCGATGTTGCCGCGGATCGTGCAGTTTTTGTAGTACTGCACGGTGTCCAGCCGGGGCGTGTTCTCTCGCGGGCCGCGGAAGCCGTTCTGCTCGCGCTCCTGCAGGGGCAGGGGAGCGGTAAACAGCGTGTCCTGGTTGCCGTAGAGGTTCACATTCTCCATCAGCACGCGGCTTGCGTCGGCGTAGACGGCCAGCGCCTGACCGGCCTTTGCGCCGTCCCCGGCGTTGTTCTGCACGGTCAGGTTGCGCACAACGGCCCTGGCGCCGCCCAGAAACAGCGTTGCGCTGCGGAAGGTGCCGGTCTTGACCTCGCCCGGCCACGGGTCACGCCCGCCCACAGACGCCGTGATGACTGTCGCGTTGCGGTACTCGCCCTCGATGACATAGTCCGCCAGCTCAATGAAGGGCCGTTCCTCGTAGATGCCGTGCCTGATGTAGAAGCGCACCGGCTCGTCCGGCGTGGCCGCACAGGCAGCAACGGCCTCGGTCAGCGTGCGGTAGTCGCCCGCACCGCTCTCGTCAACGACCAATGTTTTGCGTTCCGTTTCGGTCATGCAAAAAATCCTCTCATAAATGCAATATCACTGGCAGCGCGGGCTGGCACAGCCTCCTCACGCAGCACGGGCAGAGCGTCCTGCGGCAGCTGCCGCAGCATGGCGAACGCGCCCGCGTAGTCGGTCAGGCTGTCCTCCAGGCTCGTGTGGAGCAGCCCGCCGTCCGGCGCAAAGGCCTGCCCCTTGAAGTGGACGGCCACGATCTGGTCGCCCAGCAGCTCGCCCACGTCGTTCCAGATGCGGTCCTGCGCGCCGACGTTCCCGGCATCCACCAAATTGCTCATGTCAAAGATGACCTTCAGGTTCGGGCTGCGCATCGTGTCCAAAATATGCCGCGTCGCGGCGGCGGAGTTCATGCTGTGGTAGGTCACAGGCTCTACGGCGACGGTCACGCCCAGTGCCTCGGCGGCGGGCAGAATGTCCGCCAGACTGCGGCAGAGCAGCTCCTGCGCTTCCTCGCGGGTCGTACCGGCAGGCTGCTTTTCCATGCTGGTCGTCTCGGTGCCGATGCACCCGGCACCCAGCGCCTTGCAGACGGCCAGCTGGCTCTTGAAGTCCGCCGCATTCTTCAAACGGCTCTCATCGTTGATGGCCAGCTCCACGTAGGTTCCCAGCACGGCCACCTGAATGCTGTGTGCCTTTTCGGCGGCGACGGTCTCGGCGACAAGCGCGTCGGTCACGTCCGCATAGCTCCTGACGGACGGCACACACTTTTTATAGGCCAGCTGCACAGCGGCAAAGCCGTCGACGGCAACGCGCCCGAACAGCTCGTCCGGGCTGCCCTTGCCGTAGTCGTGCAGGCGGGCACCGACGATAAATTTCGGCATAGTGTGTCCTCCTTACTGCTTTTGTGCGGCCAGAACTTCCGTGTAGGCCAGCAGCAGCGGGCCTACGCCCTTGGCGTCGTTCTCGACGATGGGCTCGCTGAAATAGTACGCCAGACTGCCATCGCGGCGGGTCGCGCCGCCGAGACCGGCCACCAGACAGATGCCGCCCAGCTGCAAAGCGCCATCCGCGCCCACGCCCAGATGGCGGTCACAGGTGCCGTAGAACGCCTTCTCACCGTAGGCCGTGTAGCGCTTGGGCAGGTAGCCCAGACGCACGCCCTTGAGCACGGCGTAGGCGAACAGTGCGCTGCCGGAGGTCTCAAGGTAGTTGCCTTCGACCCCGGCCTTGTCTACGACCTGCCAGAACATGCCGCTCTCGGCATCCTGGAAGGCGATCATCGCGTCCACCGCGTCCTTCAGCATTGCCATGATGGCGCGGTACTCGTAGTAAAGCTGGTTGTCCATCCGCTCCAACGTGTCTACCATGGCCACCAGGAACCAGCCCATGGCGCGCAGCCAGAAATTGGCGCTGCAGCCGGTCTCGGGGTTCGCCCAGTACATCTCGCGGCTCTCGTCGTAGCCGTGGTAGTACAGGCCGGTCTTGGCGTCCTTCATGTGCTTCTGGATGTTCATGAACTGCTTGTAGCTGTCAATGCAGCCGTGCATCCCGTTGCAGCGTGTCTCATACTCCATATAGAAGGGCTGGGCCATGTAAGTGCCGTCCAGCCAGACCTGGTTGGGATAGATCTTCTTGTGCCAGAAGTTGCCCTCCTTCGTGCGGGGCTGGGTCTCCAGCTGGCCGCGGATCGTCTCAATGGCATCGCGGTAGCGCTGGTTGCCGGTCAGGTCGTACAGCGTAAACAGGTTTTTGCCCTGGTTGACGTTGTCCAGGTTGTACTCGGCGGGGTCGTAGGTCTCAATGACGCCGTTGTCCTTGACAAAGTAGTCCAGAAACTTCTTGGAGAAGTCCAAAAACTTCTCGTCGCCGGTGGTTTTGTACAGGCTCAGGCAGGCAGTGATCATGCAGCCGTCGATGTAATTCCACTTGTTGGGCTTGCCGCTGCGGACCTTCTCGATGTTCCAGAGCGGTGCCTCGGCGGTGGAACCTGCGATCAGGTAGTCCACGTAATGGCCCAGCGTGGTCAGAATCTCTTCATGGGTCATGGGTCAGTCCTCCTCAAAGCTATCTACGTTTGTCAGCTGCAGGCGCTCACCCTCGTAGCCGGTGATCGCAACGTTGTGCAGCTCAATTTTATGCACGTTCTCGGCATGGACGCCCACCTTGCAGGAGGCATTCGCGCCGCACATCATGGCGGCCTGACCGGCTTTAGCGTCCGGTGCAAAGCTGATTTTTACGTTGTGCACCTTGACACCCTCGATCGGGTGCTCAGGCAGGCCGCTGAACCAGCAGCCTGCGTACTGGGCGTCGGTGGCCGTGATGTTTTCCATCTCCAGCGTGCCCAGTGTCGGGGTCATCTCGTCGACAGGCAGGGCCTCGTGGGTCTGCACATAGTCGCTGCGGCCATCGGGGTCGCAGAAATAGAACATGTTGATGACAAACGGCGCCAGCACGCCATCCATAACGACGTCACGGAACACCAGCCCGTCGATGATGGCGTACTTGCCGCGCCCGCGGCGGGTCTTGACACGCAGACCCCGGTCCGTATGGTCCATCAGGCACTGGGTCACGGTGACGTTCTTGACGCCGCCGCTCATCTCGCTGCCGATGACAAGGCCGCCGTGGCCGCGGCTCAGGCAGCAGTTGCGGATGATAACATTCTCACAGGGAACATGCAGCTTCATGCCTAGGAACAGCTTACCGGATTTCAGCGCGATGCAGTCGTCACCGACGTGTACATGGTTGCCGATGATGTTGACATTCTTGCAGCTCTCGGGGTCGATGCCGTCGGTGTTGGGGCTCGTGGAGCTGTTGCGGATGCGGATGTTCAGGATGTCCACATTCTCGGAGTAGGTCGGGTGGATGGTCCAGGAATAGCTGTTGCAGACCAGAACGCCGTGCAGCACGACGTTTTTGGCACCGCTGGTGAAGAACAGGCGCGGACGCCAGGCAATATTCTTTTCCTTCGGGTTCTGGTACCAGTCGCCGTTCTGGGCGTTGGCGTCAATCATGCCCTCGCCGGTGATCGTCACGTTCTCGGCGTTGATGACGTTGATAAGACCCGCAAAGCTGTCCAGCGGGTTGCCCTCCCACAGACCGAGGTAGTGCTCGTCCTTCTCGTTATGGCAGGGGAGAACACCGGGCAGAATGGGATAGTCAGTGCGGTTGGTGCCGCCCAGCAGCGTGCAGCCCTTTTCGAGATACAGCGTCGTGCTGCTCTGCAAAAACAGGCTTTGGGTGCGGTAGGTACCGGCGGGCACGTAGACCGTGCCGCCCGCGGGGCAGGTGGACAGCGCCGCCTGCAGCTTGGCCGTGTTGTCGGTCACGCCGTCGGCGACGAGGCCGTAGCGGGAGGCATCCACGAAGAAGCTCTCCTCCGCGGTGGTAAAATCCAGCGTATCGGTCACGCCGTCAAGGGTGACGGCCAGCGTGTAGCTGCGGCCCGGCTCCAGCGAATAGAGTGAGAACACATTCGTATCGCCCTCACAGACTGTGGCGCCGTCCAATGAGACTGTATAAGGAGCCGGGGCGCGGTAGCAGCCGGAGTTGACCAGCTCAAACACTGCGCTGCGCGCCATAGAACGTACAAGCGTGATTTTCATGTGTGAACCCCCAAGTGTTCAAAAATAGTATAAAAATAGTTTGAAAAACAGCAAAAAATGTGCTATTCTAAAAAAGACAACAATAACCAATCGCCGGGTGCCCCGCACCACGGCAGTGAGGAGCAGCGTTATGGTTTCGGAATATGTCTACTCGCCCCACGTTGACTTTTTTATTGACCGCGTGGACCGTGACTCCGGGTATGAGATGGCCAACTTCCATATCCATCATAAATACGAGATCTATTATGAGATAGAGGGCAGCCGCCGCTATTTTATTGAGGATGCCGCCTATATCGTCAACGCGGGATGTGTGGTGCTGATCGGTGAAAACCAGATCCACAAGACTGCCTCGCTCGGCGACACAGCCTCGAGCCGTATCGTGATGAATTTCAGCCGCGAGTACCTCGACAAAATTATGGACATCTTCCCGGAGGTGGACTTTTTCTCCTTCTTGAGTGAGGAGCATAACCACCTGCTGTCAAATATCACAGTCAAGCAGCAGAACCACATCCAGGGTCTGCTGCAGCAGCTGCTGGCCCTGCAGGAGGAAACCTCCCCGGAATCCGATGCACTGCGCAAGATGCTGCTGGCCACGCTTTTGCTGGAACTCAAGGACCTCTGCCGCCAGCAGCAGGAGCAGGGCGGCGAGAATGGCCGCGTCAGCAACCACATTGTGGATCAGATCCAGGCCTATATCGCCGAGCACTACGCCGAGAAGCTGACCCTGACCGGCATCGCCAGTCAGTTCTATATCAGCCCGTATTATCTGAGCCGCCTTTTCAAGAAGTCCATCAACCTCTCGCTCATCGAGTATATCAACGGCGTGCGCATCAAGGCCGCGCAGAACCTCATTGAGAAGTCGAACGAGAGCATCTCGGACATTGCGGAAAAGACCGGCTTTATGACGACGGCGCATTTCCGCCGCGTCTTTAAAGATGCCACGGGCCTTTCGCCCCAGCAGTACCGGCAGTATTATAAGAGAGTGAATAAGTAAGAACAGGGAAGCGCTCCGCAAGGGGCGCTTTTTCATTAGGGCAATACCGCATAATTCTAAGTGCCGATACGGCGAGCGAGGTGCGGCAG
>OGXR01002204.1_pt1 | contig 12860 bp, 8 predicted proteins | sample 1576331 | NCBI WGS metagenome assembly OGXR01 (sample SAMEA3541473, study PRJEB24748) | human gut metagenome | biome: human gut; feature: human-associated habitat; material: faeces | place: China | collected 2012 | reverse complement strand
CGGCATCATCGTACAACAGCGTCCGGCCCAGCGTCCGGGCGAACGTGTCGGCGCCAGTTACATCTTATGGGAACACCTGATGAAATTATTGATTTATCAGCAATTTATATGAGAATAATCTTCTTAGGAAGTCCCGCAGCTGCCATTTATAATTTCGGAGCGGCACTTTTAAGATCCATTGGAGATACAAAAAGACCTCTTTTCTTTTTAATAGTTTCAGGTATTTTAAATGTTTTTTTAAATTTATTTTTTGTTATAGTACTAAATATGAGTGTTGATGGAGTAGCAATATTGTGAAGTCATAGAATGATTTATTCTGAGCAGCCATCGACAGTGAAAGTACCAAGGCTGCTACGAAAGAAAAAAATGCTTTCATATCTTATTATTTGGTTTATCAAATAATTAACAAGCAGCCCCGGCAGAATGTTTGAAAGCAGCCTATTCTTCAGACATGGAATAAGGTTTAGCTTCTTTGGCAAGCCCCCTCTTTTTATTCGGAGAAGCAGCCATATCAAACTCAAGTGTTCCTCCTGCCAAAAGGTCGGCATGAGTAATATACATCTTATCGTAAACCTTTCCGTTCAGCTTCACCTGCCGGACATAGCAATTACGATCGCTCACCTTTGGCGCTTTTATTTCGAAAGTGCAGCCATTGGGCAGATTCATACGGATATACGGCAGATAAGGTGCTCCCAATACATATTGGTCAGTACCCGGGCAAACCGGATAAAATCCCATTGCCGTAAAAAGATACCAGGCAGACATCTGGCCGCAATCGTCATTGCCGCCCAGGCCGTCAATATCATTTTTATACATCCGGTTCATGACCGTCCGCAGCCAGTATTGCGTCTTCCAGGGTTGGGAAGTCCAAGCATACAGATACGGAATGTGATGACTGGGCTCATTGCCATGTACATACCCTCCCACCAAACTTACTTCAGCAATATCTTCATTCTTTTCGTAATATTTGCGGGGAAGTGCCATTGAGAACAGTGTATCCAACCGACTGACAAACTTCTTCTCACCTCCCATCAAACGAATCAATCCTGCCACATCATGGGGCACGTGGAAAGAGAAATTCCATGAATTTCCCTCTATAAATCCTTCCCCGTAAGTCTGCATTGCATCAAATTCCTTCCTGAACTCTCCGTTGCTATAACGGGGACGGGCAAAACCAACCGAAGTGTCGAAAACATTCCGGTAATTATTCGCCCTTTTCTTATAAAGATCGGCCAACTGGTCGTCTCCCGCCAACAGAGCTGTCCGGTAAATAGTCCAATCGTCATAGGCATATTCCAATGTAGTGGAAGCAGCCGTCCCACTTTGATCGAAAGGTACATAACCCAATCTTTTATAAGCTTCAACTCCTTCGTAATAAGGAACATTAGCTGTATGGTCCATTGCCATCAAAGCCTCCCCGACAGATATATCCGCTCCTTTGGCAACCGCATCAGCCAAAGCAGACACTGCATGATAACCGCTCATACACCAGCCTTCATTGCCCATCAGGCTCCAAACCGGCAACATGCCATGTACACTTTGCTGCTGATGACGGATCATAGACTGCACCATGTCCGTATTCTGCCGGGGTTTTAGCAAGTTCAAGAAAGGGTGCTCCGCACGATATGTATCCCATAATGAGAAGATAGTATAATTGGTAAATCCTTCGGAAGTATGGATATTATGATCGAGTCCACGATACCGACCGTCTACATCCATATAAACGGACGGGTTAATCATGGTATGATACAATGAAGTATAAAACATGGCCAACTGATCGGGAGTTCCTTTGGCTTCGAGTACATCCAACTCACGATTCCATGCAGAATTTGCCTCGGCAACCAATTGATTGAAAGTTTTTCCGGCAGCCTCTGCCTGTAAATTCTTTACTGCACCTTCTGTGCTCACAGCCGAAAGAGCGACTTTTATCACTAGCTCCGGATTCTGCCGGGTATCGAAATTAAAGTAAGCCACCAGCTTCCGACCGGTCATTTCCGGAAAATTACGGTCGGTATTAAACCGTCGCCAAAAACCTTTATACAGAGCTTTCCCTTTATCCGTATACCCATAATCCTTGATGGGCTGAGACAAAGAGATGGCAAAATATGTGTAATTGGTACGTGCCCATCCGTTCGTTATACGATAGCCCGTCAGTAATGTGTCATTTTCCACACGTAAATTAGCCCATAGAGTTTTTCCATCATAGTTGTAGATTCCGTGTATCAGGTCAAGGATGATGTGTCCGTCCGCATTATCGGGAAAAGTATATTTATGTATTCCTACCCGTTGAGTAGCTGTCAGTTGTGCCTTTATGCCATAATCAGCAAGCTCCACTTCATAATACCCCGGACGAGCAACCTCTGTGTCATGACTGAAACGGGAGCGGTATCCCTCATCAGGAGTACCGGCTCTTCCGGGATTCAACTTCAGTTGACCTGTGGCGGGCATAATCAAAATATCACCCAGATCCGAATGTCCCGTACCACTCAGATGGGTATGGCTGAATCCCACAATTGTCGGATCATGATACTGATATCCGGCACAATATTCATACGCATTTTTTTGATAAGTTCCATCTATGTTGTGAGGAATCGTATCTGTATCCGGACTTAACTGTACAAGTCCGAACGGAGCACAAGCACCGGGAAATGTATGCCCCATACCATTGGTTCCGATGATCGGGTTGACAAATGCACATACATCCGGCACTTCTGCCGTCTGCTGGGCCATCACTGTCGTAAATGCCGGAAGGAATGCCAGCAAGGAAAGTACTTTTTTCTTCATAATCTTATCTTTGTGATGTGTTGTTGATATGCAAAGATAGTTTTTTTCAGCTATTCCAATTCACTTCATCTCCACATTTTGACATTTCACCAGTCAATCTTTCCAACTCACAGTTTTCTGTTAACAATAAATATCCCGGCAACTTACCTTTGTATCGACATTCAAACACTTAAAGACTATGTTTAAAGCCATTGTACGTTTTTCCATAAAAAAGAAATTATTTGTAGGACTTACTACACTCTTCCTTCTTATCGGAGGCATATATGCAATGTTGACTCTGCCGATCGATGCCGTACCGGACATCACCAACAATCAGGTACAGATCGTAACAGTCTCTCCCACACTTGCCCCTCAGGAAGTAGAACAATTAATCACGATGCCCATCGAAATTGCCATGAGCAATATCATGAACGTGGAAGATATTCGTTCGGTAAGTCGCTTCGGACTGTCGGTGGTAACAGTCGTATTTAAAGAAAGCGTACCGACCCTCGATGCTCGGCAGTTAATTAACGAACAGATTCAATCGGTAGCCGGAGAAATTCCACCGGAACTGGGCATGCCGGAAATGATGCCCATCACTACCGGATTGGGAGAAATCTATCAGTACATCCTGAAAGTAGAACCCGGCTACGAAGATAAATATGACGCCATGGAACTACGCACCATTCAAGACTGGATGGTGAAACGTCAGTTATCCGGTATACCGGGTATTGTAGAAATCAACAGTTTTGGCGGCTATCTGAAGCAATATGAAGTAGCCGTTGACCCGGATGCCCTTTTTTCATTGAACATCACCATCGGTGAAGTATTCGAGGCGCTGAGTAAAAACAACCAGAACACCGGAGGGAGCTACATCGAAAAAGCCAAAAACGCTTATTACATCCGTTCGGAGGGCATGATCAGCCGCACTAAAGATATCGAGCAGATTGTGGTTGCCAACCGCAACGGCATCCCGGTACACATCAGCGATGTGGGCATTGTCCGTTTTGGAGCACCCAAACGTTTTGGAGCAATGACCAAAGACGGAAAAGGCGAATGTGTGGGAGGTATCGCCATGATGTTGAAAGGGGCCAATGCCAATGTAGTCACACAAGAGCTGGAAAAACGGGTAGAAAAGATACAGAAACTATTACCCGAAGGAGTAAGCATAGAGCCGTATCTGAACCGCTCGGAACTGGTAAACCGGAATATCTCTACCGTAGTGCACAACCTGATTGAAGGAGCTATTATCGTATTTGTGGTACTTATCATCTTTTTGGGCAACATACGTGCCGGACTTATCGTAGCTTCAGTCATTCCGCTGGCTATGCTGTTCGCATTCATCCTTATGCGTATTTTCGGAGTGACAGCCAACCTGATGAGCCTCGGCGCTATTGATTTCGGTATCGTAGTAGACGGTTCCATCGTGATAGTAGAAGGCATACTTGCCCACCTATACAGCAATAAACTGAAAGGACGCACTTTATCGGGAACCGAAATGGACGAAGAAGTGGAGAAAGGTGCTTCGGGTGTAGTACGTTCGGCTACATTCGCCGTATTCATCATCCTGATCGTATTCTTCCCTATACTGACACTGAGCGGAATCGAAGGAAAATATTTCACTCCGATGGCAAAGACATTGGTATTCTGCATTATCGGGGCACTGCTTCTCTCCCTGACTTATGTACCCATGATGGCTTCTCTTTTTTTAAAACACACCATTATGGTAAAACCTACATTTGCGGACCGTTTCTTTGAAAAACTCAATGTCATATATCAACGGTGCCTGCATTTCTGCCTCCGCTTCAAATGGCAAACAGTTACCGTGGCCTTCGCTACTTTAATTGGTTCTTTTCTGCTTTTCGGACGACTGGGAGCTGAATTTATCCCTACTTTGGACGAAGGGGACTTTGCCATGCAAATGACATTACCGGCCGGCAGCTCACTTTCGGAGAGCATCGAAGTTTCCAATCAGGCCGAAAAATTATTGATGGACCGGTTCCCGGAAATCAAACATGTCGTCGCCAAGATAGGTACAGCCGAGGAACACACCGATCCAATGGCAGTAGAAGATGCCGATGTAATGATTGTGATGAAACCCTTTAAAGAGTGGACCTCTGCATCGAGCCGGGCGGAAATGGTAGAAAAAATGAAAGAAGCCCTCCAGCCCCTGGAAAATCGTGCAGAGTTCAACTTCTCACAACCCATTCAGTTACGTTTCAATGAACTGATGACCGGAGCCAAAGCCGATATAGCTGTCAAGTTATATGGTGAGGATACTCACGAACTTTACGCAAAGGCGAAAGAAGCCGCCCGCTTCGTCGAACAAGTTTCGGGGGCTTCCGATGTCATTGTCGAACAGACTATGGGACTGCCCCAACTGGTAGTGAAATACAACCGCGGAAAAATAGCCCGATACGGCATTAATATCGAAGAATTGAATACAATGATCCGTACAGCCTATGCAGGTGAAGTAAGTGGCGTCGTATTCGAAAATGAAAGAAGATTCGATTTAGTAGTACGCCTTGATCAGGAAAAAGTGGCGGACCTCAACCTCGACAAGCTCTTCATACGCACTTCGGAAGGCATACAGATTCCTGTCAGCGAAGTGGCAAGCATCGACTTGGTGAACGGACCGCTCCAGATTAACCGCGACGCCACCAAACGCCGCATCGTAATCGGAGTCAACGTACGTGATGCCGATATTCAGCAGGTAGTATCAGAAATACAACAGATACTGGATAAGAATATCAAGTTACAACCCGGATATTACTTTGAATACGGAGGACAATTTGAAAATTTACAGAATGCCATCCGTACACTAACCATTGTAATACCGGTAGCCTTGATGCTGATTCTGCTGATTCTGTTCTTCGCCTTCAAGAATGTGACCTATACACTGATGGTATTCTCTACAGTACCATTATCACTGATAGGCGGCATTCTGGCACTCTGGTTACGCGGACTTCCGTTCAGTATCTCAGCAGGAGTAGGATTCATCGCTTTGTTTGGCGTAGCGGTACTAAATGGGATCCTGATGATCAATCACTTCAACGATTTAAGAAAACAAAATAAATATGCCATGACCACCAATCAGATTATAAAAAGAGGGACACCCCACCTGCTACGTCCGGTATTTCTCACCGGACTGGTAGCCTCACTGGGCTTCGTACCAATGGCCATCGCCACATCTGCCGGAGCAGAAGTACAACGCCCTCTGGCAACAGTTGTAATCGGAGGATTGATTCTATCCACTATATTAACGTTGATTATCCTTCCGGTCTTTTATAAAATAGTCAATGCGGCAAGTGCCGGTTGGAAACAGCCTAAGAGACGGTTGCATCTGTTCATCCTGCTACCGACACTTCTGCTGAGTGCCACCGCCACGGCACAGGCCCCACAAACCGTCAGCCTGGAACAAGCGATAGAGATAGCCAAGCAAAACCACCCAAGACTGAAGATAGCCACAACGGCCATCCGGCAGGCACAAGCCGGACGGGGAGAAATTGTAGAAGCAACTCCCTCCACATTCAACTATTCGTGGGGACAGTTGAATGGTGAAAATAAGAAAGACAAGGAAATGGCTTTCGAACAGAGTCTGGGTTCATTGTTGACGCCGTTTTACAAAAATGTACTTATCAACCGACAGGTACAAACAAGCACTTACTACCGCCAAATGGTCGAAAAGGAGATTACGGCAGAAGTAAAGCGCGCATGGGCCTATTATCAGTATGCCTCCGGGATGTCTTCACTCTATCACGACCAAGACCGGATGGCTGCCGAATTAAGGCGTATCGGTGAGTTGAGATACGAACAGGGAGAAATCACCTTATTGGAGAAAAACATGATGACTACACTGGCAGCCGATTTACACAATCGACTCTTCCAGGCACTAGAAGAGAAAAAAGTAGCTTTGGCCCGCTTTCAATGGAGTTGTTATGCAGATGACCCGATTACACCGAAAGATACGATGATGACACTCTTCCCCACCGATTGTGAGCAGAGAAGTACCTCCGAAGCTCATCTCGGATTCTTCAATAGCCAAGCTTCCGAAGCACGGGCAATCTTGAATGTAGAACGCAGCCGTTTCTTTCCGGAATTAAGTATCGGATACAGCCGCCAGGATATTTTGCCACTGAAAAATCTAAATGCCTGGATGGTGGGTGTATCCTTCCCGATCTACTTCCTGCCACAAAAAAGTCGGATCAAACAAGCGAAATTAGCAGTTTCGGCGGCACAAATACAGGCCGAAGCCAACATCCGAGAATTGAACAATAAAATAACAGAGTTGAGTACTGCCTTGCGACGTTACGAAGAAAGTCTCCGGTTCTATACTTCGTCGGCACTCAAAGAGGCAGACGAACTGGTCAAAACAGCCAACTTACAATTACAACACAGCGAAACCGGTATTGCGGAATTTATCCAGTCGGTCAGTGCTGCCCGTGAAATACGCAAAGGCTATATCGAAACTATATATCAATACAACATAGCTTCTTTAGAATACGAACTTTATCAATAACCTATTGAAACATAAAAAAAAATGAAAAAAATATTTTATCCGGTCCTCTTATTGGTTCTTGCGGCATGCAAAAAACCTGAACAGACATCCGAAACCATAGTTCCGGCTCCTGCTATTGCCGACATCCCGACCGATACTGTTACGACCCAAGTAGACGGAATAACATCGGCTACTTCAAAGCCCAATCAAGTATCTTTCAACGGCACCATTGTATTGCCTCCCCAACGTCAAGCTACGGTGGCCCTCACTATGGGAGGAGTAGTGAAACACACCTCACTCTTACCAGGGCAACAAGTACGGCAAGGTGCCCTGCTGGCAACACTCGAGAATCCCGACTTCATCGCACTGCAACAAACCTATCTCGACAGCCATGCCCAAGCAGAATATCTGCAGGCCGAATATGAACGGCAAAAAACTCTCTCGACCGAACAAGCCGCTTCGCAAAAGAAGTTTCAACAGAGCAAAGCAGACTATCTGTCAATGAAAAGCAAGCTGGAAGCTACGGCAGCACAGCTTACCCTATTGGGCATCGTCCCGGAAGAGTTGCTGAAAAGCGGCATTCAGCCCTTGCTACAGGTAAAGGCTCCCATCAGTGGTTATATCAGCGATGTAGCGATGAATATCGGTAAATACATCCAACCGGGTGAAGCACTTTGTGAGGTCATCGACAAATCAGCCCCCCTGCTTTGCCTTACAACTTATGAAAAAGACCTAGCAGATATGAAAGTAGGTAGTCCCGTCCAGTTTCGGGTCAACGGTATGGGCAAAACAGTGTTCAAAGCTACCTTGGTCTCCATCGGTCAGAAGGTGGATGAGGTAAGCCGTTCGCTCGAAGTATATGCCCGTATCGATGATGTCAACCAACAGTTTCGTCCCGGCATGTATGTAACGGCGAGAATACAGAAATAATCCGGTGTATTGTCTTATCTTTGTCCCCATGAAACGAATCCGAGCTATATACAACGATAAATACCTCCTATCCACCCTCATCATCTCACTGGCAGTGGCGGTGCTTATCCATTTTCCCGAATCAGTCTCTCTTTTTGACGGATTTGAGAGTCATACCCTTTTTCCCGGGATGAAATTCGCTGATGTAGCCAACGAGATCCTCTTTACCTTTTTGTCATTGCTGATTCTGTTTGCAGTCAACACCCGACTGTTTCATTTCAATCAGACCTCAATGAAAATCACATGGCAAAAGATTATTCTCTCTTTTGTACTAACCTGGATATTAAGCAATTTCCTGGGACAATGCTTTGTATATTTGCACAAGACATTTGATATTCCCGCTATAGATGCCATGGTGCACCACTACCTGCATCCATTACGCGATTTCATTATGTCTAGCCTGGTGACCAGCAGTTGCTATATCATCTACCTGATTCGTCGCCAACAACAAGTAATTGTTGAAAACGAACAATTAAAGGCAGAAAACATACGCAACCAGTTCGAAGTGCTGAAAAACCAACTGAACCCACACATGCTTTTCAATTCGCTCAATACGCTGCGTTCGCTCGTTCGTGAAAATCAAGACCGGGCACAAGATTACATCCAGGAGCTGTCACACGTACTACGATACACATTGCAAGGCAACGAGTCGCAATGCGTCACTCTACGTGAAGAAATGGACTTTGTGTCAGCCTACATCTTTCTCCTTAAAATGCGTTTTGAAGATAATCTGCGATTCGAGATCAATATAACTCATAATTCCGAAGAGTATTTGCTTCCTCCCATGTCCATACAGATGCTGATTGAAAATGCCGTAAAGCATAATGAAATCAGCAACCGCCGTCCTCTTACCATCACAATCGCGACCGATTCGGAAGAAGGACTCCTGGTAAGCAATCCCATACAGTCTAAACTGACAGCTACAACCGGTACCGGCATTGGGCTGGTCAATCTCGACAAACGCTATCGCCTCTTGTTCCGACAAGAAATACAAATCACAGAAGACAGAAACTTCACCGTTCGTATACCCCTCATCCGGAAAGACCTATGAAAGCAATCATCATTGAAGACGAAAAAGCAGCGGTACGAAACCTGACTTCACTACTCGGTGAAGTCTGCCCGCAAATAGAAATCGTAACGGAACTCGACAGTATCGCCGATACCATCGAGTGGTTCACCGATCATTCAATGCCCGATCTGGTATTTATGGATATCCACCTGGCAGATGGGTCGGCATTTGAGATCTTTGAACACGTCCACATCACCTGCCCCATCATTTTCACTACTGCCTATGACGAATATGCCTTACGGGCTTTCAAAGTCAACAGCATCGATTATTTACTGAAACCTATCGGAAGACAGGATATAGAACAGGCATTAGAAAAACTGACCCTGTTCAGTTCCGGCAATTCCAAACCTACCGGTCCGGAAACAAACGAACTTGTGAACCTGATGCGTATGTTAAAAAAGCAGGAAAGCTATAAAACCCATTTCCTGATTCCGATAAAAGGCGATAAACTGCTCCCCGTTTCGGTTGATATGATCCTGTTGTTCTACATCAGAGATTGCCAGGTGAAAGCTGTTCTGACAGACGGGACGGAATATTCATTCCCACAAACCCTCGACGAATTGACCGAATGTCTGGACCCGACACTCTTTTTCCGGGCCAACCGCCAATATCTCCTTTCACGGGAAGCCATCAAGGATATAGACCTCTGGTTCAACAGTCGTCTTTCCATCAATCTTCGTCATTCGGTATCAGGAGAGAAGATTTTAGTCAGTAAAGCACGTGTAGCTGAATTTAAAGAGTGGTTCAGCGTTAAATAATTAAGGAATAAAAAACAAATATTAATGCACGCTTGCAGAATACTCCTACAAGCCGTATCTTTGTAACCCTAATTCTAAATACTCAAATATGGCTTTCACCAACAACGTAATGATTGTGCGCCACAAGTTGCTGGCTAAATTGGTAAATCTCTGGAAAGAGAACAAATTAACGAATGAAATTGACAGACTTCCCATTGAACTGAGCCCTCGCCGTTCACGCCCGCTCGGACGCTGCTGTATCCACAAAGAGCGTGCTGTATACAAATATAAACTTTTCCCCTTGTTGGGTTTCGATATGACAGACGAAACTGACGAGCTCACTCCACTTTCGGAATACGCACGCCAGGCGTTGGAACGTAAAAACAAACAGAAAGAAAATATACTCTGCGTCATCGATGAAGCTTGTTCATCTTGCGTACAGGTTAACTATGAGGTGACCAACCTCTGCCGTGGTTGTGTAGCCCGCAGTTGCTATATGAACTGCCCCAAGGATGCCATCCGTTTCCGAAAAAACGGACAGGCAAAGATTGACCACGACGCTTGTATCAGTTGCGGGAAGTGTCATCAAAGCTGTCCGTACCACGCCATCGTATTCATTCCGGTTCCTTGCGAAGAAGCCTGTCCCGTGAAAGCTATCAGCAAAGACGAGAACGGTATCGAACATATTGATGAAAGCAAATGTATCTACTGTGGCAAGTGCCTCAATGCTTGTCCTTTCGGAGCCATTTTCGAGATTTCCCAGGCTTTTGATGTCCTTGAAGGCATCCGTAGCGGTGAAAAGATGATAGCGATACCTGCTCCCTCTATACTCGGACAATTCAACACATCCATCGAAGCAGTATACGGAGCACTTCGCCAGATGGGATTTGCCGATGTAGTCGAAGTGGCGCAGGGAGCTATGGACACCGTAAGTCACGAAGCTGCCGAACTGAAAGAAAAGCTAGAGGAAGGACAGCCGTTTATGACAACCTCTTGCTGCCCGTCTTACATCGAATTAGTGAACAAGCACATACCGGGAATGAAGCCTTATGTTTCTTCTACGGGATCCCCGATGTATTATGCCGCCCGCATCGCCAAGGAACGCCACCCGGATGCAAAGATCGTGTTTATCGGCCCGTGTGTGGCCAAACGTAAAGAAGCCCGTCGCGATGAATGCGTAGACTATATACTTACTTTTGAGGAAATGGCTTCGATCTTTGAGGGACTGGACATCCAACTTGAACAGACACAGCCATTCTCAGTACTCTATACTTCGGTACGCGAGGCACACGGTTTTGCTCAGGCAGGTGGTGTAATGGGAGCTATTAAGGCCTACTTAGGCGAAGAGGCTAAGAAATTCTCCGCTATCCAGGTCTCGGACCTGAACAAGAAAAACATAGGCTTGCTGCGTGCTGCTGCCAAAACAGGCAAAGCACAAGGACAGTTCATTGAAGTCATGGCCTGCGAAGGCGGATGTATCAGCGGCCCCAGTGCCCATAATGACGCTATCGGTGGACGCCGGCAGTTGAACCAAGAACTGATAAAACGCCGTGAATCATATGAAGAAACTCATAGATAAATTAAGGGAGGAGCGCACCCTCACCTCCGAAGAGTTCGCACACCTGTTGTCGCACTATGATGATGAAGCCTTGGCATACATCAATCAGCAGGCACGGGAAGTAGCGACCGCACACTTCGGACAGGGAGTCTACATACGCGGACTGATCGAAATAAGTAATTATTGCCGGAATAACTGCAACTATTGCGGTATCCGGAAAGACAATTGGCGAGCCGATCGCTACCGACTCAGTAAGGAGATGATTTGGGATTGTTGCGAACATGGCTACAAACTCGGATTCCGCTCATTCGTTCTCCAGGGAGGCGAAGATCCGAAACGGTCGGACAATGATATGGAGGAGATCATTGCGGAAATCCGCCGGCGATATCCCGAATGTGCCATCACGCTGTCTATCGGTGAAAAACCGGCGAAAGCTTACGAACGCTATTTTATGAAAGGCGCCGATCGGTATCTGTTACGCCACGAAACATTCAACAGAGGGCATTACTACTGTCTGCACCCCTATGAAATGTCCAACGAAAGACGTATCAAATGCCTTCAGGAACTCAAACGAATCGGTTTCCAGACCGGGACAGGCATCATGGTGGGAACCCCTCACCAAAGAGTGGAATTTCTGATAGAGGATATACGTTTTATTGAAAACTTCCAACCGGAAATGATTGGTATCGGACCTTTTATCCCCCATCAGCGAACCCCATTCTGTGACGAAAAAGCAGGCAGTGTAGAGCTGACCTTGTTACTGCTCTCTATCTTCAGGCTGATGCATCCCAAGGCACTGATCCCTTCGACAACTGCGTTGGCAAGCCTGGCACCGGACGGCAGAATACGGGGTATTCTTGCCGGCGCCAATGTGGTCATGCCCAATCTGTCGCCTATCATTGTAAGAAACAAATATAACCTGTACGACCAGAAAGTAGCTTTCGGTGCCGAAGCGGCCGAAGGACTGGCCTTATTGGAAAAGCAACTGACAGCGGTCGGATATCACATCGACTACAGCCGGGGAGATTATAACAACTAATCAACAAAAGACATGTATAAAGTAGATTCACCTGATGCTGTCGACTTTATTAACCATCAGGAAATTATTGAAACACTGGAGTATGCCCGCGCCCATCGGAATGACCGGGAACTTATCCGAAATTTAATAGAGAAAGCCCGCCTTTGTAAGGGGCTCACCCACTGGGAAGCCGCCATATTGCTGGAATGTGCTGAAGAAGATCTTACTAAAGAGATTTTTCATCTTGC
>OGXR01002203.1_pt1 | contig 12864 bp, 10 predicted proteins | sample 1576331 | NCBI WGS metagenome assembly OGXR01 (sample SAMEA3541473, study PRJEB24748) | human gut metagenome | biome: human gut; feature: human-associated habitat; material: faeces | place: China | collected 2012 | reverse complement strand
TTTAAAATAAGGTATAATATTTTAAATAAAAAACGTAAGATTAAGAAGGGAAGAAAAATGAAATCAACTTTAAGAGAAATTATAGAATGGTTAATATGTATAATAATAGCAGTAGTATTAGCACTATTAGTAAGATATTATATTGGAACACCAACAATAGTACAACAAACATCGATGACTCCGACTTTAAAAGAAAATGAAAGACTGTGGTTAAATAGATGGGTAAGAACAATTAAAGAAATGCCTAAAAGAGGTGATATTATAACATTTGAAGCACCAAGTGTAATAAAAACAGCAAGTGAAAGTGTAGATCTAAAAAATCCAAAAGCACAATATGAAAATGAACCACAAGGAATATTAAATAAATTCACATATTATGTATTAGAAAATGGAAAAAAGAGCTATATAAAAAGAGTAGTAGGATTGCCAGGAGATTATGTTGAAATAAAAAATGGCGGAGTTTATATAAATGGCGATAAATTAGAAGAAGATTATTTAAAAAGTGGAGTAGTAACAGACATGATACAAGGAGGAAGAGAAGAAGGAGCATACAACAAATTTACAGTTCCAGAAAATTGTGTTTTTGCATTAGGAGATAATGTAAAAGCTTTTTTTATTTTAATTAAGTATCTTATGAAATAAAGTTTATCAGCTTATTGTCAAAGCAACTTATGCGATATGACTAAAAGATAAAGCTATTTATTAAACTTATGTAAATCATAATTATAAATATTGCGTCAGAAATAATATAATGTTATCATTAAGAAGATATGTATATAATCAATTATTATAGCATAATTAATAATATATTCAGGAGCGTATATGGTAGACAGCAGCTATTTTAAGAATAATAAGAACAATGGTAATAGAGCGGGCGGTAAGAATAACGGCAAATTAATGGACAGGTTAAAGCAGCATAAGTGGATACCACTTGTTGTAATTATAGTATTAGCACTTGCAATGATTGCAATTCAGTATTTTATGTTAGATGTACTTCAATATACAAGACAGATGGCAGAACAGCAGAAAGAGGGATTTATTAATATATATCCTATAATCAATAATTTGCTTTAAAGAACATTTAGAATTTTAAAATAGAAAAATTTAAAATGCTAAAGTTTTAAAATATTCAAAGCTTAGAAGGTCATAATAAAGAAGGTCTTAAAAGTCAAAATACGCAAATTCCCACCTAGAATGGAGGAGAATTATGCAGTTTTTGATTTTTAAGACCTTATTTATTTGATTTTAAATGTTCCCCAATATTAAATTGTATGTGTTTAAGTTTACGTGTTATTAGAAATAGAAATTAAGACTTATAAGACAAGATAGATTTATAAGATAAGATAGATTTATAGGACAAAATAAACTTATAGGAAAATGTGACTTATAGGGCAAAATGTGTTGATAGAAACCGTCCTCAGACCTTTAATTTCAATGGCTGAGGGCGGTTTAATCTTTTTTGAAATAACTTTGATGGTGGTTAAAATATATTGATAAAAACTTATATTCAATTTCAGATAAAGGAGATAATTAACAAATGTAAGAAAATAGATAATACATATTGACTTTATAAATAATATGCTTTACTATTTAGATAGATTTCTAATTAGATAATTTTCTAAATAGAATGAAATTATAATACAGCGCTGAATGGAACAATAATTAGGCAAAGTTAGGAAGTGATATGTTTGGCATTTGCAGATACTTTTAAGGCATTATCTGACCCGGCAAGGAGGGATATTTTAGAGATGTTAAAGAATAAGCCTCTTTCGGCGGGAGAGATTGCTAAACAGTTCGATATGACACAAGCCACAGTATCATATCATTTGAAAGTATTAAAAAAGGCAGATTTAATAAGAGAAAATAGAAAAAAGAATTTTATTTACTATGAATTAAATCTCACAGTACTAGAGGAACTGATGATGTGGTTATCTGATTTAAAGAATAAAGAAAATTAGGAGGAAAAGTATCTATGAAAGATAATAATACAGATTATCAAAATGATAATAGCTGTAATAATTCTAATATAAGCCTTTCAATGGCAGTAATATCGGTTATCGCTACATTGCTACCAATTATTATAGGATTGGCGTTATGGAATAAGCTTCCCGATGAATTGCCTGTTCATTGGGGAATTAAAGGCAATGTAGACAGATTGGCGACTAAGGCTGAGGGAATATTTATAATGCCTTGTCTGTGTGCAATTATCCAGATTGGTGTACTTATTAAATTATATATTGACCCAAGAAAAGAGCAGATTCATCATAAACCCATACTTGTATCAATATGGATTGTTCCATTGATTACCATTTTAATTAATGTACTTATATATATAATAGCACTTGGTGGTAAAGTAAGTATGACAATGGCAGTATTTTTTATCATTGGTGTTATGTTTATAGGGCTTGGTAATTATATGCCAAAGTTGAAACAGAATTATACAATAGGAATTAAAGTTCCGTGGACATTAAATAGCGAAGAGAATTGGAATATGACACATAGAATGGCAGGTAAGGTATATGTTGTGGCAGGTGTTATTTCAATAATAATTGCATTGCTTAATAATGTATTGAGTGATGAAGTGACAATTATTATATTTATGGCTGTATTTCTTGTGACAGGCATAGGAAGTGTTGCTTATTCATTCTGGCTTTATAAGGTCAAGGGCCTTTAATAAATTGTATTATATCAAGATGTCCCCAGCCCTGCTGATTGGTGGCAAGATTGACTTTGTGACAGCATTTTTTAAGCCGTTGGCGGATTTCGTCAGGAGCATAATCGTGATTATTAAGAACACGGGCGATTGCACCGCTTACAATTGGTGCAGACATGGATGTTCCGCTTTTGGTGGAATATCCATTTTTTTTATTACTGCACGCTGTGATATTAGAGCCAGTGACAACAAGTTCGGGCTTAAGAATGCCATCAAGAGTAGGACCGCGGCCGGAATTAAATGTCTTATCATCAATAGAGCCAACGGTAATGACAAGGCGGCTTGTGCCGGGTGCGGTTATGCTGTGGGGCTTTGGACCGCTATTACCGGCAGCGGCGACAACAATAATGCCTTCATTCCACATATTTTCCACATTTTTTATTAGTTCAGAAGTATTGGAGGGGTTGTGGGTAGTGCCAAAGGAAATATTTACTATTTTTATATTGTAAATATCTTTATTATTGATTATCCATTTAGTGCCTTTAATTACATTTTCTATATTGCCATTGCCGTTGGAGTCAAGCACCTTAACAGATATAATCTGGCTCATAGGGGCTATTCCTTTGAATCGGCCGTGACTTGCATAGCCATCGCCTGCGATTATGCCTGAAACGTGCGTGCCGTGACCGCTGTCATCATATGGAAATGCTCTATTATTAATAAAATCTTTAAATGCGATTATCCGGTTTCCAAAATCTATATGCTTATATATGCCTGTATCAAGTACAGCAACACCTATATTATTATTCATATCTATCCTCAGTTATGCTCTATATAAATATTTTATTCATAATAATTGTGATTGGTGCGTTGATTATTGATGTCTTATATTTGCTTTTTGTATTAAAATCTTATATAATATTCAAATACATAATACATTTAAGTAATTGGAATTGCTTTTATCTGAGATTTTCGAGTAGAAAGTTTTTATGTAAGATTAAAGGTATTGATAATATGTATAATATTCGTGAAAAGTGAGAGGTTGCGTTATGGACAAGAAAAGAATTGTTGTTGCATTAGGAAGAAATGCTTTCGGAGAAACATTCCCAGAACAGCAGGCAAATGTTAAGAAAGCAGCTAAGGCTATTGCAGATTTAGTAGAAGCTAAGTATCAGATAGTAATTACACACAGCAATGGTCCTCAGGTTGGTATGATTCAGACAGCTATGACAGAATTTGCAAGACTTGAGCCAGAAGACAGGACTGTTGCTCCTATGTCAGTATGTGGTGCTATGAGTGAAGGCTATATAGGTTATGATTTACAGAATGCAATCAGGGAGGAGCTTCTTAACAGAGGTATCTATAAGACAGTTTCAACAATTATAACTCAGGTAAGAGTTGATCCTTTTGATATAGCATTTTCTGAGCCTTCTAAGATAATCGGAAGATATATGACTAAGGAAGAAGCTGAAGCAGAGGAAGAAAAGGGTAACTATGTAGTTGAAGAAGAACCAGGCAGGTTCAGAAGAATAATTGCAGCTCCAATGCCTATTGATATATATGAGATTGATGCTGTTAAGGCACTTCTTTCGGCAGATCAGATTGTTATTGCTGCCGGTGGTGGTGGAATTCCAGTATTACAGCAAGGTTCACACCTTAAGGGTGCATCAGCTATTATAGAGAAGGATTACACAGCAGCTAAGCTTGCAGAACTTGTCGGAGCAGATACATTATTATTCCTTACAGCTTATGATAAGCTAACAATTGGAAAGGGAACAGCTGACGAGAAGGTATTTGACAATGTATCAGCAGCAGATCTTCACCAGTATATTAAAGCTGGACATTTCCCAGCTAAGACAACATTCCCTAAGGTAGATGCATCAATTAGATTTGTTGCAGCTGATTCAGACAGAAAGGCAGTTATTGCTAATCTTGAGCAGGCTAAAGAAGGCTTAGACGGAAAGGCAGGAACTACAATAACAGCTTAACTGGGTGACATATAATGGAACCTGCACAACAATAAGTGGTTCAATTACAACATATATTTGATGAATTACAACATCTCTCGATAATATATATAATTATGTGGTAGAATATGGTTATAATAATTATCAGGAGGTGTTGTTTTGCTTTTAATGGGGATGCAAAAGAAGAATTCAGATATGGATAGTCTGATGGAACATTTAGAATTTAAGGGTATTAATGTATTGAATGTATTTGAGGAAGGGAGGGTTAATAATCTGCTGTGGCAGATGAATACAAGAAAGAATAATGAACTGTTTATTAAGCACAGGTATATCGTATTATTTATATCATATGAAATGCTTAATGACATTAAAGGGGTATATTATCTGGAGCTTGTTAAGAAATTATCAGAACAGGGGAAGATTAAATTATATGTAGTCAACAACCATATTAAGATTAAGAATTTGCCCAAAAGAGGTGGCTGGCTTGAAAATATTATATGTGATTGTGAGGAGTGCGAGGACAATTATGAGATGAATTGTAAGATGTATCAGCTTGCTGATGATATTGTGTGTAATGTTGTCAATGATATATTCAATCAGAATACTTGCAATTAATCACAATTCCATCTATAATTGTAATGTTTAACATTACTGGAGGTTATGATTAATGATTAGTGCAAACAATGTAACACTTCGTATAGGTAAAAAGGCCCTTTTTGAAGATGTAAATATTAAGTTTACAGAAGGTAACTGCTATGGTCTTATCGGTGCTAATGGTGCAGGTAAGTCAACATTTTTAAAAATACTTACTGGTCAGATTGAACCAAGTAAGGGAGATGTATCTATTACACCAGGTCAGAGATTATCATTCCTTGAACAGGACCACTTCAAGTATGATGAGTACACTGTATTAGATACTGTTATTATGGGTAACACACGCCTTTATGAAATAATGAAAGAAAAAGAAGCAATATATGCTAAAGAAGATTTCACAGAGGAAGATGGTAATAAGGCAAGTGAGCTTGAAGCAGAGTTCGCTGATATGAATGGCTGGGAAGCAGAATCAGATGCTGCACAGCTTCTTAACGGGCTTGGAATTACTACAGATCTTCATTATAAGCTTATGTCAGAACTTAATGGTAGTGAGAAGGTTAAGGTTCTTCTTGCTAAGGCTTTATTTGGTAATCCTGATATTCTTTTATTAGATGAGCCTACTAACCACCTTGATCTTGATGCTATTGCGTGGCTTGAAGAATTCCTTATTAATTTTGATAATACTGTTATCGTTGTATCACACGACAGATATTTCCTTAATAAGGTATGTACACAGATTGCAGATATTGATTATGCCAAAATCCAGCTTTATGCTGGTAACTATGATTTCTGGTATGAATCAAGCCAGCTTATTATTAAGCAGATGAAGGAAGCTAATAAGAAGAAGGAAGAAAAGATTAAGGAACTTCAGGATTTTATTCAGAGATTCTCAGCTAATGCGTCTAAGTCTAAGCAGGCTACTTCAAGAAAGAGAGCATTAGAGAAGATTGAACTTGATGAAATCAGACCATCAAGCAGAAAGTATCCTTATATAGATTTCAGACCAGCAAGAGAGATTGGTAATGAAGTACTTCAGGTTGAAGGTATTTCTAAGACAATTGATGGTGTTAAGGTGCTTGATAATATATCATTTATTGTTAATAAAGATGACAAGATTGCATTTGTTGGTTCTAATGAATTAGCAACTACAACTTTATTTAATATTCTTACAGGTAATATGGAGCCAGATGAGGGTTCATACAAATGGGGTGTAACAACTTCACAGGCATATTTCCCTAAGGATAGTGCGGCAGAGTTCAACAGAGAGGATACAATTGTTGAATGGCTTACACAGTATTCACCAGATCCAGATCCTACATATGTAAGAGGTTTCCTTGGACGTATGTTATTTGCTGGAGATGATGGTGTTAAGAAGGTTAAGGTACTTTCCGGTGGAGAGAAGGTTAGATGTCTTATATCCAAGATGATGATTATGGGTTCTAATGTACTTATATTTGATGATCCTACTAACCACCTTGATATGGAGTCTATTACAGCACTTAATAATGGACTGATTAAGTTCCCAGGTGTGGCACTTTTTACATCACACGATCATCAGTTCATTCAGACTACAGCTAACAGAATTATGGAAATCGTTCCATCAGGACAGCTTATTGATAAGATTACAACTTATGATGAGTATCTTGAGAGCGATGAGATGGCTAGAAAACGTCAGGGATTTGCAGAAGCTGCAAGTGATGATGAAGATTAATTATTAATGCTTAGGATGGGGTTGTCACGAATGTGGCATCCCCATATATTAGTATTAGTCAGGTGTTGATAGCATATGTATACAATGTAAGTGTGTATACACAAGCTGTCACTACCTAATTTTAATAGTAGTATATGGAGGAGTTAGATATATGGCTTCAGGCAGAAGTAAGAGTACAGGCAAGAAGACCAGTAGTACCAAAAGAAAGACGACGTCTAACAGCAAATCAGGTAAAACTTCATATTCAGGAAATAGCAATACAACTAAGAAAAGCTCTAATTCCAAAGGAAATGGCACGAAAAGCTCTAATACAAGAGGTTCTGGTTCGAGAAGTTCATCTTCAAGAAATACAGGAAGCAATTCATCGCAGGTGAATAACCAGCTAAGGGATGAGATAGTTCTTTTAATAGCTTTAGCGTGTACAATTATCCTCCTGCTCAGTAATTTTAATATGGCAGGAATTGTTGGGCGTTCAATTAAATGGTTTATGTTTGGACTATTTGGAATTGCTGCTTATATAGTTCCGGTAATTATAGCTGTAAGTATTATGTTTATGCTTGCCAATAAAGATATTATCGGAGTTATGAAGATTAAAGCAGCTATGGCATATGTATTGTCGGTTATTGCGGCAGCTTTGTGGCAGAGAGTTACTAATGTGCCGGATATAAAAGAGCCGGTTGGTACATATTTTACATATTGTTCAGAGTATAAGACTGGAGGCGGCCTGTTTGGAGGAATATTATGTAAGATGTTAAATCCACTGGGTATGGCAGGTTCTTTAGTTATACTTATAATTCTTGCTATTATCTGTATAATTGTTATTACAGAGAAATCATTTATCAAAGGTATCCGTAATAGCGGAGAGAGGATAGTAAGTGAGGCAAGAAAAGATTATTCAGAATATAAGGAACATTCCAATCGTGTAAGAATGGCACAGAAAGAAGCAAGAGAAGAAGCCTCTGCTAATTCACGTATGAATAATGTTGTGAGGGGTGTTACTAATGACCTTACAATATATGATGATAACAGGAATGAAGGTTCAGATATAGATATAACAGAGATAGAGGCTGTGGATAATGAAGATGATATGTATAGTGATGATATATATGATCCGTTGATTACACCTATGCCTCGTATAAGCAGAGAACCAGTATGGGAGCTGCATACAGATAGTGCGTCAGAAGAAAATGAAAGCGAACATCGGGACGAGATGGTTGATTTGGACGAGTCATATGACATACCTGATAAAGATGATAATATGTCAGAAGATGTATCAGATATGACTGATATATCAGGTATGTCTAATGTATCAGGTATGGCTAATGTATCAGATATGACTAATGTATCAGGTATGGCTAATGTATCAGATACGGATAATACGTCAGATGTGTCTAATCCATCTGAGACAGAGGATATGCAGGTTAAAGAAAATACAGCGAATCCTGCGGCTGAAAGCTCTAAGCAGTATAAGTTCCCACCAGTCAGCCTGCTTAACCGCAATACTAATTCGAAAGCTTCTAATCTTGAGCGTGAGAACAGGGATACAGCAATCACATTAAAGCAGACATTGCAGAACTTTGGTGTTAAGGTCGATATTACAGATATAAGCTGCGGACCATCAGTAACAAGATACGAATTAAAGCCTGAGCTTGGTGTTAAGGTAAGCAGGATAGTATCTTTAGCAGATGATATTAAGTTAAGCCTTGCGGCAGCAGATATAAGAATAGAAGCACCTATTCCAGGCAAATCAGCCATAGGAATAGAAGTTCCTAATAAAGAGGCAGGCAGTGTATTCTTAAGAGAGCTAATAGAAACTGATACATTTAAGAATACTTCGTCAAAGATTGCATTTGCAGCAGGTAAGGATATAGCAGGAAAGACCATTGTTGCAGATATAGCAAGAATGCCTCACCTTCTTATTGCAGGAGCTACTGGTTCAGGTAAATCAGTATGTATTAACACAATTATAATGAGTATTTTATATAAGGCACGCCCTGATGAAGTAAAGCTTATTATGGTTGACCCTAAGGTTGTTGAGTTAAGCATATATAATGGAATACCACATTTGCTGCTTCCGGTTGTGACAGAGCCTAAGAAGGCGGCAGGTGCTCTTAATTGGGCAGTCAATGAGATGAATACAAGATATAAGAAGTTTGCAGGTGTTGGTGCACGTAATCTTAAGGGCTATAATGACATAGCTGCAAAGATGGAATTCAAAGAAGGAGAAATTCCTGTTGAAAAGCTGCCAGAGATAGTTATAATTATTGATGAGCTTGCAGATCTTATGATGGTAGCACCAGGAGAGGTCGAAGATGCAATATGCAGGCTTGCACAGCTTGCAAGAGCAGCAGGTATCCATATGGTTATAGCAACACAGCGTCCATCGGTTAATGTAATAACTGGACTTATTAAGGCAAATGTACCGTCAAGAATAGCATTTTCCGTGTCATCGGGTGTTGACTCAAGAACTATACTTGATATGAATGGTGCAGAAAAGCTGTTAGGTAAAGGCGATATGTTATACTTCCCATCTAATATACCTAAGCCAATCAGAGTTCAGGGAGCATTTGTGTCAGATGAAGAAGTGTCAAAGGTTGTTCAGTTCCTTAAAGATAATATGTCAGGCGAGGTTAATTACGATGAGAGCATAACGGAGACTGCCATAGCTTCAAAAGCCGGTGGACAGGCAGCAGAACAGCAGGATGACAGAGATTCATTATTTGCAGATGCAGGACGTTTTGTTATTGAGAAAGAGAGAGGTTCAATTGGAATGTTACAAAGACAGTTTAAGATTGGCTTCAACAGGGCAGGACGAATAATGGACCAGTTAGCAGATGCCGGTGTTGTAGGACCAGAGATTGGCACTAAGCCAAGGAAGGTGCTTATGACAGCAGAGGAATTTGAAGAATTTATTAAAAATATATAATGAATATATGTACAAAATAGATTATATATGATATATGTAGTAGCATAAGTATCATAGTCAGGGCATTAGTCCTGTCATTATAATTACGCTGCGGGAAAGGATGAAATTATGGAAATTAAGAGCGATATTCAGATAGCACAGGAAGCACATTTAGAGAATATTAAAGATGTTGCGGCAAAGGTTGGAGTAACAGAAGACGAACTTGAAATGTATGGAAAGTATAAGGCTAAGTTATCAGATGAGCTTATCCACAGAGTAGAGAATAACGAAGATGGAAAGCTTGTTCTTATTACAGCTATCAATCCAACTCCGGCAGGTGAGGGAAAGACTACAATAAGTCTTGGACTCACAGAAGCACTTAACCAGAAAGGAATAAGTGCAATTGCTGCATTAAGAGAACCATCATTAGGACCTTGCTTTGGTATAAAGGGAGGAGCTGCCGGCGGCGGATACGCACAGGCTGTTCCTATGGAAGATCTTAATTTACATTTTACTGGTGATTTCCACGCGATAACATCAGCTAACAACCTTCTTGCAGCAATGCTTGATAATCATATACATCAGGGTAATGCTCTTGGAATAGATACTAAGAGAATTGTATGGAAGAGATGTATGGATATGAATGATAGAACTCTTAGGAATATCGTAATCGGACTTGGTGACAAGCCTAATGGTGTTACAAGAGAAGATCATTTTATAATTACAGTAGCCTCAGAGATTATGGCTATACTCTGTCTTGCTGAGGATATGAAAGATTTAAAGGAAAGAATTGACAAGATAATTGTTGCATATAATTATGCAGGAGATCCTGTTACAGCCAAGGATTTAAAGGCAACAGGAGCTATGGCAGCTTTATTAAAAGATGCAATAAAGCCTAATATGATTCAGACACTAGAGAATACACCTGTGCTTGTACATGGTGGACCATTTGCCAATATTGCACACGGATGTAATTCTGTAAGAGCAACAAAGCTTGCTTTAAAGCTGGCAGATATTGCTGTTACTGAGGCTGGTTTCGGTGCAGATCTTGGAGCTGAGAAGTTCTTTGATATTAAGTGCAGAAAGGCTGGACTTAAGCCTGATGCAGTTGTTATTGTAGCTACTGTTAAGGCATTAAAATACAATGGTGGAGTTCCTAAGCAGGAATTATCAAAGCCAGATATGGAAGCTTTAAAGAATGGTATAGTAAACCTTGATAAACATATTGAGAATATTCACAAGTATGGTGTACCTGTAGTTGTTACACTCAACTCATTTGTGACAGATACAGAGGAAGAATATGAATTCATAAAGAAGCACTGTGAAGAATTAGGCTGTGAATTTGCATTATCTAATGTATGGGCAGACGGCGGAGCAGGCGGAATAGAACTTGCAGATAAGGTGCTTGCTTCATTTGATAAGAAGAGCGATTTTAAGCCTTTATATGAAGATGAACTTCCATTAGAGGATAAGATTATGACAATAGCTAAAGAAATATATGGAGCAGATGGTGTTACATATGATTCTAAGGCTAAGAAGGAACTTGACCATATTACACAGATGGGCTTTGGAAATCTTCCTGTATGTATGGCTAAGACACAGTATTCTTTGTCTGATGATGCATCTAAGTTAGGAAGACCAGAAGGTTTTACAATTAATATTAGAGAAGTGTATGTTGATGCTGGTGCAGGCTTTGTTGTAGCACTTACAGGAAAAGTTCTTACTATGCCAGGACTTCCTAAAGTGCCAGCGGCAGAAGGCATTGATTATGATGAAGAGAATGAGAAGATAACAGGATTATTCTAGGTGTCTTGAAAAGAAAGGAGCAGTTATGCAGTTAAAAGATATTTTGGATATATGCAGAGCTAATGAAGTAGAACATTTTGAATATACAGTTGTTAATGGTGATATTAATACAACTGTTACAGGTATTGCTTCTGACTCAAGAAAAGTAACAGACGGAGGTATCTTTGTCTGCATAGTTGGTTCGGTAAGCGATGGACATAAATATATAGAGCAGGTTAAGGATAAGGCGGCTGTAATAGTTGTACAGAAGGGATCACAGTATAATACAGAGAAGATACCGGCAGCAGTTATAGAATGTGATAATACAAGACTTGCCCTTGCACTTATGTCAGCAGCATTTTACGGCAACCCTGATAAGAAGTTGTTTACAATTGGAATTACAGGAACTAAGGGTAAGACAACTACAACTTATATGATAAAGAATGTTCTTTGTGCGTGTGGAATAAAGACAGGTCTTATCGGAACTATCGAGACAGTTATAGGAGATGAGGCTGTTCCGTCCTGCAATACAACACCTGAGTCAATACAGATTCATAAAACCTTCAGGAAAATGGTTGATGAGGGATGTAAGGCAGTAGTTATGGAGGTATCCTCACAGGGCTTAAAGCTTGACAGAACTGCAGGTATTGTATTTGACATCGGAGTATTTACTAATCTTGAGCCTGATCATATCGGTCCTAATGAGCACGCTTCATTTGAGGAGTACCTTGAATGTAAGGCTAAGCTTTTTAAGCAGTGCAAGACAGGAATAGTCAATGCAGATGATAAGCATACAGCTGATATATTAAGAGACTCTGTATGCAGTGTTGAGAAGTATGGCATATCAGAAGATTCAGACATAAAGGCAAGTGATATCAAGTTGTTCCATGAGAGAGGAAAGATAGGTCTTACTTATAAGTGTAGTGGTCTTGTTAATATGGATGTGGAACTTTCACTTCCGGGAATGTTCTCAGTATATAATTCATTGTGTGCAATAGCTGTTACAAGACATTTTAATGTAGATAATGCTATTGTTGAAAATGTATTGAAAGATGTAAAGGTTAAAGGAAGAATAGAGCTTGTTCCAGTATCTGATAAGTTTACTCTTATGATTGATTATGCTCATAATGCGATGTCCTTAGAGAGTATTTTAAAGACACTTAAAGAGTACAATCCACATAGACTTGTATGCCTGTTTGGCTGTGGTGGCAACCGCTCTAAAGAGAGAAGATTTGAGATGGGTGAAGTG
>OGXR01002200.1_pt1 | contig 12877 bp, 7 predicted proteins | sample 1576331 | NCBI WGS metagenome assembly OGXR01 (sample SAMEA3541473, study PRJEB24748) | human gut metagenome | biome: human gut; feature: human-associated habitat; material: faeces | place: China | collected 2012 | reverse complement strand
GTTTTGCAAAAAATCTGAGAAGCGATATTTTTTCAAAGATACAGTCTTTCACGTTCAAAAATATCGACAAATTCTCAACCGCGTCTCTCGTAACGCGTCTGACGACAGACGTCACAAACGTTCAGATGTCGTTTATGATGATAATACGAATCGCCATACGCAGCCCGCTGATGTTTATCTTTTCCATTATCATGGCTTACTATATGGGCGGCTCTCTGGCTATGGCTTTTGTCATCGTTGTTCCGTTGCTCATCATCGGTCTTTTGCTCATCGCAAAATTCGCGATGCCTGCATTCAGACGTGTTTTCAAAAGATACGACAACTTAAACGAATCGATAGAAGAGAATGTTCGCGGAATGAGAGTTGTCAAAGGCTTTTCGAGAGAAGAATACGAAAAACAAAAATTCGATAAAGAAGCGGACAGCATTCGAAAAGACTTCACGTTTGCGGAAAGAGTCGTTGCACTCAACTCCCCGCTTATGCAGGTCTGCGTATACTTCAACATGGCGTTTGTGCTGCTTGTCGGCTCACGTCTTGTCATCACGGGGCAGAACGGCCTCGGCGTCGGTCAACTTTCGGCGATGCTGAACTACGGTATGTCCATTCTGATGTCGCTGATGATGATTTCGATGATATACGTCATGCTTACCATGTCTGCGGAATCGGCAAAACGTATCTGCGAAGTGCTTGACGAAGAGCCCGATATGAAAGAGCCTGAGAGCCCGATAACGGAGGTTCGGGACGGTTCGATAGACTTTGACAACGTCAACTTCAAATATTCGGAAAAGGCGCAGAAGTTCGCGCTTTCGAACATTGACCTGCATATCCGTTCGGGTATGACCGTGGGCATGACGAACAGCACGATGAACAGCGTGGTGTTGACGTTCACCAGGCCGAACATGCCGCTGAAGATCACGGCGAGCAGGACGGCGGAGATCAGGCCGCCGAAGAACTGCCATGGGCGGAAGCGTCCCCACTTGGTGTTGGTGTTGTCGATGAGGTTGCCCAGCAGCGGGTCGATGAAGATCTCGGCGATACGGATGATCACCACGAGGCTGGTGATGACACCGATAAGCTTGGCCGCAAGCGCCTTGTCAACGCCCGAGAACAGGCAGCCGGTGACATAGACGATGAAATATGTGCTCATCGCGTTGTAGAAGGCGGCCTGACCGAGGTTGCCGCAGGCGTAGGCGATACGCTGGCCGAGCTTGCCCTTCTTGCGGACGCCACCGTCCGCGGTTGTCGTTTCGTTGCTCATTTTTTCTTCTCCTTAAGATTCCGGAGTTGAAGATCACCCATTGATCTTGCATGTCAAGTATACGCTCTTTACAAGAAAAAGTAAAAACCATTAGCAAAATATAGGGTTTGGCGGCGTGTTGAATTAGGTAAACCGTGTACCAGCACTGTCATATCGGTATCAATCAGATGCCTGATACGTTACAACATATACCGCTGATACGAAGGAATTAAGACGTCAAGTAAAACCGATTTGCTTTTTTTGTAAACAACGTTTATTATCTGGTAAAGGAAGTTCATCTTCCCTCCATCATTCACAAAGATGTAATGAACGAAAGCAGGAAAACATGGCAAACGAAACCCGCATCGAACACGCATCCGAGACCTGGCTCGCCGATTCGACCGTATTCGAGGTCAACCGCGTCCCGGCGCATTCCGACCACAAATGCTACGCGCACGATCCGCAGACCAACGAATGGTCCGATCTGAGGCAGAGCCTCGACGGCGAATGGAGGGTCGAGGTCGTTCAGGCATCCGACATCGAATTCAACGAGGAGCCCTTCGCAAGGGAGAACTTCGACGATTCCGGCTTCGAACGCATCCAGGTTCCCGGACACCTGCAGATGGCGGGATTGATGAACAACAAGTACGTGAACATTCAATACCCGTGGGATGGCCACGAGAATCCGGCGGAACCGAATATTCCGGAGAACAACCATGTCGCCCTCTACCGTAAGACCTTCACGATGGCGAACCGTCTGGCCGACACCAAGAACGCCGGCGGAACCGTCTCCATCGTGTTCCACGGCATGGCCACCGCAATCTACGTGTGGGTCAACGGCATGTTCGTCGGCTATGGCGAGGACGGCTTCACCCCCAACGAATTCGACATCACCGAGATGCTGCACGACGGCGAGAACGTCGTTGCCGTCGCATGCTACGAATACTCCAGCGCCTCATGGCTCGAGGACCAGGACTTCTGGCGTCTGCACGGACTGTTCCGCTCGGTCGAGCTGGCCGCGCAGCCGCATGTGCATATCGAGAACATGCAGATCGAATCCGATTGGGATCCGGAGTCCGGCAGCGCCTCTTTGGACGCGGCGCTCACCGTGCGCAACGCAGCCGACGCGGCCACGATCTCGGCGACGTTGAAGGATTCCGATGGTAACGTCGTCTGGGAGACCGCGAACTGCGCTGACCCCGATACTTCCATCTCCACCGGATCGTTGAACGGCATCCGCCCGTGGAGCGCGGAGGATCCGGTCCTCTACGAGTTCGAGGTCACGGTCATCGACCATGCCGGCAACATCGCCGAGGTCGCCGTCCAGAAGGTCGGATTCCGCCGCTTCCGCATCGAGGACGGCAGCATGACGATTAATGGCAAGCGCATCGTATTCAAGGGCGCCGACCGCCACGAGTTCGATCCCAAGCGCGGCCGCGCGATCACCGAGCAGGACATGATCGACGATGTGGTCTTCTGCAAGAGGCACAACCTCAACGCCATCAGGACCTCCCACTATCCGAACCAGGAGCGCTGGTACGAGCTGTGCGACGAGTACGGCATCTACCTGATCGACGAGACCAACCTCGAAACCCATGGCAGCTGGTGCCTGCCCGGTGACGTCCTCACCGAGGAGACCGCCGTCCCGGGAAGCAAGGCGCATTGGGAGGGCGCGTGCGTCGACCGTGTCAACAGCATGGTGCGCCGCGACTACAACCATCCGAGCGTCCTGATCTGGTCTCTCGGCAACGAATCCTACACGGGCGACGTGTTCCGCGCCATGTACAAGCGCGTGCACGACATCGACCCGAACCGTCCCGTGCACTATGAGGGCGTGACCCACAACCGCGACTACGACGACGTGACCGACATCGAGACCCGCATGTATGCGCACGCCGACGCCATCGAGGAATACCTGAAGAATGATCCGCAGAAGCCTTACATCTCCTGCGAGTACATGCACGCCATGGGCAATTCGTGCGGCAACATGGACGAATACACCGCGCTCGAACGCTATCCGAAGTACCAGGGCGGCTTCATCTGGGACTTCATCGACCAGGCGATCTACGCCACCCAGCCCGATGGAACCACGAGCCTTCGCTATGGCGGCGACTTCGGCGACAGGCCGAGCGACTACGAGTTCTCCGGCAACGGCCTGGTGTTTGCGGACCGTAAGCCCACGCCGAAGGCCCAGGAGGTCAAGCAGCTGTATTCCAACGTGCATATCGATGTCGCCGAGGATTCCGTGACCATCAAGAACGATAATCTGTTCACCTCCACTGGCGAATACACGTTCGTGTTGCGTGTCCTTGCGGATGGCGAACCGGTATGGCAGTCCGAACGCCGTTTCGACGTGCCGGCCGGTTCGACGGAGAAGCTCGATGTCGACTGGCCGTTGGATCTGTACCGCGACGGCGCGTCCGAACTGGTGCTGGAGGTATCCCAGCGTCTCGCCAAGGCGACCAATTGGGCGGTAGCCGGCTATGAGCTGGCATTCGGCCAGACCGTCGTCGCCGGCTCCAAGAAGGTCTCTGCTCCGGTGAAGCCGGTCGACGGCACCGTCACCGTTGGCCGTTGGAACGTCGGCGTGCAGGGATCCGGCCGCGAGGTACTGCTTTCCCGCACCCAAGGCGGACTGGTCTCCTACACGTTCAACAATCGAGAATTCGTGCTGCGCCGTCCGGCGGTCACCACGTTCCGCGCGCTGACCGACAACGATCGCGGCGCAGGCCACGGCTTCGAACGCGCCCAGTGGCTGGGAGCAGGCCGTTACGCCCGCTGCGTCGGCAACGAGATCGAACAGATCGACGAGGACACCGTCAAGGCCTCCTACACGTACGAGCTCGCCACCCCGCAGCGCACCAAGGTGACCGTCAGCTACACCGCCGACACCACCGGACGAGTGAATCTGCACGTCGAATACCCGGGCGAGCCGGGCGACCTGCCCACCATCCCCGCGTTCGGCATCGAATGGACCCTTCCGGTCCAGTACTCGAACCTGCGTTTCTTCGGCGCTGGTCCGGAGGAGACCTACCAGGATTGCAAGCATGCCAAGCTCGGTGTGTGGAGCACCGACGCGTTCAAGGACCACGCCCCGTATCTCATGCCGCAGGAAACCGGCAACCATGAGGACGTGCGTTGGGCCGAGATCACGGACGAGAAGGGCCATGGCCTTCGCATAAGCCGCGCCGAAGGCGCCGAACCGTTCGCGATGAGCCTGCAGCCGTACTCCAGCTTCATGCTTGAGGAAGCCCAGCATCAGGACGAGCTCCCCGCCCCGAAGCACATGTTCCTGCGTGTGCTTGCCGAGCAGATGGGTGTCGGAGGAGATGACTCCTGGATGTCCCCGGTCCACCCCCAGTACCATATCCCGGCGGACCAGCCAATCAGCCTCGACGTCGACCTCGACCTGATCTGACCGGCGCGCCCCGGCGAAAACCGGGACTTGGCTTTCCTTTCGCCATACGCGGAAACGTATGGCGAAAGGACGGTGCCGTCGTCAAGGGTGGACCTTGACATCAAACCGGAGACGGCGCCTTGAAAGGGTACGGCACGTCTTCCATGTTTTCCCCGTGCCGTGCCCTCGTTTCCATATCGGGAACAGGGCTTGACAGACTTTCCTTCGAAAACACCTCACAGATGCAAAAGGGTTCGGTCCTCGTTGGCACGTATTAAGCGTGTCAACGAGGACCGAACCCTTTCTTCTTAAACCCTACCTAGCTTTCGGGGTGAAAACTGTCCCGGACGACCAGCTTGGTTGAAATCCTCATATGCTGGTTGACGGAGCGCCCCATGGAAATGGCCTCCGACAGCATGAATACCGCGGCCTTGGCCAATTCGTCCTTGTTGATGTCATACGACGAAAGCGTCGGCGAAGTGTAATTCGCGATCTCCTGGTTGTTGATGCTCACCAGTCGCATGTCGCGTGGAACCAGAATGCCGGACGCCGCGAACGCCTGCAAGACGCCTACGGCGATGGGGTCCGCCGCCACAATCAGAGCATCCGGGAGCCTGTCGCCACATTCGGCCACGAACCTCTCTCCCAAGGCACGGCCGTTCTCCACGGTGAAAGGCCCCTCATCGAACACCAGGCCGTCGACGTCAAGACCGAGACGGACGGTCCAGTTGCGGAACGCGAACGCACGCGGATCCTCGGGATACTCATGGTCGCCCATGATGTTGCCGAACCCTCCGATGAACCCGATTCGCTTGTTGCCGGCGTCCATCAATTCGTCCAAGGCGTCCAGAATGGTCTGCTCCAGATCCGGCTGCACCGAATCGAACAGGTTCGGCGCGGGATTGATGTCGATGAACACTCCATGCGGAAGGACCGCGTGCAGACGCTTCAACGTGTTCCTTTTGAACGGCGCCGGACCTATTGAGATGAATCCGGCGTATTTGGACGCGTCCTTCATCAGGGATTTGACATCGTTATATTCCGTCACTTTCATGCGCTCGTCCTTGGCATGGCGACGTAATGAAACTTCAAGCTCGTCAAAATAGGCGTCCTGAAGCCCCTTGTCGTGGATGGAGTTGTTCAGCAACGCGATGTCTTGCGGAATGGTGACACGTTGGTAGCGGGGGACGTTCTCGTACCCCATCTCAATGCTGGTGCTCAGAATCTTCTGACGGGTGGTCTCCTTCACCGAGAACGAGGGGTCGTCATTGAGTATTCTCGATACGGTCGCCTGGGAGAAGCCCGCCTTTTCCGCGATCTCCCTGATCGTGGCCATGGAAACCTACCTCCTTGGAAATTCAGTAACTAAACGTGTTTAGTAACGAGTTTATCATGTTTGGAAGCGTAATTGCCATCAATGTCGGAAATTTCGTTTTCAATGAAAACGACCCCATCCGCAAACAAAAATGACAGTCTGCGAGCGGGATCGCTTCATATTGTGCGAATCCGATCATCTCCGCCGTACCGTGCCATCAAGGGGCTTATCCGGAGATACCACGACGTGCGCCATATTGACGCCTTCTACAATCACCGTGACTTCCGTCGGCTCCGACGAACGCAAAGTATATTTCACCTCATCGTCCGTCCATGACGCATCGACGCAAACGCCCCCTCTCGCCCTCAATCCACGGAAACGTCCCTCATGCCAGTCTTTCGGCAAGGCGGGAAGAATCCGGATCAGACCGTCGTGGCTTTGCAGGAGCATTTCCGCCAGCGCGGCCGGGAATCCAAGGTTGCCGTCGATCTGGAATGGCGGATGCGCGCACATGCCGCTGTCGTATACGCCTCCTCCTACCAGACCGGTCGCGGCGTCGGCGTCGACCGGGCGCAGGAACATGCCTATGATTCGTTCGGCATGTTCCGCGTCACGCAGCCTGGCCCACATGATCATGCGCCACACGATGCTCCAGCCGGAGCCGTCGTCGCCCCTGGTCTCAAGCGATTTGCGGGCCGCGTTCTCCAAGCGCGAACTTCTCGCGGTGATGCCGGTGCCTGGATGCAACTCGTATAGATGCGACAGATGGCGGTGGAGCGGATCCTCCTCGATGAACTCGTCGTTCCATTCGAGGATCCTTCCGTCCGTACCGATCTGCGGTTCGGCCAACTGCCTGACGACTATCCTTGCCTCCTGGACCAGACTTTCGTCATCGCCATCGAGGTCGTCCATATCCTGCGCGGCAAGGATGAGGTCGTCGAGCAGGTTGCGGACGATGGCGGTGGCGTTCTCGCTTGCCTGCGCGACGGACGTTGGCTTCCCGTTGACCAGGAAGCAGTTTTCCGGAGAAGTGGCCGGCGAAGGGGCTAGGCCCTGTTCGGTGTCCGACAGGAAATCCATGCAGAACCGGGCGCTCTCCCTCAGAATCGGCCAGATGCGCGCGAGGTACGACTTGTCCCGGTCGAACAGGTACTCGTCGAACAGGTTCCGGCACATCCACGCCTGTCCGAAAGGCCAGAACGACCACATCGGATCGCCGTTCGCAGGCAAGGCCCTGCGCCAGATATCCACGTTGTGGAACACCGCCGATCCACTTTAGGGTTTTAATGCTTTACCTTTCTCAAGCGAGAGAAGCTGCAACATGCCTGTTGTGATTATGGAATTATCGCATTTGCGATGGGCGTGTCATTGATTCTTCTTCGAATCTATGCGGAATGTCGAGTCATACTAATTTCGTACATAAAACAAAACGCGTGTGCGTCCGGGCGGAAACCATCCGGACGCGCACGCGTTTTATTTTGAATTATTGCGATGAGGTCAGTTGCGGGTCAGCACTTCGGCCAGGGCCTGGATGACCGGCTGCGGCATGTGGGACTGGTATTTGGTCTGCGCGCCAACGCCGTGCAGATCCTCCAGCGTGCTCAGTGCCGGCAGCGCATCCTTGCCCAGCTCGCGGATCGCGCGGTATGCGTGCTCCTTGGTCATGTACAGCATCTGCGCATCCTTCATCACGGCGAACGCGTCGGCTTCAACCGGATCGTCCGCAACGGCAAGACCGTCGGCGAAATCGATGGCGATTGCGGCGCTCGTCGGCACGCCACGCAGCGTGACGGTCAGGCTCAGCGTCTCCGCATCGTACGCGACTTCCGGAGCGGCGGCAGAGCCGTCGACGGTCGCACGAACGGCGCGCATCGCTTCCGGAGCGATGCCACGGAACGTGACCGTCCAATCGCGGGAAGCCGGAATGACGTCCGTCGCGCCTTCCGCAGGGGCGATCGAGAACTGTGCGGAATCGCCCTCAAAACGCAGCGCCATTTCGGTGGATGCCCAACGATCCTTGCTCTGTGCTGCGCCGTCATCCTCCCACAGCGTGAAGCTGTTTTCGGCACCCGGGAACACCAATACCTGCAGTGCGCGCGGGTTGGCCACGGAGTTGAGCGCCTCACCCTCGGCGGGCATCTGCAGCGGCACGATCGCGCCGGGCTTAGCGAACACCGGCATGCGGTCGAGATCGCGCCAAGCCTCCAGACGGCGGCCTTCGGCCGGACGAGACGTGTAATGGCGACCGTCGAAGAAATCGAACCATTCGCCCTGCGGCAGCCACACGTCGGCCTTCGCACGCTGCACGGAACGCTCGGCGGGATCGACGATTGGCGCGACCAGCAGCTCGGTGCCGAAACGGAATTCGTCGGTGAGCTTGTATGCGGCTTCGATTTCCGGATAATCCCAGTACAACGGCTGCACGAGCGGCTCGTTGTCGAATGCGGCGCGACGGTTCATCGTGTACAGGTACGGGATCATCGCATGGCGCAGGCGCAGCGCGGACGTCATCGCACGTTCCGCATCGCCGTGGAAGTTCCACGGCTCCTTGCCGTTGAACGGCGAATCGGTGGAATGCAGACGGTTGATCGGGCTGAACGCGCCCAGCTGGTACCAGCGGACCTCCAGCTCCTCGTCACGGTAGCCGAACATGTGGCCGCCGATGTCGTGGCTCCACCAGCCGTAGCCGATGTTGGAAGCGCAGGCGGTGAATTCCGGCTGGAACTTCAGCGACTCCCACGTCACGACGGTGTCGCCGGAGAAGCCGATCGGGTAGCGGTGCGAGCCCGGGCCGGCGTAACGCGAGAAGGTGAGCGGGCGCGGGTTGCGTTCGCTGTAGTCGCTGCCGTCGTTGCGGGCGGAATCGAGGTAATGCAGGTGGTTCAGGCCCCACAGCGGGTCGAGGCCCGGCTGCCGCGTCAGGCCGCCCTGCTGCCAGTCAATCCACCAGAAGTCGACGCCATCTTCCTCCATCGGGTGGTGGAGCTGGTCGAAGTAGACCTCCATGAACTTCGGATCGGTCAGGTCGAACTGCACGGCCTCGCCGCTTTCCGGATCGATGTTCATGGCCTTGGCGACCTGCGGATACAGCTCTTCGAACGCGCGCACGCCGTCCCTCGGGTGGACGTTGAGCGTGGCCTTCATGCCATGCTCGTGCAGCCAGTTGAGGAAGCGCTTCGGATCCGGGAAGAAGTCCTTGTTCCACGTGTAGCCGGTCCAGCCGGAGCCGTACTTCGGGTCGACGTCGTCAACCAGGTGCCAGTCCATATCGATGACGGCCGTGGTGAACGGGATGCCTTCCTTTTCGAAACGTTCGACGAGCTGACGGTATTCGGTTTCGGTATAGCGGTGGTAGCGGCTCCACCAGTTGCCCAGCACGAAGCGCGGCAGCAGCGGGGTCGGGCCGGTCAGGCGGTACAGGGCGTGCACGGCCTCACGGTAGCGGTGGCCGTAGCCGAACAGGTACAGGTCGGTGGTCGGCTCTTCCTTCGGGGTCACCCACGTGCCGAAATCGTTGTGGTTGCCGTTCACTTCGGCGGTTTCGCGGATGACGTTCGACTTGGAATCGTCGATGATCGCCCAACCGTCGGTGCTGTTGACGCCCGGATCGACGGGGATGCGGCCGTTCGCCTCGTCGAGCGTACGGTAGGTGCCGCCGAGGTTCCTGCGCTGCACGTCGCCGTAATGCCAAGTGTTTTCGATGGCGTTGACGTGCTTGACGGTTGCGTACAGGCCTTCCGGAGAGAACTTGCGCTGGTTGTAGGAGATATGCAGCGACGGGGTGTCGATTTCCAGCCAGCCATTACGTTCGGTGACGGTGAATTCAGGCTTTTCGCCGAAATCACGGACCATCGCCATCTGCGTGGCGTCATCCACGAAACGGCCGCTGTCGGACCATTCGAAACGGACGAGCGCGTCCGTGATGAGGCCGATGCGCCAATGATCGCCCTGGATCACCGAATCCGGATTCATTGCCGGATGGGCGTTGAGCGTGGCCAGCGAGAACAGTGTGCTGTCTACCATGTGGGGCTCCTTTGAGTGTGGGAAAAATCGGGAGAACTGGATTGGGACCGTGTCATCATATGCGACGGTACGGTCCCGTTTGAATTACTTGATGCGCTTGATGGTCAAGACCGACGCGCCAGCGCACAGTGCGATGACGATGGCGGTGGGGAACACGAGATTGTAGTTGTGGGTCATCGTGACGATGCTGGACGTCCGTATTGGCGTCCAGGGCGATGCTCGTGTCGCTGCTTTGCTGGTCGCGTATCTCATTATCCTTTCTGTGCGCTGCGAAACATCGCTCTCCGCGTTGAGTGATCAAAGCATGTTCCGCATTGAAGAAAAGTCAGCAAAACTTACTTTCGTTAAGTATGATAGCGCTTGTGCAAAAAGGTATCAATATCGGCGAGTCGCTTGAAATTGCAACGATATACGCATATCGAAACGCTTGCCATCGATTGCAAAATGGAACGATGCGATTTTATGCGCGTTCTGCGCCACCGCATACCCTCTTCACCGCGCCCATATGCCGATTGTGCGAGCAAAACGACAGGTTGTGTAATACGGCGGTGACGGCATCGCAAAAGCTGGTTCAATCAAACTAGCGGCGAAATCCCACGTGCGGCACGGTGCGATGCAGCGCGGTACGGCAGCGGGAAATCGCAAGAAAACAGCGCAGTCGGGCGGAGCGGACAGGGCAGGCTCGGCAAAGCAGGTTTTGGCAACACCTAGTGCGAGGGAGAACCCATGGAACTTGAAGACCTTTCGATCGTTGAAAAGGCGGCGATGCTGTCCGGCGGATCCGAATGGGATTCGCGCGGCAACGATCGCGCCGACATTCCCAGCTTCGTCATGAGCGACGGCCCACACGGCGTGTGCAGGCAGCTTGGCGAAGGCGACCACCTCGGCATCGGCGCATCCAAGCCGGCCACCTGCTTCCCGACCGCCTGCACCGTGGCCAACACCTGGGATCCGGCGCTCGCCGAGGAAATGGGCAAGGCGCTGGGCAAGGAAGCGCACGATCTCGACGTGAACGTGCTGCTCGGCCCGGGCATGAACATCAAGCGCAACCCGTTGTGCGGACGCAACTTCGAGTACTATTCAGAGGATCCGATCGTCGCCGGCCGCATGGCCGCCGGTCTGATCCGCGGCATCCAAAGCAACGGCATCTCCGCATGCCCGAAGCATTTCGCGGTCAACAGCCAGGAATTGCGCCGCCAGGCCAGCAACTCCGTGGTGGACGAGCGCACCATGCGCGAACTGTACCTGACCGGTTTCGAAATCGCCGTGCGCGAAGCTCATCCGATGACCATCATGACCTCCTACAACGAGATCAACGGCGTCTACGCCCACGAAAACAAGCATCTGCTGCAGGAGATCCTGCGCGACGAATGGGGCTTCGACGGCATGGTCGTCTCCGATTGGGGCGGCTCCAACTCCGCCGTCGCCGCCGTCAAGGCCGGCGGCTCGCTGGAAATGCCGTCGCCGGGCTTCACTTCCGTGCGCGAGCTGGAAGGCGCGGTCAAGGCGGGAACGCTGTCCGAAGCGGACATCAACAAGCGCGCCGCCGAAGTCGCCAAAATCGCCGCCGCGACCAAACTCGTCGGCGTCGGACGCAACGACCTGCTCAAGGACGACATCGCGAAAGCGCACCACAATATCGCCAGAACGGTCGCCGAACATTCCAGCGTGCTGTTGAAGAACGACGCTGCCACGCTGCCGCTCAAGCAGGGCACCCGCGTGGCCGTCATCGGCGACATGGCAGCGACCGCGCGCTACCAGGGCTCCGGCTCGTCCAAGGTGAGCGCCACCAAGGAGGAAAACATCCTCGACGAGGTCAAGCACACCGAAGGGCTCGTGCTGGCCGGCTACGAGCAGGGTTACGACCGCCAAGGCAAGCCGGATGAGGTGCTGCTGAACGACGCCGTCGCGCTCGCCAAGAAGGACGCCGTGGATGTGGTGTTGGCCGTCGTTGGCCTCGACGAACGCAGCGAATCCGAAGGCCTCGACCGCTCCACCATGGCGATTCCGCAGGCGCAGAACGATCTCGTAACGGCGTTGGCGAAGACCGGCAAACCGGTGGTGATCGTGCTCGTCGCCGGTTCCCCGGTGGAATTGCCGTGGTTCAACGATGTTGCCGCCATGCTGTACGTAGGATTGTCCGGCCAGGCCGGCGCCTCCGCCACCGTGCGCGCGCTGACCGGCGAAGTCAACCCATCCGGACATTTGGCCGAAACCTGGCCGATGCAATACGAGGATTGCCCGAGCTCCGGCTGGTATCCGGCCATCGGGCGTGACGCGATCTATCGCGAGGGCCTGTTCGTCGGCTACCGTTATTACGAGACCGTGGGCGTGCCCGTACGCTTCCCGTTCGGCTACGGACTGAGCTACTCCACGTTCACGTACAGCGCGATCACCGCCACCGCGACCGGTGTGGATTTCGTCGTCACCAATGATTCCGATGTCGCCGGCTCCACCGTGGCCCAGTTGTATGTACGCGCGCCGCAGGGGGGCGTGCTCCATCCCGACCGTGAGCTGAAGGGCTTCGTCAAGGTAGAGTTGGCCGCGCATGAAAGCAAGAGTGTGCATATCGATTTCGACCGCTACACGTTCCGTCATTTCGATGTTGCCGCCAATGCATGGAAGACGGAAAGCGGCGAATGGACGCTGATGATCGGCGACAATGCCGAGCATCTGCCGCTTTCGATTCCGCACACCGTTGCCGGCGATTGCACGCCCGCCGATTGCGCCGCCGATCCCGCGCTCGGCCACTATCTGACCGGCCGGATCAAGGATGTGACCGACGCCGAAATGGCCGTGCTGTTCGGCCATGAGGTGCTTGCCCCCGGCAAGCCGACGACGTTCGGCGTCAACGATCCGATCATGTCGTGGGTGGATTCCAAGGGCTTCGTGGCGCGTACCGTCG
>OGXR01002196.1_pt1 | contig 12892 bp, 10 predicted proteins | sample 1576331 | NCBI WGS metagenome assembly OGXR01 (sample SAMEA3541473, study PRJEB24748) | human gut metagenome | biome: human gut; feature: human-associated habitat; material: faeces | place: China | collected 2012 | reverse complement strand
GGATGCCAGTGCCATGACGGCCCGTGCGCTGCTGGAGCGCTTTACCTCGGATCACGCCAAGAACTTTGTCAACTACAACAATCCCGACTACGATGCGCTGTTCACGCAGGCCCTGAACGCCTCCGACGACACGCAGCAGGCGGAGATCTACAAGCAGATGGAGACCATGCTCTCCGACACCGCCGCCAACCTGTACATTCAGGATCTGGCGGATCTGGTGGCCATGCGTCAGAATCTGGCGGGGCTGGAGTTCTACCCCATCTATGTGCTGGATCTGTCCACGGTGCATTTTGTGAAATAAGGACGGCGAGACCGTCCCCATAGAAATGAGGCGATGACCATGAAATATGCGGCAAAGAAGATCGTGTGGATGCTGCTGACCATGGTCATCGTCTCATTTTTGGCCTTTCTGGCCTTTCGCATCATTCCCGGCGACCCCACCGCCAAGCTGCTGGGCGAACAGGCCACTCCGGAGCGGGTGGAGGCCCTGCGGCAGGAGCTGGGGCTGGACCGCCCGTTTCTGGAGCGGTACGTCAGCTGGCTGGGGGATTTCGTCCGGGGGGACATGGGCTCGTCGTACAATTACAGTATGCCGGTGAGCCAGATGCTGCAGGGGAAAATTCCCGTGACGGGGCTTTTGACCTTGCTGTCGTTTCTGCTGATCGTGGTGCTGTCCATCCCGCTGGGACTCTTCACCGCCCGCCATAGCGGCGGAGCGCTGGATAAGGCCCTGACGGTGGTGAATCAGGTACTGATGGCGGTGCCGGCCTTCTTTACCGGCATCCTGCTGACGTACCTGTTCGGCCTGCTGCTGCGGTGGTTCGTGCCGGGGAGCTTCGTCTCACCGGCGGAGAGCTTCTGGCAGAGCGCCGGCTATCTGGTCTTCCCTGCCGCCGCCATCGCCATCCCCCGCATCGCCATGACGGTGAAGATGCTGCGCTCGGCGCTGCTGGCGGAGATGAACAAGGACTACGTCCGCACCTCGTACAGCCGGGGCAACGACCGGCGGGCCACCCTGTACCTCCATGTGCTGCGAAACGCCCTGCCGCCGGTGGTGAGCTTTCTGGCCATGACGGTGGCGGATATCGTGGCAGGCTCTGTGGTCATCGAGCAGGTCTTTGCCATTCCGGGGCTGGGGCGGCTGCTGCTGACCTCCATCTCCAACCGGGACTATCCGGTGGTGCAGGCCATCGTGGTACTGGTGGCCTTCTGGGTGGTGCTGGTGAACCTGCTGGGGGATCTGCTGAACCAGCGGCTGGACCCTCGTCTGCGGCTGACGGATTGAGCCGCACACATTTGTAAAGAAAATTTTTATGGAAAGGGGGGCGGGCTTCTTGCTGCTGCACCAGAAAAAGAATCACTATCTCCGCATCGGCCTTGCCATCACGGCGGTCATCACGGCCATGGCGCTGGTGGGCTGCTTCTGGACGCCCTATGCCCCCACGGCCATGTCCGGCAGCGAGAAATTCGCTGCGCCCTCCCTGCGGCACCTGTTCGGTACGGACAACTTCGGCCGGGATATTTTCAGCCGGGTCATGGTGGGCGCCCGCACCACCTTCTTCATCAGCGCCTGCACCGTGACCATCGGCGCCGTGGTGGGAACGCTGGTGGGCGCCCTGACCGGTTATTTCGGCGGGCTGGTGGATGAACTGCTGATGCGGGTCAACGATGCCGTCACCGCCTTCCCCAGCATCCTGCTGGCGCTGGTGTTCATCTCCCTGCTGGGCTTCGGCACCTACAACGTCATTCTGGCGCTGGGCATCGCCTTCATCCCCAGCTACGCCCGTGTTATCCGGGGGGAGTTCGCCCGGCAGCGGGAGATGAACTATGTGAAAAACGCCCGGCTCATGGGGGCCAGCCACCTGCGGATCATGCTGGTACACATCCTGCCCAACACCCGGCAGGTGCTGCTGCCGACGCTGGCCATCGGGTTTAACAACGCCGTTCTGGCGGAGGCCAGCATGAGCTTTCTGGGCATTGGTGAGGTGTCTCTGGGCTACATGATGTCCGAGTCCCAGAGCTACATGGTCCGTGCGCCGTGGTATATGCTCACCTGCGGCAGTGTCATCGTGCTGCTGATCTTAGGGGTCAGCCTCATCGGCGAGGGCCTGCAGCAGAAGAAATGGGGGAGGTAGCGCCATGCTGGAGATCAAGGACCTTCATGTGCAGTTCCATACCTCCGACCACGAGGCAGTACGGGGCATCGACCTGACGGTGCAGGACGGCGAGATCATGGGGCTGGTGGGCGAATCCGGCTCCGGCAAGACCACCATCGGCCGCGCCATCATGCGCATCCTGCCCACCTCGGGCGGCGAGATCCTGTACAAGGGCCAGAAGATCAACGGCAAGATCTCCCGCCAGCTGGACCAGCAGGTCATCAAGGAGATCCAGATGATCTTCCAGGACCCGCAGTCCTCCCTGAACGAGCGTGCCAAGGTCAGCTACATCGTGGGCGAGGGCCTGCAGAATGTCCGGCCCGACCTGACCGCCGCCCAGCGGGAGGAGAAGGTCCGGCAGGCACTGCTGGATGTGGGCCTGCTGCCTGAATTCGCCTCCCGCTTCCCGCATGAGTTCTCCGGCGGCCAGCGCCAGCGCATCGGCATTGCCCGCGCCCTGATCGTGGAGCCTGAGTTCATCATTGCCGACGAGCCCATCTCGGCTCTGGATATGTCCATCCGCGCCCAGGTGCTCAACCTGCTGCGCCATCTGCAGAAGGAGCGCGGCATCACCTACCTGTTCATCGCCCACGACCTCTCGGTCATGCGGTACATTTCGGACCGCATCGCCGTCATCCACAAGGGCGATATCGTGGAGCTGGCCGATGCGGAGGAGTTGGTGACCCATGCCATCCACCCCTACACCCGCAGCCTGCTCTCCGCCATCCCCATGCCCAACCCCAGGCTGGAGCGGAAGAAAAAGCTGCTGGTTTACGACCCCGCCATGCACGATTACACGCAGGAGGCTCCCCAGTGGCGGGAGCTGCGCCCCAGCCACTGGGTGCTCTGCAGCGAGCAGGAGGCCAAGGACTGGCTGGCTGAAATGTAAACTTTCTCTTGCGTTTTTTGGCAAAGTTCGCCCTTTGTTTCTTGACATTTCCACCCTGCTCTACTACAATAACTCTTGTACGTATTGTGTTGTTTTTAACAAACGGACGAAATTTAAGACCCCATTGAATCCGGCTGCCCCGGCTGCGGGTGCAGTGACTGCTCAAAGGACAAAGGACAATTTATGACAACATCCAACACCCCGATTTACGCTTCCCAGGCACGTCCCTGGCTGAAATTCTACGATCAGAAGTACATTGACCAGACCATGCCCGCCTGCACGGCGTTTGAGCTCGTCTGCCGGCAGAACAAGAACCGGCTGGGCGAGACCGCACTGGAATACTATGGCCGCAAGTTCACCTACGCTGATTTTATCGTCAACGTCAAAAAGACGGCAGCAGCCCTGCGGGCCGCGGGCCTGAAAAAGGGCGATATCGCCACGGTGGTCAGCGTGATGACCCCGGAGATCATCTTTGCGTTCTATGCCGCCGACATGATCGGCGCGACTCTGAACCTGGTGGATCCCCGTTACAGTGTGGAGGGCATCCGTGAGTACATTGAAGAGGTGGATTCCCACCTGCTGATCTGCCTGAATGTGGTGTATGAGCGCTGCCATCAGGCTGCCAAGCGCACCCATGTGGAGCATGTGGTGGTGCTCTCCCCGGCCGATTCCCTGCCGCTGCCTCTGGCGCTGGGTTACAAGGTCCAGAATCTCGACAAGAACAAGTATCACTCCAATGTCATCCACTGGAAGCAGTTCCTTGCTGCCGGGAAGGACGAGAGCATTGCCGCGGAGCCCTATGACCCGGAGCACGCCTGTGTGGTGGTGCATACCGGCGGCACCACCGGCTCTCCCAAGGGCGTGATGCTGACCGATAACAACTTCAACGGCATCGCCATGCAGTTCTCTGCCTACGACACGCTGTTTTCCAAGGGTCAGTCCCTGCTGAACATCATGCCCCCCTTCATTGCCTACGGCTTTGCCTGCGGCGTACATCTGCCGCTGACGCTGGGCATCAAGGTGGTCATCGTCCCCAACCTCGACCCCAATAAGCTGGGCAGCCTGATCTGGAAGTACAAGCCCGAGCACATGTTCGGCGTGCCCTCCCACTACCAGCAGCTGGCTGTTGACCCCAAGCTGCAGAACAAGGATCTCTCCTTCATCCGCAACTATGCCGCGGGCGGCGATGCCATTGCCCGGGGTGCCGAACAGACGGTCAACGACTTCCTGGCCGCTCACAATGTGGAATTCCCCATCGCCAAGGGCTACGGCATGACCGAGGTCTCCTCCGCCGCCACCGCTGCTGCCGGCCGGAACAACAAGCCCGGCAGCGTGGGTCTGCCGCTGGTCAGCACGCTGGTGTCCGTCTTTGAGCCGGGCACCGACACAGAGCTGCCCATCGGCCAGCGGGGTGAGCTGTGCATCTCCGGCCCCGGCGTTATGAAGGGTTACTACAACAAGCCTGCCGAGACCGCCGCCATCAAGCACACCCATGCGGATGGCCGGATCTGGGTGCACACCGGTGACATCGGCTATCTGGACGAGGACGGCTTCGTCTATCTGGACAGCCGGATCAAGCGGCTCATCATCCGCCACGATGGCTTCAAGGTGTTCCCCTCCATGATCGAAAATGTGGTCAGCCAGCATCCCGCCGTGCATCAGTGCTCTGTGGTGGGCTGCGCCGACAAGGATCATGTGCAGGGCCGCCTGCCTTTTGTCTATCTGGTGCTTGACCCTGCGGTTCCCGCCGCCAAGCGCAAGCAGATCATCAAGGAGCTGCGCCAGCTCTGCATCGAGGAGCTGCCCGAATATGTCCAGCCCGTGGGGTACAAGATCATCCCCGAAATGCCCCTGACACTGGCCGCTAAATTTGATTATCGCAAGCTGGAAGAAGAGATCACTCCCCGCGATTATTAAGCAGAATAATACACATTGGAAAGGATTCGTGACGACACCATGAAAAAGAAACTGATTGGCCTGGCCCTCTCGGCCGCCATGCTGTTCTCTGTCCTGAGCGTTCCGGCCTTTGCAGCCGTCCCGGAAGAGAGCGCTGACCCCGCTCTGACCACTGAACAGACCGCTGCAGAGGAGGAGAACTGCTTCTTCACCTCCAGCAGCACCGAAGAAGAAAAGGAGCCCAACTCCATCACCTATGTTGCCCTGGGCGACAGCATCTGCGCCGGCATCGGCCTGACTACCGTTCAATATGCACATAACTTGATGGGCGTGGACGTTTCCTTCAACTTTAAGGGTTACCCCGAGACCTGCTATGTGGGTCAGGTGGGCAAAAGCCTGAACCTCGACCGGGATCATGCCATCAATCTGGGCCTGCCCGGCGTGATGAGCAAGGATATGCTGGAGCTGGTCAAGACCGGCACCATGGCCGAGATGAACACCCTCTCCGGCTGCCAGTACAATTACCCCGAGTTTGTAGATTACATCAAAAGTGCCGATGTTATCTCCATCCAGCTGGGCTCCAATGATGCTTTTGTGCCCACCGTGGTCTCTTTTGGTGAGGCCACTAACTGGAAAAGTGAAGACCTGGCTTCCATCGTGCTCAGCGGCAACCTGCGCGGCAGCAGCAAGGAAACCGAGGACGCACTGAACGAGAGCCTGAAAAAGCTCAGCCTGACCCGCAGCGAGAAAGATGCCGTCTGGAACCTGTTCTTCTCCGGCATGAACAAGATCTGCGAGAACGCTTATCCCGAAAGCAGCAGCAACCTGCGCCAGATCGTGGCAGCCGTCAAGGAGCTGAACCCTGATGCCCAGATCCTGATCATCGGTGCCACCAACCCTGTGCCCCTGCTGCCCAGCTGGAGCAACTACTTCAGCAAGCTGAACAACTACGAAAAGCAGCTGGCCGATGTTTACGGTGCCACCTACGTTTCCATCCCCTTTGCTCAGACTGAGCTGGACGGCCACCCCACCGTCTCCGGCCACAAGTACATCGCCGACAAGATCGTCAAGGCCATCGAGGCCCAGCAGTAAAATGAAAGAGGGGCAACCCTCTCCGTCAAAGCCTGCGGCATTGCCAGCTCCCCCGAAAGGGGGAGCTTTTTTGATGCCGTAAAGTACAGCACCAAACCTCTCTCCTCGGGAGAGGTGGCATTGCGAAGCAATGACGGAGAGGGTCGTCCCTCTCGATGAAAAAATATTACTTTTCGTAACTCTGGGGCAGCTCGTTCTTGGGGTCACGGTCCATCAGGGAGCGTACCGCCTCGGCGGCGCTCATGCCCTTGTTCACAACGGCGTTCACAGTCTGAACGATGGGCATTTCCACCTGATACTTGGCGGCAAGCTCCAGCGCGGCAGGCAGGGCGTTCATGCCCTCAACCACCATACCGACCTCCTTCACGGCCTGCTCCGGGGTCTCACCCTTGCCGATGAGGATGCCGGCCCGGTTGTTGCGGCTGTGCATACTGGTGGCGGTCACGATCAGGTCACCGATGCCGGCCAGACCGGCAAAGGTGTGGACATTGCAGCCCATGGCCACGCCCAGCCGGGCAAGCTCGGCAATGCCGCGGGTGATGAGGGCGGCGCGGGCGTTGTCGCCATAGCCCAGGCCGGTGGAGATGCCCACGCCCAACGCAATGACATTCTTCATGGCACCGCTGAGCTCCACACCCTTGATGTCCTCATTGGTGTACACACGCATGACGTTGTTGGTGAACACCGTCTGCACGAATCTGGCCGCTTCCATATCCTTGCTGGCCGAAACGATGGTGGTGGGCAGGTCGATCGCCACCTCCTCGGCGTGGGTGGGGCCGCTCAGGGCCACCAGACGCACCCCCTTGGGGCCGCCCTCTTTGCCCAGCTCATCGGCCAGGATCTCCGTCATGGTGAACAGGGTATCCTTTTCAATGCCCTTGGCAACGTCCACAATGATCTGACCGTCCGGCACAAAGGGCCGGGCCTTGGCTGCGGTGGAGCGCACGAACACCGACGGCACCGCGAACAGCAGGATCTCCTTGTCCGTGCACACCTCTTCCACGCTCTTGGTGAACTTCATCTCTGCCGGAATGGTCATGCCGGGCAGATTGGGGTGGACCCGGGTGGTGGAAAGGTTGTCGATCTCCTGTTCCAGCGCCGACCACACGGTCACGTCATTGCCGCTCACCGTCAGCATCCGCGCCAGAGCCATGCCCCAGGTGCCTGCACCCAGAATACCAATTTTATGCTTCATTGTGTTTTGTCCTCCGTATGCGCCGGGCTGCTTGTGTGCCCGGCCTGTTCCCCGCGCTTCCTGCACGGGGCCTGTCTGATTTCATTTTACACGAAACATCGTACCGCGTCAACTCCTTGCCAGACTGCACAAAGTTAACCTGTGTTTTCTTTTGTTTTTGGCCAGAGTGAAGGATTTTCGCCAATGGATTGCACTTGTCTCCATTTCATGCTATAGTATTTTGGTAGGAATTGTAGGATATGCTCTTGACCTGAGCCATAGTTTAAGGTATATCCTAAAGATATTCCACCGTTTTTTGTCAATAAGGAAGAAAAATATGTTTGAAGCACTTCTTACCAACCGCACGGTCAGCGTGCTGTGGGAGGCCCTGCCCCGCATCCTGACGGCAGGCCTGACCATGACCATTCCCCTGACCCTGATCTCCTTCAGCCTTGCCATGGTCATTGCAGTGGCTGTTGCGCTGGTGCAGTACGCCAATGTTCCGGTGCTGCGCCAGATCGCCCGGTTCTACATCTGGGTCATCCGCGGCACGCCGCTGCTGGTGCAGCTGTTCATCATCTTCTACGGCCTGCCCAGCCTGGGCATCATGCTGGATGCTTTTCCGGCAGCCGTCATCGCCTTTGCCTTCAACGAGGGTGCCTACTGCGCCGAGACCATGCGCGGCGCGCTGGAAAGCGTGCCCCAGGGCCAGCTGGAGGCCGGTTCCTGCGTGGGCATGACCTGGTGGCAGATCATGCGCCGCATCGTTCTGCCGCAGGCCCTGCGCACCGCTGTGCCCTCCCTGTCTAACTCCCTCATCAGCATGATCAAGGACACCTCTCTGGCCTCCAACATCACGGTGGCAGAGTTGTTCATGGCAGGCCAGCGTGTGGCAGCCCGCACCTACATTTTCCTGCCCATCTACTGCGAGGTGGCTGTGGTCTACCTGCTGTTCTGCACCATCATCACCAAGCTGCAGGCGCTGGTGGAGCGGCAGCTGAACGCACACGGTTTCCAGTGAGAAAGGGGTGGACGGTATGGCCATGTTAGAGATCAAAGACATCCACAAAACATTTTACACCTACGATGACAAGCCCCGCTTCCACATCGGGCCTTTCCCGCGCGGCAATGCCCGCCGGGTGCGCAGCGCACTGCACGTCCTGAACGGCGTGGACCTGAGTGTGGAAAAGGGAGACGTTGTTGCCATTCTGGGCCCTTCCGGCTCCGGCAAGACCACCCTGCTGCGCTGCCTGAACTTTCTGGAGACCGCTGACAGCGGCACTCTGGTGTTCGACGGCGAATCCTTCGATCTTGGCAGGATCTCCCGGGCCGACATTGCCCGCCTGCGCAAAAAAACGGCCTTTGTGTTCCAGAACTACAACCTGTTCCGGAACAAGACCGCCCTGCAGAATGTGACCGAGGGCCTGATCGTTGCCCGCAGGATGCCAAAGGAGCAGGCGGATGAGATCGGCAGACGGATGCTGGAAAAGGTCGGTCTGGCCGACCGGGCTGACTACTATCCCCGCCAGCTTTCCGGCGGACAGCAGCAGCGTGTTGCCATTGCCCGCGCCCTCGCCACCGACCCGGAGATCATTTACTTTGACGAGCCCACCAGTGCCCTTGACCCGGAGCTGACCGGCGAGGTGCTCTCTGTCATGCGGAAGCTGGCCGAAGAGGGCATGACCATGCTGGTGGTCACCCACGAGATGGGCTTTGCCCGCAACGTCTCCTCCAAGACGGTATTCATGGAGAACGGCGTGGTGGTGGAGCAGGCCCCTTCCCACGAATTCTTTGCCCACCCCCGCGAGGAGCGGACCCGGGAGTTCCTGCGGAAGATCGAGCACACAGCATAAGGAATAGCCGACGGGGAGCTTTCCACGCAAATGCTTCGGGCCATTCCATCGCCCGCCCTATTGCCTTCGGCAACAGGGTCCCACCCCAGCGGAACATTTGCTTAGGAAACTCCCCGCCGTCCTTTTGATACAGCTTTTTCTATGAAAGGATCTTAACTATGAAGCGCAGAACTTTTATTTCGATGATGAGTGTCATGGCCGCTGCCGGCGTTCTGACCCTGTCCGGCTGCTCCAACAGCAGCACCTCCACCGCCGCAAGCGCCGGTGCATCCTCTGCTGCCGGTTCCTCTGCTGACCAGTTGGCTGCCGTTCAGGCCAGTGGCAAGCTGATCGTGGCACTGGAGGGCGCATGGCAGCCCTGGAGCTACCATGACGAGAGCGACACTCTGGTGGGCTATGACGTGGAGGTCTCCCGCGCCATTGCCGAAAAGCTGGGCGTGGAGCCGGAGTATGTGGAGAGCGATTGGGACAGCCTGTTCGCCGGTCTGGACGCTGGACGCTTTGACATGGTCTGCAATGGCGTGGAGGTCACCGACGAGCGCGCCCTGACTTATGATTTCACCACTCCCTACGGTTACATCCACACCGCTCTGGCCGTCCGCAAGGACAACGACGAGATCAAAACCTTTGAGGACCTGAAGGGCAAGACCACTGCCAACAGCCTGGCTTCCACCTACATGGAGCTGGCTGAGAGCTACGGTGCCACCGTGCAGGGCATCGACACCCTGGAGGAAACCATCCAGCTGCTGGCCGCAGGCCGCATTGATGCCACCCTGAATGCGGATGTCTCCTTCTACGATTACCTGAACGTCCATCCGGATGCCGACTTCAAGATCGTGGCCCAGACTGAGGATGCCTCCCACGTTGCCATCCCCCTGCGCAAGGGCGACAACAGCGCCACCCTGCTGGAAGCCGTCAACAACGCCATCGATGAGCTGCGCGCCGACGGCACCCTGAAGGAGCTGAGCGAGAAGTACTTCGGTCAGGATATCTCCTCTGAAAACTAAGAAGCTCGACCCTCTCAGTCTGCTCACTTCGTTCGCATCCAGCTCCCCCGAAAGGGGGAGCTTTTTTGTTATCTGCCAGTCCGTGCGGTAAAGCCCCCCTTCGGGGGAGCTGGCGAGCGCAGCGAGACTGAGAGGACAAATTTCCTATTGACTTGTGTAATATTATATGCTATATAATATTATAGAAACAGACCACACCGAAAGGAGGCTGTTCCCACATGAGTTTTCCCATCAGTGCCGCGCTGCTGGATGCCATTGTGCTGTCCGTGGTGGCGCAGGAGCCGGAAGGTACCTACGGCTACAAGATCACCCAACAGGTCACCCACACGCTGGAACTAAGCGAATCCACCCTGTACCCGGTGCTGCGCCGGTTACAGAAGGACCAGCTGCTCACGGTCTACGATGCGCCCTTCAATGGCCGCAACCGTCGCTATTATCAGATCACCTCCGCCGGGCGGGCGCAGCTTGCCGCCTACGCGCAGGAGTGGAACCGCTACCGTTCTTCCATTGACACATTTTTCAGAGAGGTGGAATGATTTATGACCCGTACTGCATTTCTTGCTGCGCTGGAGCGGCTTCTGGCTCCTTTGCCGGAGGCCGAGCGCAAGGACGCTTTGAGCTACTACGAGGATTATCTGGACGCCGCCGGGCCGGAAAACGAAGCCCGCGCCATTGCGGAGCTGGGCAGCCCCGAGGAGGTCGCCCGCAAAATTCTGGACGAGCAAAGCCCGGCAGGCAGCTCTGCCGCCCCGACATCTCCTGCCCGCAAGCCGCATTCCCGCTGGCGCATGGTACTGGGCGGCGGGCTGGCGGTGCTGGTGCTGGTTTGCTTTTTCTTCCAGCACTCCAAAGCTACCCCGGTGCAGCCGGTCGAGCCCGTTTCTTCTGCCTCGGAAATTCCTGCTTCCTCTGCGGAACCAGCTGCCGAGAGTGCCTCCACGCAGCCCGCCGTTCCCGTTTCCACTCCAGACGGCTTGACTTTCTCCCTCTCTGCTGAGATGGTCAGCGATAAACTATCGCTGACGTTGGACTATGGCAGCATTCTCTTTGTTGTTGACCCAAACGTTTCCGATATCACGCTACAGTTTGATGGCTTTAGGACTCGGTATCTCACCCATTCCAACAAAAAAAACGGAACCGCAGAGTTTTCCTACCATGTCCCGAAATACTACGCTCTCCTTGATATTGACAGTGCTGTGCTCACCATTACAGCTCCGGAAAATATCCTGCATGAGATAGACATTGATCTTGCCATGGGCGACGTTGACCTTGGCACGCTCTCTTTGGAAGAACTGGATCTGGAGCTTGCCATGGGCGACGTTATTGCCAACAGCCTGACTGTGAAGGATGCGGATTTCAACCTTGCCATGGGCGACTGTCACATTGACCATCTGACCGCGCCGAAATTCGATGCCGAACTTGCCATGGGGGACTGCACGATCGGTATGCTATCCGGTGCTCAGGATGTTAGCATCTCGGTCATCACTGGCGATACTGACCTGACTCTGGAGGGCAGCGCATCGGACTATCTCCTCGTCACCAATGAGCTTAAGGACACCTCGATCCATGATGGCAAGGCAAATACCTCTCGTAAAATTTCCCTCGATTCTGTCACCGGCGATCTCTCCATCTCCTATACCAATTGACCCCTGAACGCAGAACACCCCCGGCATCCGAACGAAACGAAAACGGATGCCGGGGGTGTTTTTATGCTTCCCTGTGAAAATATTCGTAGATGGTCTGCGCCAGCTGTTTGCCCACGCCGGGGGTGTTTTCCAGCTGGTCGGGGGTGGCGTCCTTCACTGCGCCCACACTCTTGAACTGCGTCAGCAGGGCTTTGGCGGTTTTGGGGCCTACGCCCGGCACCTCGGTCAGGGTGGAGGAGTAGCTTTTCTGCTTCATCTGCTGCTTGCGGTAGGCATTGGCAAAGCGGTGGGTCTCGTCCTGAATGGCGGTGATGAAGGTAAAGGTGCCCCGGTTCATGTTGATAGCGATTTCCCGCCCGTCGCTGTCCACGATGGCGCGGGTGCGGTGGTGGTCATCCTTTACCATGCCGTACAGCGGCACATCTGCCAGTGCCGTACCGGCAAGCGCTTCCTTTGCGGCGCTCACCTGTCCCCTGCCGCCGTCCATCAGCAAAAGATCCGGCTTCTGCCCGAACCAGTTGCCGCTGGGCTGGCCGTTTTCGGCCTGTGCAGCGTATTTTTCGTACTCTGCCGCCCGGCGGGAGACGGTCTCTGCCAGCGAAGCGTAGTCGTCCGTGCCCGCCACGGTTTTCATCTTGAACTTGCGGTAGCCCGCCTTGAAGGGCTTGCCGTCCTTGAAGGTGACCATGCCGCAGACGCTGCTGCCATCGCCCCAGTTGGAGATATCATAGCTCTCGATGGCGCGGGGCGACTTTGAAAGCCCCAGCACCTGCGCCAGCTCGTCCAGCAGCTTTTCCTCCCGGGCGTAGCGGCCGCTCTCCCGCGCCAGACGCTCCACCGCGTTGGTGTGCGCCATCTCCACCAGATGCGCTTTATCGCCCCGCTGGGGCACATACAGCTGTACCTCGCTGCCCCGTTTCTGGTTCAGCGCCTGCTGCAAAGCTTCCATGTCCGGCGGCAGCGCATCCACCGCGATGATTTTTGGAATTTGTTCATCATCCAGATAGTACCGGGGCAGAAATTCCTCCCGCACCGCATCGATATCCGAGGTATCGTGGAACAGAAACTCCCGTTTGTCGGTCAGCCGTCCCTCCCGGAAGCGCAGCACCGCCGCGCACACGCTGTCCGGCGTACCGGCCAGCGCCACCACGTCCATCTCCACGTCCGGATCTACCACCA
>OGXR01002185.1_pt1 | contig 12932 bp, 12 predicted proteins | sample 1576331 | NCBI WGS metagenome assembly OGXR01 (sample SAMEA3541473, study PRJEB24748) | human gut metagenome | biome: human gut; feature: human-associated habitat; material: faeces | place: China | collected 2012 | reverse complement strand
GGGCGCCCTGTCCCCGGCGGACGGCAAAGATCTTCTGCTCCGCCATGTCCAGAATCTTGCTGACGCCGCCCACGCCCTCCTGCACCATGGCGGTGATCTCCGCCGCCGCCGTGGCCACCGACCGCAGCAGCGCCTTCTCCCGCACCAGACGCACATACTCCAGCACATTGGCGGAAGTGGGTGTCACCTCCATCAGCTGGGCCAGATACGCCCGTGTGCCATCGTTGGCGAGGCCCGCCTTCTCCAGCTCCCCGGCCACGGTGAGGCCGTCGATGGGGCGGGAGTAAACGAACATAGTGTAGATAGTCTCGAAAATTTCCCGGTTCTGACGGAGGTAAAAATCGTCCGGCTGAAGCTGGTCCATCACGTCCTTGACGCAGGCGGCGTCAATGAGCATGGAGCCCAGCACGGCCTGCTCTGCCTCTGTGGAGTGCGGCATTTGCCGCAGAAGCAATTCATCCATGAGGGAACTCCTTTCGGGGATTTTTCTGAAGGGGGTGGGGTGTGCTTTTCTTTTTGCCTCCGGCGGGGGCTTTTTGTTTGCCTCCGGCGGGTAACTTTCTTTCAGTAGCGAAAGAAAGTACCCGTCGGAGACAAACAGAAGGGACTGTCAAGCCCCAAAAGCGCCGGCAAGACCAAAGGAAAGTTACTTCTCCTCGCAGACCAGCACATAGACGGTGCCAGTGATCTCGAAGCCCAGCTTGGCCTTGACCTCGAAGCTGCCGAAGGTCTTGATGGGCTCCGCCAGCACCAGCTTCTTGCTGTCCAGCTCCAGGCCGAACTGCTCCTTCAGCGCGGTGGAGATCTCCTTGGTGGTGACGGAGCCGAACAGCTTGCCGCCCTCGCCGCCCTTGCAGGGGATCTTCACCTGAATGCCCTTGAGCTGCTCGGCAATAGCCTGAGCCGCGGCCTTTGCCTCGGCATCGGCCTTGGCCTTGGCCTTTTCCTGCAGGCGCATGGTGTTCATGGCGTCGGCGGTGGCGGGAATGGCGTCGCCCTTGGGCAGCAGGAAGTTGCGGGCATAGCCCTCGGCCACCTCGATCATCTGGCCCTTCTTGCCCTTACCCCGGACATCCTGCTGCAAAATCACTTTCATGGAAATATTCCTCCTTATTCTTCAAAATACTTATCAATGGCACGCAGCAGCGTGGCTTTCGCCTCCGCCACCGTCATGCCGGAACACTGGCCGCCGGCGGTGGTGGAGTTGCCTCCGCCCCCCAGCGTCTCTACCAGCACCTGTACGTTGATCTCGCCCAGAGAGCGGGCGGAGATGTAAATACCGTCATCCTTGCGGTACAGCACGAAGGAAGCACGGACCCCCTGCAGGGTCAGCATCTCGTCGGCGGCCTTGGCGGCCGTCACCCGGTCGCAGGTGGTGTCCAGGGCCGCAATGGCCAGATCCCCGCGATACAGCTGGGCCTGCCGGGTCGGATGGAGATAATGCAGGTACAGGTGCCTTCGGTGCAGAGCAGCACACGAGAGGTACTGGCGCAGAGAACACCGGATTATTTTGTGCAGAGGGATACGGCAGAGCCGACAGAGCCGGCAACGCCGATTGCCCCTGCGGAGCAGACACAGGAGGAAAGCGCGGAAAAGAGGGATGCCTTTGATTTTCTTCTTGCATATCCTTATGTGCTGTGGCTTGGCGGCGTGCTTGGGTTTCTGGCTTGGCAGGGATGGAAATATTATGATTTTCGGAGAATGTTGAAGCGAAACAGAAGAAAAATCATGGATGCGTCTGTTCTGGATACCTATTATACACTTTGCAGGGAAACGGGGATGGAAAAGCGACCTGCGATTTATTTCTGTGAGGCGTTGCCGAGTCCGCTTTGTGTCGGGCTTTTCAGAACGGCGGTGTATCTGAATTCCGAGGAGCGGGAGCCTGCGGAAATGCGGCTGATTCTGAAGCATGAGCTGACGCACTGCAAGCGGAAGGATCTCTGGTTCAAGGGACTTCTGCTGTGGGCAAGGGCATTGCATTTTTTCAATCCCTTTGTGCATGGGATGGCACGCCTTGCGGAAAAGGATATGGAGCTTTCCTGCGACCTTGTGGTGATGGCGGACTGCGGTATGGAGGAGCGCGAGGCATACAGCATGGCAATCCTGCGGACAGTGCGCGAGGCGAAAAGCAAAAATATGCAGATGAGTACGGCTTTTTCGGGCGGAAAGGAGGAATTGAAGATGCGGTTTGAAAATATTTTCGATATGACGCAGAAAAAGCGCGGCATTGCTTTATTCCTTGCGGCAGCGTTGGTGGTCTGCGGCGGTACGGCGTTTGTCGGCTGTGCGGAAAGCGAAACGACGGAAAAGACACTTTCTGGTACGGTTTACGGAGACTACACAGAGGAAACAGTGCATGAGCTTTATGGCGCGAAGCTGCAATATATCGGCGACCACATCGGCGTTGGAAAAATTCTGGGGTTACTGCCACTGCCCGAAGGGGTGACGAATGACAGCGAGGGAATTGAACTTTATACAGACAAGGAGCCTTACGGCGTGAGAAGGCATCTGCAATGGCAGAGCAATGCGGAAACAGCCTACACTGTGGATGGGGAAAGCTATACGGATGACCGCTGGATGCAGATTCAGGGGATGATTTTCCTTGCACTGGTGGAGAATGCGGGAGATTATAACCTTTCTCTGCACCATGCGGATGCGGCGGACGGACAGGTGGTAACGTCCTTTACTTTTGACAGAGAGCAGGCGAAGAAATATTTCGGGGAGCAGGATTTGCGTGATTTTGCGAGCGACGAGGGAACCTTCCGTAATTTTGTGCTGACAATCAACCGATATTTCTATGAAGGGATTTCGACACCCGAACAGATTCTTGCACTGTCTCAGATGGATGCGGCGACGGCACAGGAACGGATGGAGGAGATGGCCTCCGGAGATTTTCTCGAAGAAACGAAGGAAGATCAAAGCCTATCCTATCAGATGATTCTGGCGGACAGTCTGGTAAGTGAGATTGCGGCGCAGAAGCTGACCTCCTCGAATTATGCGGATTATCTGAAATGCACACAGTATGATGAACTGATCAAGCTGGGAGAGCCTGCACTCAGAGCGTTTCTTTCCGAATTTGCGGAGGGAAGTATCGGGGATGACTTAGAGGGCTACATCAAGACGAGTGCATGTCAGGATATTCTGGGTGAGCACAGAGATAAGGATATTCTGCCGACACCGACGGAATGGTATCGGAATTATACTGCAACGGATTCGACATATTGTGCGTTCTTTACCTATGGTGATACGGATACAACGCTTTATACGGAGGATTTGGCGAAAAAATATTCCATGGGCGGCTCGGATCAATACAGCGTTGTGGCGGCAGGAAAGGATGAACGCCTGCGCGCGGTTTATACGGCGCTGAGTGACAGATTCAACAATTACAGCAAAGCCGGATACACCACAACGATTTATGCACCGCTGATTGAGGGAATAAAGGAAAACGGAAATAGGATGCAGGTGTTTGCGGTGATTTTCGATTCCAGCTACACCATGAGCCGTACGAAGAAGGGCTATGCGCTCTTTGAGCGGGGCGGTTCTGTGGTGCCGAGCAGACTGGATTTTGAAAAGCGGAATGGCAAATGGATTCTGACGGACTGGACACAGGCGGAGGACGGCAGCTATTATGCGGATTCCATCAAGAAGATGTGCGACGGAGACAATGCACTGGCGAAAAAGATGATTTCCTATGATAGCGATGCCTGTCAGATGCTGCTGTGGCAGAATATGATTTATTATATGAAGGCAAATTATGGCGGGAAAGGGATGCCGATTTATATGGGATCCTACATGGATGAGAAGCATATCAAGAAAATTAGCAAATTTATTGACATTACGCCAACCTACGATGAATAAAGGATGTTTGAACCCCTGCGAAGGCAGGGGTTTTTCGCTGTCTGCAAAAGAATTGGCATATTCCTGTTTGATTTTCCATAAATTGCATTGTATGGATACAGTTGCGAAAGAAACGGAGGAAAAGGCATGGAAACATTCAATATTTATCAGGACATTGCGGAGCGGACGGGCGGAGACATTTATATCGGTGTGGTGGGACCTGTGCGAACAGGGAAATCGACCTTTATCAAGCGGTTTATGGATTTGCTGGTGCTGCCGCACATTGCAAACACCTACACGAGGGAGCGGGCGAAGGACGAACTGCCGCAATCGGCAAGCGGAAGGACAATCATGACGACAGAGCCGAAATTTGTGCCGAATGAAGCGGTGGAAATTTCCTTGGGGGACAATGCGGATGTGCGCGTGCGGATGATTGACTGCGTGGGATATCTGGTGCCGGGGGCAGAGGGCGACATGGACGGGGACAGCCCCAGAATGGTACATACGCCATGGGCGGAGAATGCGATGCCCTTTCGCGAAGCGGCGGAGCTGGGGACGAAAAAGGTCATTACCGACCATTCCACCATAGGGATGGTGGTGACAACGGACGGGAGCGTGACCGAACTGCCGCGGGAAAATTATGAGGAGGCAGAGGAACGGGTGGTTGCGGAGCTGCAGGAATTGGGCAAGCCGTTTCTGATTCTGCTGAACACCGCCGCGCCCTACAGCGACAGCACAGAGAGCCTGCGGAGCGAGTTGGAGAAAAAATACGGCGTGCCTGTGTTGGCGGTCAATGCGGCGCAGCTGAAGGCAGAGGACATTCGGAGGATCCTGGAGCGGATGCTGTATCAGTTCCCATTGCGCGAGCTTCGGTTCTTTTTCCCCGGATGGGTGGAAACACTGGAGCAGGGACATTGGCTGAAGCAGGGCTTGACGGATGCGCTGAAGGGCGTGATGGCGCAGGTGGAGAAGCTTGCGGATGTGGAGCAGGCAATCGGGGCACTTGGGGAAACGGATTTTCTGAAAAAGGCATATACCGACCGAATTTTGCCGGGAGAGGGCGCGGCGGAGATTGCGCTTAATTTTGCGGATGGGTTATTCTATCAGATTCTGAGCGAAACGGTGGAGATGCCGATTGAAAATGACTATGCGCTTATTTCTACGATAAAAATGCTTTCGGAAACGAAGCAGGAATATGACAAGATTGCGACGGCACTGAACGATGTACGGCGGAAGGGCTACGGTGTGGTGACACCGGTGTTTGAGGAAATTACGCTGGAGAAGCCTGAGGTATTTAAGCAGGGAAGCCGCTACGGAATTAAGCTGCGCGCGAAGGGGGAATCTATTCATTTAATCAAGGCAGACGTAGAAACGGAGGTTTCGCCAATCATCGGGAACGAGGAGCAGTCGCGGGAGTTTATCGACCGACTGATTGCGGATTACGAATCGGAGCCGGAGAAAATCTGGGATTTGAATATTTTCGGGCGGACGCTGAGCTCTATGGTCAGTGACGGGATGCAGAATAAAATTTATCGGATGCCGGAGGATGCACAGATGAAGCTGCAGGAGACGCTGCAAAAGATTGTGAACGAGGGCAGCGGCGGATTGATTTGTATTATTTTGTAAAGAATAAGTCGAAATCAGGATTTCGACTTGTTTGGACAGAAGAATAAACAGACGAGTTCCATCGGCTAAAAAGCCTTGAAACTCGCTGTTTTCCTCGCCGGAAATGAATTCCGACTGCGGATACTATTCGGGAAAATACTTACCGCCCAAGAAGGGGCGGCAGGCGAAGCCTGCTTTGCGTAGCAAAGTAATGAACAGTTCGTTTCCCGAACCTTTCCGCGGCATCGAAATAACCTTGTTTATAGTCTGAGCCGAGGGAGAAAAATCCTTCGGCTTTTATACGTTATAAAATACGAAATTCGGTTTCGGTTTCCTTGATGGAATGGGGTTTATTTTCCATTTTTCTGATTTTGATGCGTTTGAGGGAATTCATGAATTTCAGCAGGAAGCGGATGCGGCTTTCAAAGCCCTGCACCTCTGCGATAACCTTCCCATTTTCGGCATTTTTCACCCAGCCGGTCAGCTCCAGTCTTTCTGCCATCTGCGCCAGCTCGATGCGAAAGCCGACCCTTTGCACACGTCCGTGGAAGGTGATATGGCGGCGGACAAAGCGGTTTTCTTCAAAATCGGGCAATCGGACGCGATTCACCTGATGGCAGATATAAGTATTTCTTGCGGATTTTAATGCTTCAATGGGTTTCATGCAATCACCACCTATTTGTTTTTCTGTTTATACATTATAACAAAGAAGGAACGCATTTGCCAGCCGTCTTTTGAAAAGATTTTTCTTAGAGTTCGATTAGGGAGGTTTACCTTTTCTTTTTTTTGTATTATAATCAAAATTACTTATGGTATTATGCCCGCAATATGGGGCGAGTGAAGAAAAGGAACAGGGGGATTCCCATGAAAAAAGGTTCCTCAGGGAATAGAAAAAAAAGAAGACCGCCCAGACCGGAGGCACCTGTGAACCGTTATCCCACAAGGGACAATGTCTACAATCTGCAAAGAGAACGGCAGAGACGACAGGCGCAGGCGGAGAGACAGGCACGCGAATGGCAGCAGGCGCAGATGGGCTATGCGCAGACACCGCATCCTGCAAAGAGGAAGAAGCACAGGCAGAGAAGAAGGGGCAGCCACATGATGATGCCTTTGCTTGTATTTGCAATCATTGCTCTGTATCTGGTGGGGCAGATTGGCAGCCTTGCGATAAAGGGCTCTGATATTGATGTGGAAACGGTGGCATACGGCACGATTGATACGCCTGAGGTTTATACGGGGCTGATCCTTCGGGAGGAATATGTGGTGGACAGCACCAGAGACGGGCAGCCGTATTATCAGTATTCGCAGGGGGACTATGTGCCGAAGGGCGCAGTGGTCTGCACGGTAAAGGATACGGATTCAACGGATGCGCTGGAAAGCAAGCTGAACCAGATTGATAAGGATATTCTGAAAAGCCAGAAGGCAAGAACGGATTTATCTGCCTTTTCGGAGGATATTTCCCGTTTGGAGGATAACGTGAGCCGGACGGTGGATGCCTATGCAGGGCGTTCCATGCGGTCGAGCCTTTCCTATATGTATACGCTGAAAAGCCAAGTGACCTCCTTTATGGATCAGAGAAACGAAATTTGGCTGACAGAGAATGTGGATAGCCTTTCACAGCTGACAGAGGAAAGAAATGTGTACGAGCAGCAGCTGGCGCAGAACCAAAGTGCGCTGACGGCATCGGAGGCAGGTGTGCTTTGTCTGAGCTATGACGGGATGGAGAAAAAGCTGACACCCGACAAGGCGGAGCAGGTAACGGAAAAGCAGATCGGGGATGCAAAGACACAGTATATCTCCAAGGCGAAAAGCGTTGCCAAGGGCGATCCGCTCTTTAAGATTATTACGGATAACAAGTGGTATGTGGTTGCATATCTGCCGAACAACGCCGTAGCAGGCTGGGAGGCAGGCAAAACAAGCTGTACCCTGAATATGATGACGGAGGAAGAAACCTACAAAATCAGCGCAGATGTGGAAAGCCTCACCGCAGGAGATAAGCAGACAAAGGTTGTTTTCTCAAGCTATGAGCACATGGAGGACTTCATGGAAAGCCGCACGATTTCCTTCAGCTTAGAGGGGACTGTGACAGAGGGTCTGAAGATTCCCAATGATGCGATTGTGGAAAAATCCCTGCTGAAAATCCCCAGAAGCTGTCTGACGGAAAGCATGGGCAATACGGGTGTTTTGCTTGTGAAGGGAAGCAGCACGAAATTTACCGACATTACCGCTGTGACGAGCGATGAGGATGCGGTTTACATTGAATTGGAGGACAGCGGACTGAAAACAGGCGACGTTGTGCTGCAGGGTACAGGCGAGGATGCCGCACAGGTAACGCTTTCCGAGCTGCTGCCGCACGCAGGGGTTTATGTGGCAAACAGCTCCATCGCGAAGTTTGTTGTAATTGATGTTGTGGAACAGAATCAGGAATACGCCATCGTGCAGGCAGGCAGCACAACGGGGCTGCAGCCATACGATACGATTATTTCCGATGCAAAGAATATCAAGGAGGGCGACAGCGTTTTTTAAGCGTCCGGATGGATAAAGAGATAGAAAGAAGGCAGAAATATGAGCGTAGTTGAAAATATTCAGAATGTGAGAGCAAAAATTGCGGCAGCCGCAGAAAAAAGCGGCAGAACGGCGGAGGATGTACTTCTGTTGGCAGTCAGCAAGACAAAGCCTGTGGAGCTGATTGGCGAGGCGGTGCAGGCAGGGTGCCTTTCTCTGGGCGAAAACAAGGTGCAGGAAATCATGGAAAAATATGAGCCGATGAAGGAATATGCGCCGGAGGGAGAGAGAATCCACTGGCACTTAATCGGGCATTTGCAGACAAACAAGGTGAAATATATCATTGATAAGGTGGATATGATTCATTCTGTGGAAAGCCTGAAGCTGGCGGAGGAAATCGAAAAGCGCGCGGCACAGAAGGATATTGTGATGGATATTCTGATTGAGGTGAACATGGCAGCGGAGGAAAGCAAATTCGGCGTGAAGCCGGAGGATACCGAAGCGCTGCTCAGAGAGATTGCGAAAATGCAGCATATTCGCGTGCGTGGGCTGATGACGGTTGCGCCTTTTGTTGAAAATCAGGAGGAAAACAGAGAAGTTTTTCGTCAAATGAGAGAATTACTGGTTGACATGAACGGGAAAAAAATTGATAATATAAAGATGGATACCTTATCCATGGGGATGACGGGCGATTATGAGGTTGCCATTGAAGAGGGTGCGACCATTGTCCGCGTGGGCACAGGTATTTTCGGAGAAAGATATTATCCCAACAAAGGATGAGCAATAGAAACAGCTTAGGAGGAACGTATTGTGGCGAAGATTTTTGACAGAATGAAAGACTTAATGTTTGGCGAATATGAAGACGATGATGATTACTATGAGGATGATTATGATACAGCGGCACCTGCCCCTGCACCCGTAAGAGAGAATTATGGTCTGCGTGACGCAAGAGAGACGGAATACAGCGCACCTGCGCCCCGTAAGGCGGCTCCGAAGAACGCGGCAAATCCCCAGATTTACAGCGTGAACACAAGCGTACAGATGCAGGTAGTTATCATCAAGCCTGAATGTTACGAGGATGCACAAGAAATCTGTGACCAGATTAAAACCAAACGTCCTGTTGTAGTCAATCTGGAAAAGGTGGAATACCCCATTGCGCAGCGCATTATGGACTTTTTGAGCGGCACCTGCTATTCTCTGGAGGGTTCCATTCAGCGCGTAGCCAATAATATTTTTATTATTGCGCCCGAAAATGTGGATATTTCCGGTGATTTTAAAGAAGAATTAAAAACAAAAGGCGTTCTGCTCCCTTGGATGAATGGGACAAATGCCAGATAAAGGTGGTTTTGCGGATTGAATAGTATACAGGCATTGCTGATTAGTGCGATTGGTGTATTTTTCTATGTATTGGAAATTCTCATCTTCGTGCGTATCCTGTTTTCCTGGCTGCCCTTCGGCGTTGGCTACAACAGCAGCATTGGGCGTTTGCTGTATCAGCTGACAGAGCCGATTCTGGGGCCTGTGAGAAATATGGTAGATAAATCCCCGCTCGGCGGCGGCATGGGGCTTGATTTTTCCCCTATTTTTGCGTTAATCCTGATGAGATTGGTGCAGACCCTTCTGGTTGCAGCCATTCGGATGTTCTGATGCCATGGACAGACAGGCATTATTGAAAAGCGTACCGGAGGGCGAGGAACGGCTGCTGTTTGCAAAGGCGCTGGATCAGGCGATTTTTGCGATGAAGCGCAGAGAGCCTGCGTTCACGGATTTCATGGATCGGGCAAAATGTGCAAGATTTCGGGAACGGCTGCAGGGACTTCGGGAGCTGGAGATTACGCTTTTCGGCGGAACGGAGGACTGCGAGCGGCAGATGATGGGCTTTTTTACAGAACCGCTTGCGGCAGAGAAATTCCCGATTAAAATTGTAAAAATCAGAAGAAAAAGTAAAAAATTCGGACAGACGGATCTGAGCCACAGAGATTATCTCGGCTCCCTCCTTGGGCTGGGCATTGACCGCGGCAAGGTGGGCGATATTCTGGTGGCGGAGGATACGGCGGTCTGCTTTGTGGCGGAGGAAATTTCGCCATACATAACGGCTGTGCTGGAGCAGGTTTCCAGAACTGCGGTAGTGGCGGAGGAAACGGAGCAGGCGGAGGACATTCCCCAAAGGCAGACGGAGGCAAGACGCTTAACGGTGGCATCCATGCGGCTAGATGCGGTGGCAAGTGAGGCATTTCATCTGGCAAGAGGGAAAACGCAGACGCTCATCCATGCGGAAAAGGCACAGGTGAATTGGAATATTGTAACAAGCACATCCCATCTGTTAAAGGAAGGGGATTTGGTGAGCCTGCGTGGCTTCGGGCGATTTCGCGTGAAGGAAATCGGCGGCAGAACCAAAAAAGACAGAATCGGATTGGAAATTGAAAAATATGTATAAGGAGGTTTTTTCGTGATCACACCGAACGATATCGCAACCAAGGACTTTAAGAAGGTAGCTGTAGGCTATTCCCCCGAAGAAGTAGATACCTTTTTGGATGACATCTATGAGGACTATGAGAAGCTGTATAAGGAAAGCCAGAAGGAAAAATCAAAGACAGAGGCTGTGGCTGAGGATACCGACCGGTTGAAGCATCTCGAAAAATCCATTGAACGTACATTAAGCCTTGCGGAGGCAGCTGCGGAGGAAACAAAGGCGGCGGCAAAAGCAGATGGCGATGCCATCATCAACAGTGCGAAGCAGCAGGCAGAGGATATTCTGGCATCCGCAAGAACAAAGGCGTATGAGCTGGAACAGAAGATTTCCGGACTGGAAAGCCGTTACGAACTGATGAAAACAAGAATCAAGCTGCTGCTTTATGCAGAAATCGAGCTGCTGGACAAGGGCGAGGTTCTGGCAGAAAAAGAAGCAAAGGCACAGGAAACAAAATAAAAAACAGACAAGCTGCGGCGGGGTCTTCTTGCCGTGGCTCGTTTTGTATAATGCAAAAATCTTCCGAAAGGGTGATTGAATATGATACCGATTTTGATAACGATACTGCTGATTTTATTAGACCAGGGGACAAAGCTCTGGGCATTGGGAAGCCTGAAGCCGATTCACAGCATGACGGTGGTGGACGGCTTTCTTGACCTGACGTTTGTGGAAAACAGAGGGGTTGCCTTCGGGATGCTTGCAGGGCAGAGGTGGCTGATTCTGGTGCTGACAGGCGTAATTGCCGGTGCGCTGATTTATTTTTACCGCACACTGCCGAAAAAGAAGGCATATCTTCCCCTGCGCGCGGCACTTTTACTGGTGCTTTCGGGCGCGGTCGGCAATATTATTGACCGCGTATGCCGCGGCTATGTGGTGGATTTTTTTGAATTCACCTTCTTTGACTGGCCTGTGTTTAATGTGGCAGATATTTATGTTGTCGCAGGGGTCATCCTGATGGTGCTTCTGATTGTATTTGTGCTAAAGGATGAGGATTTGGATTTGAAGAAGAAAAAGGATGAATGAAATGGAATATTTTACCTTTGGGGCGGAGCAGGAGGACGTTGGGACAAGAATTGACGTTTTTCTTGCAGATGCCATGGAAAATCTTTCGCGCAGCGGCGTGCAGAAGCTGATTGAGGAAGGGCATATCACGCTGAACGGCGGAAGGACAAAAGCAAATTATAAGCTGCGGGAGAGGGACATCATTGATGTAGAGGTGCCTGAGGTAAAGGAGGTTGAAATTCTGCCGGAGGATATCCCGCTGGATATTTTATATGAGGATGCGGATGTCATCGTGGTGAATAAGCCGCAGGGGATGGTGGTGCATCCGGCTCCCGGACATACGAGCGGCACATTGGTCAATGCGCTGATGTTTCACTGCGGAGACGAGCTGAGCGGCATTAACGGGGAGAAACGCCCCGGAATTGTGCATCGCATTGATAAGGATACCTCCGGGGTGCTGATGGTTGCGAAAAACGATATGGCGCATCAGTCTCTGGCGGCACAGCTTGCAGAGCACAGCATTACGAGAAAATATAATGCGGTGGTCTACAACGGTTTTACGGAGGACGAGGGGACGGTGGACGAGCCTATCGGCAGAAATCCACAGGACAGAAAGAAAATGGCGGTGACGCAGAAGCACAGCCGCCATGCGGTGACGCATTACCGCGTGATCGAAAGAATGGAGAAATTTACATTGATTGAGGCGCAGCTGGAAACGGGGCGGACGCACCAGATTCGCGTACACATGACCTATATCGGGCATCCGCTTCTGGGTGACATGGTATACGGCCCGAAGAAGCAGCCGATTCACTTAGAGGGACAGGCACTGCATGCCCGTGTGCTGGGCTTTATTCACCCGCGCACAGGGGAATATCTGGAATTTGAGGCACCTTTGCCGCCTTATTTTGAAGCATTGCTGGAACGACTGCGGAAATAAGTAGGAGGGAGTAACATGCCGCTGCATAAGAAGGATTTTTTCGGCTTACGGGGAATGTCTGCGGATGATATCCGCTATATTCTTGGGACTGCCGAAACGATGAAATATATTTTGAACCAGAAGGATAAGAAAACACCGCATTTGCAGGGAAAATCTGTTATCATGCTTTTTTATGAGCAGAGTGCCAGAGCGAAGCTGGCGTATGAGCTTGCGGCGCAGTACCTCAGCGCAAATGTGATTGATATGACAAATACGGTACATTCCATTGAGAAGGAAAGCTTGCAGGATATCGGACAGCTGATGGATCAGATGGGGGCGGATTTTATTATTCTGCGTCATTCCATGGCGGGCGCGCCGAGACTGCTGGCAAGCTGTGTGGAGGCTTCTGTCATCAATGCGGGGGATGGCTTTAATGAAAACCCCGGACAGTCTCTGCTTGACCTTCTGACGATTCGGGAGCAAAAGGGCGGCTTTGAGGGGCTGAAGGTTGCCATCATTGGGGATTTGCTGCATAGCCGCGTTTCCAAAAGCAACATCTGGGGTCTGACGAAGCTGGGCGCGGAGGTCTGCGTTTCG
>OGXR01002184.1_pt1 | contig 12934 bp, 12 predicted proteins | sample 1576331 | NCBI WGS metagenome assembly OGXR01 (sample SAMEA3541473, study PRJEB24748) | human gut metagenome | biome: human gut; feature: human-associated habitat; material: faeces | place: China | collected 2012 | reverse complement strand
ATCCTCGTGCACAATCACCCCTCGGGCAGCGAACTCCCGAGCGAGGAGGACCGCACGGTGACCGAGCGCGTCGCGCAAGCCGTCTCGCTGTTCGACATCGCGCTGCTCGACCATATCATCGTCACGCCCGGCCCCTGTTACAGTTTCCGTAACGAAGGCTTTTTCGACGGTAGAGATTAGCCTCCCCTCGGAACATTTCCACCGAAATCGCTCAAAACGTCTTCCGGCACGGGGTCCCGTGCCGTTTTTTTGCTTTCTGTCGTTCCGTTTGTACTCTCCGATTCGGCTTCCTGACTTCCTTCATCTCGTCCAGCTCCGGACAAGACCGGTCCTGTCCGACCCAATCCGCAGCCCGGCAGCCACGCTTAAATCCGCTCTTAAGAAACCAAACCCCGATCACAAAAAAGTCTCCACGGAGTACGCGGAGACATAGGTATAAAACCTTCGGCCTATAGCCTTATTGTGATAAGATGTAGAACTCTTACGCTTCAAATATAATAAAAAAGCCTTGAAATTGCAAAATTTTATTTAATTTTGCTATAAATGAACGCCGATATGACAAAAATATTAGGATTGGACTTGGGAACCGCCTCGATCGGATGGGCTCTCGTAGAGCGGAACGACACGGGATATGCCTTGCTCGACCAAGGGGTAGACATCTTTCAGGAAGGCGTGGCACGCGAAAAGAACAGCGAGAAGCCCGCCGTGCAAGACCGAACCGCAGCCCGCGCCCTGCGCCGTCATTATGCCCGGCGACGATTGCGCAAGATCGACCTGCTCCGTGTGCTCGTTCGCCACGACCTCTGTCCTGCTCTGACCGACGAACAACTGAAAGATTGGAAACAGAAGAAAATCTATCCGCTGACGGACGAGTTTATCCGCTGGCAACGAACGGACGACCGCACGGACAAGAATCCCTACCGCGACCGCTACAAGGCGCTGACCGAAACGCTCGATCTCGACACGCAAAGGGACCGTTACACGCTCGGCCGGGCCTTATATCATCTGGCGCAGCGGCGCGGATTCCTGAGCAATCGCAAGGATGCCGGCGACGAAAGCGAGAGCGGTAAAGTCCGACAGAACATCGAGGACCTGACGGTCGACATGGAGAAGGCCGGATGCGCCTACCTGGGCGAATACTTTTATCGGCTTTACGCCCGAAAAGAGAAAATCCGTACGAAATACACCTCTCGCAACGAGCACTATCTGGCCGAATTTCGGGCCATCTGCGAAAAACAGCGGCTCGCCGACGATCTGAGGAAGGCATTGCACCGCGCCATTTTCTACCAACGGCCGCTGAAATCGCAGAAGGGATCGGTCGGCCGATGCACGTTCGAGAAGGGCAAAAGCCGCTGCCCGGTATCGCATCCGCGATTCGAGGAGTTCCGGATGCTCTCCTTCGTCAACAACATCCGGATCACGACGCCCGACGACCCGGAACCTCGTCCGCTCTCGCGACAGGAAACCGAAACGATCCTGCCGCTTTTCAGGCGCAGAACCAAATCGCACTTCGATTTCGAGGAGATCGCCAAGAAGCTCGCCGGCAAAGGCCGATACGCCTGCCAAGGAGACCGTAGCGAGGCGCCCTATCGCTTCAACTTCGCGCGGACAGCCACCGTCACGGGATGCCCGGTCACAGCTTCCCTCATTGCGCTGTTCGGCGACGACTATCTGACGAAAATATGCGACCTGTATACGCTCGGGGCCGGAAAGACCCGAGAACAGATACTCGGCGACGTATGGCACGCGCTCTTCTCGTTCGACGACGAAGAACGGCTTAGCGCGTGGGCAAAGCAGAAACTGCGCCTCTCCGACGACGAGGCCGGGCGTTTCGCCGCCATCCGCCTACTGCAGGACTACGCTGCGCTGAGCCTCCATGCCATTAACAAGATTCTGCCCTACCTGCGTGAAGGTTATCGCTATGACGAGGCGGTTTTCGTCGCCAACCTCAAGGCGGTGCTGCCTCCGGACATCTACTCCGACGAATCGGAACGAAGCGCTATCGAAGCCGACATCGCCGCGCTGATAACCGATTTCCGACGGAATCCGCTGAACAGGGGAACGACCAAGGAGCAATGCGTCCGCGACTATCTGCGCAACTGCCGGGGCATCGACGAAAAACGCCTCGGACGCCTCTATCATCCGTCGATGATCGAAATCTATCAGACGGCGCAGCCCGATGCGCAGGGCATCCTGTAACTGGGCTCGCCCCGAACGCCGGCAGTACGCAATCCGATGGCGATGCGGGCATTGTTCCGCTTGAGGGTCTTGGTCAACCGGTTGCTGCGCGACGGGAAAATCGATCGCGAAACGAAGATTCACATCGAGTTCGCCCGAGGACTCAACGATGCCAACCGCCGCAAGGCTATCGAGCTGTACCAGCGCGACCGCGAGGCCGAGCGCAAAGCGTACGCCGACGAAATCCGCCGGCAATACGCCTCGGAATCGGGCCGGGAGATCGAACCCACCGACGACGACATCCTGAAGTACCGTCTGTGGAAGGAGCAGAACCACATTTGCCCCTACACGGGCAAACAGATCGGCCTGTCCGACTTCATGGGCGATTCCGCGCGTTTCGATATCGAGCATACCGTCCCCCGAGCGAGGGGAGGCGACAACTCGCAAATGAACAAGACCCTCTGCGAGAACCGCTTCAACCGCGAACTCAAGCGCGACAAGCTTCCGTCCGAACTCCCGAATCACGCCGACGTCATGGCAAGGATCGACGAACTCGGGTGGCCGAAGGAAATCGCCAGCTTGCAAAAACAGATCGAAATACAGAGGCGCAAGAGCAAAAGCGCTACGACCAAATCGGAAAAGGACGGAGCCATACAGCGCCGCCATATCCTGCAGATGCGACTCGACTACTGGCGCGGCAAGTACGAGCGCTTCACGATGACGGAAGTTCCCGACGGGTTCAGCAACCGGCAGGGGGTCGATATCGGCATCATCGGCAAGTACGCGCGACTCTATCTGAAGACGGTCTTCGAGCGAATCCATACGGTCAAAGGCGCCACCACGGCCGAATTCCGCCGGATGTGGGGATTGCAGGAGGAATATGCCCGGAAAGAGCGCGTGAACCACACGCATCACTGCCTCGACGCGATCGTCATCGCCTGCATCGGCCGCAACGAATACGACCGTTGGGCGCAGTACGCGGGCGACGAAGAGCGTTACAGACGGGGCGAAGGAGCGAAACCCCGCTTCGAAAAGCCGTGGCCGACTTTTACCGAAGACCTCGAGGCCGTCGCCGGCAGGCTTCTCGTCGCGCATCATACGCCCGACAATATGCCCAAGCAGAGTCGCAAGCGGCTGCGCATCCGGGGCAGGATACGGACCGGCAAGAACGGCGAGACGCTCTATGCGCAGGGCGATACGGCCCGGGGAGCCTTGCATCAGCAGACCTTTTACGGAGCCATCGAGCGTCAAGGAGAGGTGAGATACGTCGTGCGCAAACCGTTGGGGCAGCTTCAGCCGTCCGACGTGGATAATATCGTCGACGACGCAGTGCGGCAAAAGGTCAAGGAAGCGATCGACGCGGTCGGCTTCAAGACGGCCATGGACACGGAGAGCCATCCGATCTGGATGAACGAGCGGAAGCGGATACCTATCCGCAAGGTGCGGATATTCGCAGGCAAGAACCTATCTCCCAAACCCTTGGGAGAGAAGCGACATCGGGATCTGTCCGCTCTCCCGCACAAAAGACCGGTTTACGTATCGTACGGCAGCAACTATTGTATGGCCGTATACGAAGGAAAAGACAACCAAGGAAAGTTCAAGCGGACTTTCGAAATCGTCAGCACGCTGGAAGCGGCGCAGTATTTCAAGGCGAGCGCGGACAAGGCGGCGCGGCCCGACCTCGTTCCGCAATCGGACGCGAACGGCTTTCCGCTGAAGTGCATCCTGAAAACCGGAACCATGGTGCTTTTCTATGAAGAAACGCCCGAGGAGCTGTACGAATGCACGCAACAAGAGTTGGCTAAAAGACTGTACAAGCTGACGAAATTCAGTTCTATGACCACCGGCAACAACTCTTACGGCTTATGCACCTTCAGACACCATCGGGAAGCCCGTCCTGCGGGAGAGCTGAAATCCAAGAACGGGACATGGAAGGTCGGAGAGGCATACCGCCCCATCATCAATCTGCTCCATACCCAACTCAACGCTTACGTCGAAGGCTTCGACTTCGAGCTGAGCGTTACGGGAACCGTTCGATTCAAACACGAATAGCCATGCTCAAGCGCGCGCTCTTCTTCTCCACGCCCTTCTGCCTGAGTCTGCGAGACAATCAGTTGGTTATCGCGACGAAAGAGGCTCCCAACCTCCGGAAAAGCGTTCCGATCGAGGACATCGGCGTCGTCGTGCTCGAGCACCAGCAAACGACCGTCACGCTCCCGCTGCTGAACGCCCTGTCGGATCGCAACGTAGCCGTCGTCTTTTGCGACGGCAACCGGATGCCCAACGCCATGCTGATGAATCTCGACTCCAACCGAACGCAGGGCGAGAGCTACCGGGCGCAGATCGAAGCGAGCGAGCCGCTGAAAAAGAATCTGTGGAAGCAGATCGTCGAAGCGAAAATCCGCAACCAGGCCGCCCTGCTGCGCAAGCTGGGCAAAGACGGAGACAAACTGAAACCCAGCTACAAGAACGTCAAGAGCGGCGATGCGGATAATCGCGAAGGAGCCGCCGCCAGAATATACTGGTCGGAGCTTTTCGGCAAGGAGTTCGTCCGTATTCGCGAGGGCGCGGAGCCGAACAACCTGCTGAATTACGGCTATACGATCCTGCGCGCGGCCGTAGCCCGCTCACTGATGGGCTCGGGTCTGTTCCCTGCGTTCGGCATTTTCCACCGGAACCGCTACAACGCCTTTCCGCTGGCCGACGACGTTATGGAACCCTATCGCCCTTACGTCGACGAGCTGGTCTGCCGGCTGTATCTCGAGAATAAAACGCAGTTGACGCAAGCGGTCAAGGGCGAGCTGCTGAGCCTGCTGTATGCCGATACGCGATTCGAAAAGGTATTGCGGCCCCTCGACGTGGGGTTGACCTTCACCTCGGCATCGCTGGCGCAATGTTTCACGGGAATGCGGAAAAAGATCGCGTTTCCTCTACTGGAGTAAAAAAGATGTCTGAATTACGCCTGAACGCCTATCGTATCATGTGGCTATTCGTATTTTTCGACCTGCCGACCCATACCAAAACCGAACGGCGCCACGCGGCCCAGTTTCGCAAGGCATTGGAAAAGGACGGTTTCGCGATGATGCAATACTCGGTCTACGTCCGGCACTGCGTCTCCAAGGAAAATATGGAGGTCCATATCCGGCGGGTCCGCAAATCGATGCCGCCTTCCGGAATGACGAGCATCCTGAGCGTAACGGACAAACAATACGGCGAGATTTTGAATTTCTGGGGCAAGGTCGAACGCGCCGGTCCCGAGATACCTCAACAACTGGAATTTTTTTGATATATTTGTTTTGCAGAACGGAAAAACTGCATCGAATCGACTTCCTCAGTTCGCCGAACATCGCTTTTTCGCGGCACATACGGATGTAATACCCTTATAATCAATAAGTGTAGTACCTGAGGTTGTGATTTGATGTAGAAATTGGATACTATACAACAACAGAGATCTCGGACTGCCAATTGACTGGTTGTGATTTGATGTAGAAATTGGATACTATACAACAATAAGCAATTAACGTAAGTACTCCTATTGTTGTGATTTGATGTAGAAATTGGATACTATACAACCCTGATAACCAATATCATTGTACAGCGGATGTTGTGATTTGATGTAGAAATTGGATACTATACAACGGCAACTTAAGTATTTTAACCCGATTGCCGAGCACTAGTACGATATGGAATAACCGCAGCATCGGACCGGAGACCGGGAACCACAGCGGGAGTGCGGAAATTATCCGTCAGTTTATAGGTCGTGGTACGGGGCGGACGCTCGTTGCCGATGAGCAGGCGGTTTCTTGCCGACCGAAAAGTAATGGGAACATGTTTGCCGCGCAGGAAGGATCACCGCTTATTGTTTGGGAGACGATGCGACAAATTCGGCGAATATGACAGGCCTTATGAAAATGCCGGAAGAAGCGCACATGCGATAGGACAGAAAAAGCGAATACATGAGACTTACGACACACACGGGAATTTACAGGAATATTGCCAAGGCGACTATTCTCATGTAAGTCCTGGCGGCATTCAAAGTTTCCGTAATGCTCGGGACGGTTCGTACTACGTCCCTGCCGGACATTACCGGTTACCATAAAAGACTGGGCTTTAACAGGTAACATTAATACAGCATACGGCCTCCGGAGGGCTGTCCCTGTCGAAAAGGGCGGTAAGAATAGAAACAGGCATAATCCCGGATAAAAACGGCGACGAACGAAGATACGACAAAGCGGAGAGCGCGACAAATTCCGTCGTGTCATTGGAATCCGATCGGACACCGGGAACATTTCGGGAATAATCAAAAAAAGAACGGCTTCTCGGGTATCTGAGAGGCCGTTCTTGTACCCGGAGCCGGTTTTGAAAAGTCAAAAACTATGCAAATCCACTAAATCGAAAATAAATCATAATATATTATATATCAATACATAACGATTGCATTCGTTTGAATTGGCAAGAATGGAATTTTCGTAGTTTCCTGAAAATGCGGACAAATTGCGGACACAAAAAGTTGTGTGTATTCGTGAATTTACATACCTTTGAAACAGAGAAATTCGAGGTATGGCACAGACGAACTACTACATCGGTAAGACGGCCAACCGAGCCGCAGAATCGGAAAGCCACCTGAGAATCTACGTTCCGCGCGACATTCGGAGTCGTAGTGGTTCCGGAATATGGATCGACCGCAAACGCTGGGGTAAGAAAAACGACATCAATATCCCGCTAATTCAGGGAGAAGAACGGGAACAACTTTTGGGAAAGCGTTCCCGGCTTAAAGCCTTGACCTACCTGTTGGAGCAGGAGATCAACACCGCACCCGACAAGGCCGCCATCACCCGCGAATACATGCAAGGTATCGTCAAGCGGTTCCACAAACCGACCAAAGCGAAAAAGGAACACGAAAAGTCCTTTGTCGACGTGATAGATATTTACCTTGCCACACACAAGTTGTCCGAAAACCGATTGAAAAATTTTCGGGTATTGGTACGCTGCTTACACCGTTTTGAGCTATACAAGCGGGCGGAGGAGAGCCGGGGATTCTCGCTTTCGTTCACAACCCTTACATCGGATGTATTAGGGCAGATCGAGGATTTTCTTTTCAACGAACAATCCGTATTCCTGCGTTATCCGGAGATATACGAGCAATATCCCTATTCGGCGAAAGTCGCGCTTAAAACCCCGAAGCGGAAACGTCCGCCGGTGCTCGACGAGAACGGCGAAGAAATACCGAAAGGAATGCCCAAACCGCGCGGATTGAATACGGTCGCCGACATGCTTACCCGTTTCCGGGCGTTCGTCCTGTGGGCTATCGACAACGGACATACGACGAACAATCCTTTCAAACATTTCACCATCGGCGAAATCGTTTACGGAACCCCGATCTACATAACCAATGAAGAGAGAACCAAACTGTTCGAGACTGACTTATCCGCCAATAAAGAGGTCGAGATACAGCGGGATATTTTCATCTTTCACTGCTTCATCGGATGCCGCGTCAGCGATTTGTTCAAAATGACCTACCAGAATATTATCGGTGATTCGATAGAGTATATCCAAAGAAAGACGAAAGAGGATCGCCCGATAACCGTTCGCGTTCCGTTGAGCAAAACGGCTATTGCGCTGATTGACAAATACCGCGAGGAGGGGCGCGAAAGTCTGTTTCCTTTTTCCACGGAACAGCATTATAACCGCAAGATCAAGGAAGCGTTCCGGCTTGCCGGACTAGACCGCATTGTAACCGTACCCGACCAGCGGACACGCGCGGAGGTGCATAAACCGATATACGAATTAGCATCGTCGCACATGGCCCGCCGTACATTTATAGGTAATATCTATAAAAAAGTGAAAGACCCCAACCTCGTGGGATCATTGAGTGGGCATAAGGAAGGCAGCAAAGCGTTCGCTCGCTACCGCGACATCGACGACGATATGAAAAAGGAGATGATCGGGTATTTGGAACAGGCATAAGTAGATCGGTAATCTCTATCTGTCAAAATGTTAATATATATTTGCGATTAAGAAAACGACATAATTATGGAAAAGATTACAGTAAAGGATGTTGCCGTATCGGTCATAAAGGTAAACGATGAGGACTATATAAGCCTTACCGATATGCTGAAAGCCAAAGACGGTGAGTTCTTCTTTTCTAACTGGCTGAGAAACAGAAATACCGTTGAATTTCTCGGTATATGGGAAAAATTGGTCAATCCCGATTTTAATTATGTCGAATTCGACATAATTAAAAGTCAGGCGGGTCTGAATAGCTAGCGTTTAAGCGCAAAAGAGTGGATGCAGAAAACGAACGCTATCGGAATCATATCCAAGACAGGACGCTATGGCGGTACTTACGCCCATAAAGATATTGCATTTGAGTTTGCCATGTGGATCAGTCCCGAATTCAAGGTTTATCTGATTCGGGAATTCCAGCGCCTGAAAGAGCAGGAACAGGCACAACTCGGCTGGAGCGCAAAACGCGAACTGTCCAAGATCAATTATCGCATCCATACCGACGCGATCAAACAAAATCTGATTCCGGCCGAAGTGACCGCGAAGCAGGCGAGCATCATCTATGCCAATGAAGCCGATGTGCTGAACGTTGCCATGTTCGGCATGACCGCAAAGATGTGGCGCGAGCAGAATCCCAATCTGAAGGGCAATATCCGCGATTATGCTACCATCAACGAGTTGATCTGTCTGTCCAATATGGAAAACCTCAATGCCGTATTCATCGACCAGAAAATGCCGCAGGGCGAACGGCTCGTAAAACTCAATCGGATCGCCATTCAGCAGATGCAGGTATTGGAGAATAATGATGAGAGAAAACTACTGAAATAACGCGATGGATTTCCGCAAGTTCGACAGTCATGTGATTCTGCTGGCGATAGTCGTTGTCGCCGGGCTTCTCGTGTCTATGGTCGCGCGGTTCGTGATATTGGCCAAAGGTGCGGATACAGGCACGGCGAATCTCGTCTTTCTGATCGTGCTGGGTATTTGCGCGATATTCTATCTGACCATTATAACGGCATCTTCCAGCGTCGCGGATTTCATTGTCCGGGTATTCATGCCGCGTATAGCCCGGAAGAAACGCCGCGAAGCGGAAGCAGAACCCGCCGAACCTGTTGCCGAACAGTCCGCCCCGGACATCGAACGGATCAAGCAGGAAGCCGACAAGCGGCTGGCTGAACAACAGCGGGAAAAAATCGCATTGTTCCAACGCTACGGCCAGCTAACCGTAGGTCCGTACATAACGCCGGACGAACTGGCCCGGCTCGATTGCTACATCGAAACCTATGCCCTGAATCAGCCTTGCCCGGCAGAACTCGCACCCATCCATCCGCAAAAACTTAAAAATGCCGATTTGTTCCATTTCGGGTGGAACATGGCCCATTATTTCGGACAGCTGAAACAGGAGGTCGTGCCGTGGCTGAAATCCGTATTCGCTCCGCTTGCAGACTTGGAGGATTCCTACATCAAGGGCAAACTCTACTCGCCGCAAACCCGGCAATTCATCATTCCCAACATAGCGGATATTACGCAATATATGGCCGAGCACGACGGCTGACAATCACCCTCGAAAGATATTTACGGGAGATTTTAAGGAGATAACGAGTGTTTTTGTTCTCCGAAAAATCTCCCTTTTCATTTGCCCCGGTTCCGATTGAATGGGACCAGCGAATCCATGTTTAACCTAAAAATTTCGATTATGAGTTTAAGGGATTTATTGGAGTCGGGGGCAAACGTCAGCGTTACTGTTACTCTCGACGATTTGAAGGCTATTCTCAAGGAAGCGGCCAAAGGAATAAAACAGACCGCAGAAGAACCGACCGCAGAAGAATTTTTATCGCGTAAAGAGGTACTAGCACTTCTGAAAATCGACTCTTCCACGCTTTGGTGCTGGGAAAAGACTGGGTACATCAAGTCCTACCCATTCGGCGGGCGGAAACGCTACATGCATAAGGACGTGGAAGCGATACGCACCGGCAGGAAAGGAGGTCGCCATGTGCGCTAAAATGTCCGAGAACGGAAGTCCTTACCTGCGTGTGGGGACTACCATCTACAAGCGCGTGCGTCAGCCTTTGAGCAGTGGGCGGAGTATCGAAACGCTGATCCCGTGGAATATCAAGACATTGCGGCAGGACTATGGCAAGGACTATATCGCTCAAATACCTAAATACGACGGTTTCTGCACCATTCCCAGCCATACGGCCTACCGCCGGGAGATCGACGGATTCCTGAACCGCTACGAACCGATTTCGACCGTACCTGCCGAGGGCGAATTTCCCCATATCCGGGATTTTCTCGTCCATATCTTCGGCGAACAGCAAGAACTGGGGTACGACTACCTGCAACTGCTCTACCTGCGCCCCTTGCAACGACTGCCGATCCTGCTGCTCGTATCGGGCGAGCGCAATACGGGAAAGACCACTTTCCTCAATTTCCTGAAGCTGATCTTCGAGGCCAACATGACGTTCAACACCAACGAGGATTTTCGTTCGCAGTTTAACGACGACTGGACGGGAAAACTGCTGGTCTGTGTGGACGAAGTGCTGCTGAACCGTCGCGAGGATTCCGAACGGATCAAAAACCTATCGACAGCCCGCAGCTATAAAGCCGAAGCGAAGGGCCGCGACCGCCGGGAAGTAGAGTTTTTCGGCAAGTTCGTCCTTTGCTCCAACAACGAGCGCAATCCCGTCCTGATCGAAGCCGGAGAGACGCGCTACTGGGTGCGGCGCGTACCGCCGCTAACTCAGGACAATCAAAATCTGCTCGTCGATATGCGGCGCGAACTGCCGGGATTCCTGTTCTTCTTGCTGCACCGTGAGCTATCGACCAAAGAAGAGAGCCGCATGTGGTTTGCGCCCCGCCTGCTGGCAACCGAAGCCCTGCGGCGGATCATCCTCTACAACCGAGGCAAGACCGAGGCCGAAATGCTCTCCATAGCGCGTGAGATCATGGAGGCCGAAAATCTTGCGGAGTACCGTTTCGACGTGAACGACATGGTGAACATGCTGGAGGTTCGCGGCATCCGCTCCGACCATCCCACCGTGCGGCGGATTCTTGCGGAGAGCTGGGGACTGTCGCCCGCACCGCCTACATACTACCAGCGTTATACGATAACCTACAACGGCGAAATACAACGGTTGGACAGCAAGACGGCACGGGTTTACACCCTCACGAGGGAGCGGCTCGACGAACTGCTCGGCGACACGGCGGCGTAAGATTGTAAGAAAACGGGGGTAGTCCGTTTATATGCAATACTTTACATTTCTTACAAAGTATCTTACAAAATCTTACAAACCCTACAAACTTACAAAGCTCCGGCCGCGTAAGAAATCTGTAAGACGGATAACTTTTTCTTTTACTGTCTGTTACGTCGGTTCTCTTACAAAATTACAAAAAAACGACTCCCGACACCTGGCCATGCACTTTCCCCGAAAGGGTGATTCAGTCTGGTAACGTTGTATAGAACAATCATATACGGGACAGACACAACCATAAAACAACCGTAAAAACACGCCACCATGAATTACGAAGAAATAAAACGGCGCATTGCCATCCGCTCCTACCTTGCATCGCGGGGCATCGTTCCATGCAGGGAACACGGCAACCGGGGCATGTACCTCTCGCCGCTGCGTGAGGAACGCACCGCCAGTTTCAGCGTCAGTTACGACAAGAACCTTTGGCACGACTTCGGAACGGGCGAGGGCGGCTCGATCATCGACCTTGTAGCCCGCATGGAGGGCTGCTCCGAGATCGAGGCCGCACGAAGGCTTGCGATAGGAGAACACGGAATGCTCGTCCCCATCCACGTCGAAGCGTTAAGAACAAACGAACCGACACCATCCCGCCTCGCCATCCTCTCCGACCGCGAACTGACCCACCCGGCATTGCTCGGCTACCTGACAGGGCGAGGCATAGACCCTGCCATCGCCCGGACTTATTGCCGCGAGGTGCGCTACACGACCGGCGGCAAAGAGTATTTCGCCATCGGGTTCCGTAACGATGCCGGAGGCTGGGAACTGCGTAATCCCCGGTTCAAAGGAAGCAGCACGCCCAAGAACATTACCACCCTCGACAACGGCAGCGACACGGCAATGGTGTTCGAGGGATTTATCGACTTTCTATCTTATCTCTCGCTGAAAGGCAACCGACGCCAAGCCGAGAGCAATCGAGCTTGCGCGAATTGCCGAGGCGCGAAGGAGGAAGGCGAAGCCAACCTGTCGCCGTCGATTGATACCGCCATACTCAACTCGGTAACGAATCTGCAAAAGGCCGTTCCCTTCCTTGCACGCCATAGGGTCGTCCATGCCTTTCTCGACAACGACGACGCGGGGCGGAAAGCGTTGGCCCGACTGGAAGAATCCTTACCCTCGTCCGAAATGATCGACCAATCCGTTTTCTACCGCGACCACAAAGACCTGAACGACTACTGGCAGGAGAAACGCAGGCTTGCCAGTGAAGAAAAAAACAGCCTTGCCATCCCGCAAGTCCCTCCTCACGAACGGCAACAACAGGAAGCGGAATGGCAATGTGCTATGTCCCCAGTGAAAAAGAGAGGCCCCGGCCACAAATTCTAACGGTCGGACGAACAAAGGGAGTGGCAGGGAAATTTCAAGGCTTGCCTTGATATAGCCCACTATAACTACCGGCTTCGTTTCGGTAGTTGTGGGCTCTTCCGAGGGATTCAGGGCGCTGCCCTGAAAACCCGCGAGGGCGCTGCCCTCGACCCGGCAAGGGGTTTACCCCTCTGCACTCC
>OGXR01002180.1_pt1 | contig 12952 bp, 9 predicted proteins | sample 1576331 | NCBI WGS metagenome assembly OGXR01 (sample SAMEA3541473, study PRJEB24748) | human gut metagenome | biome: human gut; feature: human-associated habitat; material: faeces | place: China | collected 2012 | reverse complement strand
GATTTCAGGCTTCAACGGTAACGGTTTGCTGGGCATACACAGTATCCGGCTCCCACGACTGTGCGTCAGCCGGCCGCTGGTCTCCTGTGATGATGTTCTTGACTTCGTCCTGGGCGCCCTCTTCGGAGGCGTCGGCCGGGAACCAGACGTACGGGATGCCGAGCTTGTCTGCATATTTGATCTGCTTGCCGAGCTTGGCCGCGGTCGGCGCCACGTCCGCCGCGATACCGCGGGAGCGCAGCTGGTTGGCGATCAGGTTGGACGCGGAGCGGTCGGCTTCGTTCCATACCGCCACGAGCACGGATGCCGGAGACACACGGTTGGCGTGCGCGCCTGCGGTGTGCAGCATGTAGGAGACCAGGCGGGACAGGCCGATGGACAGGCCCACGCCCGGGTACTTCTTGTTGCCCTGCGATGCGAGGTTGTCGTAACGGCCGCCGGAGCAGATGGAGCCCAAAGCGGCGGCGCCGTCGAGGAACGTCTCATACACGGAACCGGTGTAGTAATCAAGACCACGGGCGATTTTCAGATCGGCGATCACGGAGCCCGGACGGATGCGCGCGGCCTCGTCGACGATCATCGCCAGCGTGTCGAGTCCCTGGCGTGCCAACACGTAGGCGTCGGAATCAGATGCGATGTCATGCTTGGCGCACAATGCGTCGAACTTGTCGGACAGTTCCTTGCCGTCGGCGGCGGTCAGCTCGGCCAGTTCGAGGCAGGCACGGGCCTGGGCTTCGTCGGCGCCGCAGCCTTCGACGAGCAGCTTGGCCACCTCATCGGCGCCGATCTTGTCGAGCTTGTCGATCTCACGCAGCACGCCTTCGATATCTGTAAGGCCCAAACCACGGTAGAAGCCTTCGGAGAGTTTGCGGTTGTTCGCATGCACGGTGGCCTTCGGCAGACCGAACTCGCGCAGACGTTCCAATACGGACACCATGACCAACGGCAATTCGACCTCGTAATGGTCGGGCAGATCGCCATTGCCGATCACGTCGATGTCGGCCTGCACGAACTCGCGGAAACGTCCTTCCTGCGGGCGTTCGCCACGCCAGACCTTCTGAATCTGCCAACGTTTGAACGGGAACGCCAGATCGCCGGAATGTTCGACGACATAACGGCTCAGCGGAACGGTCAGATCGAAGTGCAGACCAAGACGATCCTCAATCGGAGTGTCGGACTCGTGTCCGACTTCCTGAAGACGGCTCAGCAGGTAAATCTCCTTGCTGGTCTCGCCTTTCTTGAGCAGGCTGGAACCCTGCTCAACAGCACGGGTTTCAATGCCTATGAAGCCATTGAGCTCGAATACATTACGGAGCGTGTCGATGACACGCTGCTCCACAACACGTTCAGAGGGGAGCCACTCTGGAAATCCTGAAATAGATGCACCTTTAGCCACGGTTCTCTATAATAAATGAGGTTACGGAAAATGCCGCGCGTTTTTCAAGGTGTGGAAGCGCACGTCACGGACCGTCACCTCTGCACTACATGAAGCTTACGTAAGGAGCTGGCCATGGCCGACGAGAATGTCACCGCGTCCGAGAACACCACTGAAACCAACGAGCAGGCAGCGACGCCCGCAACCCAGGCCAGCAAACCGGCCGTCCCGAGCCCAGCGGCCATGAAGCCGCATGCGCCGAGCCCCGCGGCCTTCGCCAAGAAGGCTCCGCAGCGTCCTGCAACCTCCACCGGATTCTCCGAAGCCGATATCAAGGCCGCCGAAGCGTTCGGCCGTGTCGCCGATGACGGCACCGTGTTCGTGAAGGAAGGCGAGGGAGAACGCGAGGTCGGACAGTTCCCGGACGCTTCCAAGGAAGAGGCCCTGGCACTGTATGCCCGTCGCTATCTCGATCTGAAGGCAAAGCTCGACCTGTTCGCCAACAGGCTCAAGTCCAGCAATGTGAAGAACCGTGAGATCGACGAGTCCATCAAGACGCTTTCCGCCGAAATCGAGCAGCCGGCCGTCGTCGGAGATATTGAGGCGCTCAAGTCCCAGTTCGAAGCACTGAAGGAGGCCGGAGCGGCCAAGAAGGCCGAGCTGAGCGAGGCTCACAAGGCCGCCGTCGCCAAGGCGCTGGCCGAACGTACCGCGATTGTGGAGAAGGCCGAGGCTCTGGCCAATTCCCTGGGCGACAACACCAACTGGCGTTCCACCGCGGACAAGTTCCGTTCGCTGTTCCAGCAGTGGCAGGATCACCAGCACAATAGCGTCCGTCTCGACAAGGCCGACGCCGACGCCCTGTGGTCCCGTTTCTCCTCCGCCCGCACTACGTTCAACAGCGCCCGCCGCAAGTGGGCCCAGGGCCGCGATGAGGAGCGCAGCAACGCCAAGGCCGCGAAGGAGGCCATCATCGCCGAAGCCGAGGAGATCAAGGATTCCACCGCTTGGGTGGAAACCTCCCGCAAGTTCAACGAGCTGATGGATCGTTGGAAGAAGGCCGGTCGTGCGGGCCGTCGTGATGATGACGCGCTGTGGGCACGTTTCCGTGCTGCGGCGGACACGTTCTTCAACGCCCGTCAGGCCGATCGCGAGCAGATTAGCTCGTCCGAAAAGGAAAATCTCGCCAAGAAGGAAGAACTGCTGACCAAGGCTGAGGCTTTGGTGCCGGTCAAGGATGAGAAGGCCGCCAAGCAGGCTCGCCAGGCATTGGCCGCCATTCAGGAGGAATGGGACCAGATCGGTTACGTTCCGCGCGATGACATGCACCGCATCGAAAGCCGTCTTGATGCTGTCGACAAGCAGATCAAGGCTGTTGAGGATGCCGCCTGGAAGCAGTCCGATCCGGAAGCCGACGCCCGTAAGTCCTCCTTCGAGGAGCAGCTCAACGCACAGCTCGCCGAACTTGACGCCCAGATCGCCGCTGAGTCCGATCCGAAGAAGAAGGCCAAGCTTGAGGCGGAGAAGGCCACCAAGGAACAGTGGCTGAACGCCATCAAGTAATGACGCTCCCATAGAGCGATACGGTTGTGGTTCCGCTTGGAAGTGGCGGAACCACAACCGTCCAGCTGACCGGATAGCTGGACGAATAGGCATATGTAAAAAAGACCGGTGGGTTTCATGACATTCCATCATGAAACCCACCGGTCTTTTTGCATACGCGTTGCCGGGGTTCTTACCCCGGCAACGTTGGAAATCAGTTCTGCGACTGCGCGGAATCAGCCGGTTCCGTCGATGCCGTCGGTTCAGTGGCGGCATCGGTTTCAGCGGCCGTTTCGGTCGCCTCCGCCGGATTATCCTTCTGGTTCGGCTCCTCGAAGGCCTCGCCGGTGAACGTGAACTCACCCAGAATGCCTTCGCCTTCGGCGTCCACCTTCACGCGCTGGCCATCTTCGAGGTCGCCCATCAGGATCTTCTCCGAAATGGCGTCCTCGATGTCGCACTGGATCACGCGACGCAGCGGACGGGCGCCCAGCAGCGGGTCGAAGCCCTTCTGTGCGAGCAGATCCTTGGCCGCGTCGGTCAGTTCGAGCGACATGTGACGGTCGAACAGACGGTCGTTGAGCTGCTTGACATCCAAGTCGACGATCTGGCGCACCTGCGGTTCGGTGAGCTGCTTGAACACGATGATGTCATCCAGACGGTTCAGGAACTCCGGACGGAACTGCTGCTTGAGTTCGGCGGAGACCTGTTCCTTCATGCGCTGGTAGCTCGATTCGGTGTTCGTGCCCAGGTTGAAACCGGTGTTGGCGGCCTTGGCGATGTCACGAGTGCCGAGGTTGGTGGTCAGGATGATGATGGTGTTCTTGAAGTCCACCTTGCGTCCCTGGCCGTCGGTCAGATGGCCATCGTCCAGCACCTGCAACAGCGTGTTGAAGATGTCCGGATGGGCTTTTTCGATTTCGTCGAACAACACCACGGAGAACGGCTTGCGACGCACCTTTTCGGTAAGTTCGCCGCCTTCTTCGTAGCCGACGTATCCCGGAGGCGCACCGAACAGGCGCGACGCGGCGTACTTTTCGGAGAATTCCGACATGTCCACGCGGATCAGCGCATCCTCATCGTCGAACAGGAATTCGGCGAGGGCCTTGGCCAGCTCGGTCTTACCAACGCCGGTCGGGCCAGCGAAGATGAACGAACCAGCCGGACGCTTCGGATCCTTCAATCCGACGCGTGCGCGACGGATGGAACGGCTCAATGCGGACACAGCCTCATCCTGACCGATGATGCGCTTGTGCAGTTCGCTCTCCATGCCCATGAGCTTCTTGGACTCGGCCTGGGTGAGCTTGAACACCGGAATGCCGGTGGTCTGGGAAATCACCTCAGCGATGACGTCCTCATCCACCACCATCTTCACATCGGACTCGCCCTCACGCCAAGCGGATTCCTTCTCCTTGCGCTCGGACTCGATCTTCTCCTGCTTGTCACGCAGCTCGGCGGCCTTCTCAAAGTCCTGGTCCTTGATGGCCTGGTCCTTCTCCTCGGCCAGCTTGGCAGCCTTGGCGTCCAATTCCTTGAGCTCCGGCGGAGCGGTGAGCCTGCGGATACGCAGTCGGGCGCCGGCCTCATCGATCAGATCGATGGCCTTGTCGGGCAGGTGGCGGTCCTGAATGTAGCGGCTGGAAAGTTCCGCCGCGGCCTGCAGCGCGCCATCGGTGATCGTCACATGATGGTGGTTCTCGTAACGCTCACGCAAGCCCTTCAGAATCTCAATGGTCTCGGCGATGGTCGGCTCGTGCACCTGGATCGGCTGGAAACGACGTTCCAGCGCGGCATCCTTCTCGATGTACTTGCGGTACTCGTCGGTGGTGGTCGCGCCGATGGTCTGCAGTTCGCCACGGGCCAGCATCGGCTTCAACATATCGGAAGCGCCCAAGGCGCCATCCGCGGAGCCTGCGCCCACGATGGTGTGAATCTCATCGATGAACAGCACGATGTCGCCGCGGGTCTTGATCTCCTTCAAAACCTTCTTCAGGCGTTCCTCGAAATCGCCACGGTAGCGGGAACCAGCAACCATGGAACCGAGGTCCAAGGAGTAGACCTGCTTGCCTTTCAGCGTTTCCGGCACATCACCGGCGTTGATCTTCTGCGCGAGTCCTTCGACCACCGCGGTCTTGCCTACGCCAGGCTCGCCGATCAGCACCGGGTTGTTCTTGGTGCGGCGGCTCAACACCACCATCACACGCTCGATCTCGTTGGATCGTCCGATCACCGGATCGAGCTTCCCAGCGGCAGCCTCGGCCGTAAGGTTGCGGCCGAACTGGTCGAGAATCGCGGAACCGGTCTGATTGCGACGGTCCTGCACGCCACCGGCATTGGCGAGTTCGCCCTTGCCATCGTTCTTGCCGTCGCTGGAATTGCCTCGGATCAGATCGATGGTGGCGCTACGCAGCTCGCCAAGGTTGACATCCATCTTGATCAGCACCTGTGTGCCGACGCCTTCGCCCTCATGAATCAGACCGAGCAGGATATGCTCGGTGCCGATATAGCTGTGCCCCAGCTGCAACGCCTCACGTAGCGACAGCTCCAACACCTGCCTGGCATGCGGGGTGAAGGGAATGTGGCCGTTCGGCGACGCATTTCCCCTGCCGATCATCTCTTCGACCTGCTTGCGGGTGTCGTCCAAGGTCACGCCCTTCGAGGCCAATGCCTTGGCGGCAACGCCTTCACCCTCACGAATCAGGCCCAGCAGCAGATGCTCGGTGCCGATGTAGTTGTGCTGGAGGGTCCGAGCTTCTTCCTGCGCCAACACAATCACGCGTCGCGCACGGTCGGTAAACCGTTCGAACATGCTTGTCCTTCCACTCTTGTTAGTCCTTCAACACTCTACCGATTCGCGGTGACGTTTATTCCGCCGGCGCGTAAATTGCGCTATGGACGCAAAGGAACGGATATGCTTGACTTATGGCAACGACCAAGGAGGTCACCAAATGAGCGACACCATCCTGCAATCGAATGATGTGATGGATTCCCGCCGAGGCGACATCGTCGTCGGCGTCGACGGGTCCGATGAATCCTTCGCAGCCCTGCGTTGGGCTCTTGGCGAAGCATCGCTGACCGGACAGCAGGTGAATGCGGTCTACGCATGGACCCATTCATGGGATATGGGATCCCAGCCGGAAGATGAGGAGCAATGGGCGCAGATGCGTCATGATATCGCCCGTCGGCTGCGCGAATGGGTGGCCCAGGCCTCGCAAGGCATGACGATTGACGAGAACCGCGTCAAACTCACCTCCGTCAAAGCCACCGGAACGGCAGCGCTTCTGGAAATCGGCAAGGACGCCCAACAGATCGTCGTCGGACGTCGTTCGCTTGGACGCGTGGCACGATGGTTTCTGGGATCGCTTTCCGCTTCTCTTGCAGAGGAGGCGAAGGTGCCCGTCACCGTGGTGCGTATCCTCGATGATGAAGAGGCATCCGTGCAGGACGCCATCGCCAATGCACTTACGCCGACTGAGGAAACGGTCTCCTACACGATGCCGGGTTCTCCCCTGCCTCGGAACCAGCGTCCGGTGGTTGTAGGCGTTGATGGTTCGGAGACCTCCAAACACGCTTTGCGTTTCGCCATCGATTTCGCGGCCCTGCATCACGCTCCCCTGCAGGTCATGTTCTGCTGGCAGCTGAAAGATTTGGGCGTGGTCAAAGGGTATGAGAACGCCGTCGCTCCCATCTCCGTCGGCCAGGCGCAGGCGGAACGCATGCTTGATGAATTGCTCGATTCGGTTCAGGTTTCATCAGCGAACATTCCCGACGATTTCCAAATCGAATCGCACGCTTTCCATATTCCCGCCTCGAAGGGGCTTATCGCGGCTTCCCGCTACGCACGTCATCTAGTGGTCGGTTCGCGCGGCTTGTCCGGTCTGGACGCGCATTTCCTTGGATCGGTTTCCAAGCAGATCATCAACTTCGCAGACTGCACCGTCACCGTCGTGCACTGACCGCATAAAAAAGAAAACAAGATATGAGAGGGCCACGTACACATTCAGGTACGTGGCCCTCTCATATACGATGACGATTATTCGTCGGATTCGGCTTGAGCCGACGAATCAGCTTCCGTCATTTCGCTTTCCGTTGTTTCAGCCGCCGCCGGTTTGGTTTCCGCCGACTCGGCTTCTGTTGACTCGGTTTCCGCCGATTCGTCTTCCATCGATTTGTTTTCCGTTTGCTCGGTGGTTTCAGCAGTCGGCTCAACTACCGTCTCATCCATCTGTTCAACCGGCTCAACCGACCCGGCGGAATTGACGGAATCGGCGGAATCAACCTGTTCAGTCTGTTCGACTGGCTCGTCCGATTCAGTCGGCTCAGCCGTATCAGCCGATTCGGTATCGTCCGACGTTTCCGGCTTATTCTCGTCGACCACGGTGACGGTGGTCTCTACTTCAGGCGCATCGTCGGAGGCCACATGCTCAAGCACATCCTCTTGGCTGGCGTCGTCGTCGATGGTGTTGGCTTCGATGTCCGCGTCCGAACCTTCCTCATCCTCATTCGGATTATGGTCGTCATCGGACGAAAGCTGTTCGATCAGCTCCACGGAGCCCCGCTCGTCACGCGGCGCCTGGGCGATGATATCGATATGCATGTCGTCGAACGCCGGCTTCGACTGCACCCACAGATGCGACGGCTCCGGCGGATCGATTTCGGAATGCTCTCCGCAGCCATGATCGATGGACACGACCCTGCCGTCATCCGGGCTCCACTTGTTGGCGCACACGCCGAACAGCAGGTTCAACTCACCCTTCAGCGGAATGAAGAATCCGCATGTGGAGCAAGGATTGCCGTCGGCCGTCTTGGTGGATAGCGATTTTGGCCCATGTGGGCCTTCGTACCAACGTTTTGCGGTCTGCGACCGGCCAAGCGGAGTCAACACGTGCCTGCGGGACAGGTCGAATTCCTCGACCGCCTCTTCGACATCCTCTTCGGACGTCACAGGCTGTTCGGAATCCTCCGAAACGTCCGTCTTCTCAGACTCATCCGAAGCGTTTCCATCCATCGCCGGTTCCTGTACGGTTTCATCCGCGACTGACGGTTTGTCTTCCGTATCGTCCGATGTTTCGGCATCCTGCGTCTTGCGGAAGCCCTCTTCCATGCGGGGGTCATCGGGATCGGTGCCGATTGAATCGGTCACCGCCAAATCGCCCGGCTCGAGACGGTCCTTCCAAGGAATCCATTTTGGCGGACGCAGGGCCTTGTCGGTCGGGACCAGGGATGATTCGTTGACCGTCCAATGGTCCAGTTCGACATCATGGTATAACGTGACCGACCATTGCCAGCCTTCGTAGCCGCGTACTCGGGATTCGAAGCGGAAATCGGTGACGTTGTCTCCCAGGTCGATGGCTTCCACGAAGTCGCCGACCTGACCGTCCTCGTCGGACACTGTGACAGCGACCGCTTGGGCGATTGCCTTGGGATCCATTGTGGTATCGGACATGAAACTCTATTCCTGTACGTCGAAATTGTCGGCGACCGCGCGCAGAAGCGTGGCGAGCTTCTTGCTTTCAGCCGGTGAAGGATAGCGATGTCGACGAAGCTGATTGCCCGCGGAGTCAAGCAGCTTGATCAGATCCTCCACGATGGCGGCCATATCGTCCGGCTTCGGACGGGTGGCTTTAACCAGCGACGGGGCCGAGGCAACCAGCGTCACTCCCATCGCCTGCGGCCCACGACGACCATCAATGACGGAATACTCGACCTTGGCGCCCTTACGCAGCGTCTTCACGCCCTCGGGAAGGGCGGCAGCGGGCAGGAACACATCATCCGTGCTCTCACCCGTCTGAATGAAACCATAGCCTTTGTTCGCATCAAACCAACGAACACGTCCGCTCGGCATTGTCACCTCACATTTTGCTGATCAGATACCTTCACGCGAATAGGTAAAACCATTCGCCCATTTTCAAACCAAAGATACAGTCTAGCGCAAGAGGTGGGCCGCACCCATCCTTCCGCGCCGATAGCGTCTGCTTTCCCGACGGAAAAGAGCGTTATTTCTTTGATTTGCGATTCTTTTTTTCGTTTTTTCGATTCTCGCTCGCCGTAATCGGCTGCGGCTTGGGTTCGACCGGGGCGATCGGCAGCACCACCGTCAGGGTCAGTCCCGTTCCTTCGCTGCCGGATGCGCAGATGAATCCATGATGCGCCTTGACCACGGATTGCGCGATTGCCATGCCGAGTCCCGTACCGCCCTTCTGACGCGCACGCGACGGGTCGGCGGTGTAGAAACGTTCGAAGATCTTCGACCGTGCCTCCGGCGGCACGCCGGGACCGTGGTCGCTGAATCGCACAATCGCGTAGTTCATACCCACTTGCATGGACTGCCCCACTTCGATGGCTTCGACCAGATGGCGAAGCGACTGCTCGTTGGACGGCATACGGGATAGGGATTCGGGACTGATCGACGCGGGGAGCACACCCATAGAGATCTCCACAGGCGAGTCCGCCGGCGTATACCGGTGGATATTGCCCACGATGTTGGTGACCACTTGACGCAGTCTCGAAGCATCACCCTTCAACTCAATCTGGGGCATCTGGCCATTTTGGAAGGCGAATTGGGCGGGATGGTCCATATCGGTACCTGGTTGGAGCACGACCTGTCCGCAGGAAATGCCGCGGTCGGGGTCGAGCGCATGCAGGTCATCGGCTGCGTCGCGCACCACGGAGGTCAGCTTCACCTGCTGCGTGATGTCGATGCCACGTCCTTCGTCCAAACGAGCCAAAGACAGCAGGTCCTCCACCAGAACCGTCATACGCGCGCTGGATGCCTCGATATGTTCGATGGATTCGTCAGCCCTCTCCAAAGCCCCAGGCATGTCGCGCTGCATTTTGTACAGCTCGGCGTACCCGTGAATGGCGGCGAGCGGCGTACGCAATTCGTGACTGGCGTCCGAGACGAACCGCTTCATTTTTTCGGTGGTCTCTTCCTGCGCGTGGAAGCTCTCCTCGATGCGTGTCAGCATGGTGTTCAGCGACATGGACAGAGAGCCGACCTCCGTGCTTTCCGGCAGGTCTGGCACACGTTGGCTGAGATCTCCCGCGGCGATTTTCGCGGCGGTCTTTTCAATCCGCTTCAAGGGCGCGAGCGTGCTTTGCACCAGAATGGTGCCGAGTATCGCGCCGATCAGCACCACCGCGATGCCCACCATCGCGCAGAATCGCGTCAATGTGTTGGCCGTGTCGATCTGATCGCTCAACGACAGGCCGATGAACACGACGCCACTGTCCTTGACTTGCCCGGTCCGTGTCTTCTCGTTCCAAGGCAACGCGACAACACGCCATGGCGACTGCGCGGCCTGCATGATGGAATGATCCGGGGTGCGGCTTGTGGTGATGTGCACCACCGCACGTGTCGTGAATGGCTGTCCAAGAGTGACGCCGTCGATGCTGCCGTCGGCCGGCAGGCTTGGTTCCGAAACCACTCCGTCACGGAGCATGGGCACCGATCCGGCACCCGTGCTTTTGTATTCGCTGTCGCGCACCTCCACGTAATACGTGTTCATGAGGCTGCGCCCGTCATCGCCGGTGTCGCTGCTGAGCGAGTCCATGCTGTTGAAAATCAGCTGGGCTTGGTTGATCAGCTGCGTATCGGTCTTCTGCAGCAGATAATTGCCCACCAACGTACGGATGGAAAAGGAGATGCCGATGGTGCCGATGGTCAACAGCACGATGATGCAGGTGACCAGTTTCGTGCTCAGCGGAATCGCTTGAATTCTGCGGGTGAAACGGCTCCATACCTTGTTCTGCTTCGGCAGCGACCGGGGAGGCTGCATGGGGGCCGGAATGGCCGAAGGATTGGAGGCGTGGCCCGTGGACGGCGAATTGGGATTCTTGCTCATGGCTGAATCTAGTTCTTGGGAGCGCGAATCATATAGCCAATGCCGCGCTTGGTTTCGATCAGCGGCGTTACCTTGTGCTTGTCGCCGTTCTCATCCTCGATGACGATGCCATCGACCTTCTTGCGAAGATAGGAGATGTACGATTCGACGATGGCCGCGTCCCCGCCCCAATCGTATTGCCACACGTGATCGAGAATCTGCGCCTTGGACAGCACGCGGCCTTCATTGTCCATGAGGTAGCGAAGAAGCTTGTATTCGGTGGGGCTCAGGTCGATTGGCTGTCCGGCTCGGGACACGTCGTGCGAGTCCTCGTTGATTTCGAGATCGCCCACACGGATGATCGGATCGTCCTCCACCTGCTGCTGGGTGCGACGCAGGATGGCGCGGATTCGGGCCACGACCTCTTCGAGGCTGAACGGCTTGGTCACATAGTCGTCGCCTCCCACGGTAAGCCCCATGACCTTGTCTTGGGTGTCATCGCGAGCGGTCAGGTACAGCACCGGCGTGGTGATGCCTTCCTGCCTGATGCGTCGGGTCACCGTGAACCCATCGATGTCCGGAAGCATCACATCAAGCACGATCAGATCCGGCTGCAGCCTTTCGATGACCTCGATGGCTTCGGATCCCGAAGCGGCCGTGTTCACTTCGAAACCGGCGAAATGCAGGGATGCCACCAGCAGCTCTCGGATGGACGGCTCGTCATCGACAACGACAATGGATGCTTCAATAGGCTTGCTCATGGCTTAAGCATCGCTCCCTTCACTGGATGTTTCCTGAACGGATTCTGAATCTTGCGTTGAAGCGGTATCCGGATTGACATAATCCTCGTTTTCCGATTCGGCGCCCCACGCTTTGACCGGTTGGATACGTTCGGCGACCGCACCATGACGGCCGCTATGGCGGCCCTTACGCCGATGCCCGATCACGCCCTTCTTGCGCAGGATATGGAACACCACCAGAATCACCACCAGAAGCAGCAGCGCGCCGGCGAATCCTCCCACGCCAATCCATATGGTCCGCGACGAAGTCGAGGTCTTTTTCTGCACCGAAATCTGATTCATCATGTCGGTCGCGGACTTCGCCCAGTCCGGATCGCTTTCCATCAACGGTTTTTGCGCGGCATCGGACAGCGCGTCGACGGTCGACTTCTTCTTCAGCCATTCCTCCGAGTTCGAAGACACGGCCACCACCAGATTGCCGTCATTCGAGGCAACCGCCAACATCACGGTATTCGGTTTCGGGTTCAACGATTCCAGCAGCGCGCTCACCCATTTATCCGGCTTGCCCTTGGCGTTGAAACTGTCCAGATACACCAAACGGACGGTGACGCCGGTCTCCTTTTTCGTCTGGTTGATGGCGTCCGTGATCTCCGAGACATTCGAACCGAGCAGATTCTGCGTGTCGGTGATGTCGTCCGTGGCTGTAATGCCCAATCCGGCACTGTCATCCGCATGGACCGGCGGAGTTATCCACAGCATCAAACACAAACCCAGCACGCTCGCCAGCAACATGCAAATCGCGATATTCCAACCTTTTGCCGTTCTGCCGCCGTTTCGCGACACGCCGACGGAACCCAAATGCATATGTTCTCCGACCACAGCTCCGTTTTTTTCGTTGCACACGCTCACTGATGACATAGCATCCACTGTACCGTCCGGTTGCGCCAACCGCGATCGCATGGAGAAACACACCAATCATCATTGAAAGGACCGGCACATGCCACAGTATCAAGTCGACAGCGAGCAGATTCAGTCCTCGAGCGCCGCCGTCAACGCCTCCATCCAATCCATCCGACAGGCCGTGCAGGGCATGTACGGCAATCTCAACAATCTGCAGAGCGTTTGGCGCGGCGGGGCTGCGACGCAGTTCACAGCGGTCGCCGAACAGTGGCGTGCCGCGCAGCAGCAGATGGAGCAGTCGCTTGAATCAATCCAGCGCGCATTGATGCAGGCCTCCACGTTGTATTCGGAGACCGAAATGCAGGCGTCGCGTTTGTTCGCGCAGTAGAAAGCGCGCGTAAGGCGCCTTCCAGATAAGCAAAGGCCCGCTCCCCATCGGGAAGCGGGCCTCATATCAGCTATTTGAACTTATGGAAGCTTCCGGTCTTTCGATCAGTAGCCCATGTCGGCGCCAGCTGCCGGAGCGGCTGCCGGCGGTTCCGGCTTGTTGGCCACCACGGCTTCGGTGGTCA
>OGXR01002176.1_pt1 | contig 12973 bp, 17 predicted proteins | sample 1576331 | NCBI WGS metagenome assembly OGXR01 (sample SAMEA3541473, study PRJEB24748) | human gut metagenome | biome: human gut; feature: human-associated habitat; material: faeces | place: China | collected 2012 | reverse complement strand
CTATAACCAGAACACATTAAAGCTTTACTGTGCGAAGGGGATGCTGCCGGCATACAAGCTGGGGAAGGAATGGAGAATCAACAAGGAAGATTACATGAATTGGGCGGAGCAGCAAAAGGTGAAGCCCATGAGCAGCTGACGGCAACAAGGAGAAAGAGTTGATTTCAATGACAGAAAAGGAAATGACGGCTTATGCGGCAGGAACAAGATGCTGCCGGAGACCGATTATACCCCAGATAACGAAGGCGGCCGCGGAGGAATTGGGACTTACTCCGGGGTGCGAAGTTGTCTTTCACTACACAGTGATTGGGACGGGAGAAGAAAAATTACGGAAAATACGGAAAAGGCGAAAGGGAACCGTAACAGACCTTTACGCACACATTTTCCGCATTACATGGGCAGGGTCGCAGTGGAAGGAATGCTTTGCCTACAGCATGCTGCAAAGGAGAGAAGGAAGCTGGATAGAGGTTAAGAGGGTGAGATAAGGATGTACAGCGATCAGGCATTTTTACTTTTAAGCGCCGCAGCGGTTTTGCTTGAGATGGCGGCGGTATGCTGGGTATGGGAAAGGAAGATGAAGCAGGCGGAGCAGCGAGAGCGGGAGGCGGAGCAGCGCCGGAGGGCGCGTTTGCATGACGACTACTGCACGCAGGAGGCGGCGCGGCTTTACAGGCTGCGGCGGAGATAAGAAAAAGGAGGAAAGAGCATGGAAAAATTTTTATTAGAGGACTTTGCAGGAGGGGCAGTTGCGGAGAGAATCGGCAGTGCCATTCAGAGGGTCTACGAAAACATTGCGAACCCGAACATGGACGCAGAGAAGGCAAGAAAGCTGACGATTGAGCTGACCTTTAAGCCGGACAAGAACGACAGGACGGATGTGGACGTGACAGCCATCGTTAAGACGAGCTTACAGCCGGAGAAGGCAATCAGCAGCAGAATGATTGTGGAAAGCGACGGCAGGGGCAACGTGCAGGGGAACGAATGGCGCAGGGAAGCCATGAAGGGACAGCTGGAGATTGACCGGGAGGAAGCGGAGACACAGGAGACAAGCGGCGGCGTGATTGATTTGCAGGCGCAGAAGAGAAAGGTGGAATAAGGAATGATTAAAGCAGCTTTGGAATACGTTGTGGGGCTGAAAAAGCCGGAAACTGTGAGACATGGCGGCGGCGTTTATGCGGACAAGCCTTTGTACCAGATGAAAAAGGCGGATTTTCCCACGTTGAAATTGAACACGTTGGAAAGCATTGTGCGTTATGTGCAGAAGATTGGGGACGAGCGGCAGAGTGAGGACTACGAAGCCGCAGTGCCTATCATCATACACATTGAAAGTGCAACCTGCGTGGCACTGAAGGACATTGCGAACGTGGGGGACGGCAAGAGGGACTGCATGGTGCTGGCCACGGCGGAGGTGCCGAGGTTCCAATATGGCGAATTTCACGATGAGGAGAGCTTCAACATTGCTTTGCAGAGCAAATTTCTTGACACGGAGGACAAGGCAACCATTTTGCAGGTGGTCGGCAATCTGAAGGAGGACGCAGTGCGGACGATGACGGACGACGGTGTGAGCCAAGTGACGGCAGTGCGGACAGGGGTTGCAACGGTATCCGATGTGAAGGTGCCGAACCCTGTTTCCCTGCGCCCGTTCCGCACGTTCATTGAGGTGGATCAGCCGGAGAGCAGATTTATTTTCCGCATGAGAGAGGGCGGCAGATGTGCCATTTTTGAGGCAGACGGCGGCGCATGGAAGCTGGAGGCGAAGAAGAACATCTACAACTATCTGGCGGAGCAGCTGGAAAAAAATATTGACAGCGGCGAAGTGGTTCTGCTTGTTTAAAAAGCGGAGGGGTTAGAAAAATGAACAAAGTGATTTTAATGGGGCGGCTGACGAGAAGCCCTGAGGTGCGATACAGCCAAGGCAGTGAGCCTGTGGCGGTGGCAAGATACACACTGGCGGTCAACAGACGTTTCAAGAGAAAGGACGAGCCTGAGGCGGACTTTATTCCCTGCGTGGCACTTGGCAAGAGCGGCGAATTTGCGGAAAAATATTTCCGGAAGGGGCAGCTGGTGGGCGTAATTGGGCATTTGCAGGTGCGCAGCTGGGAGGACAAGGAAGGCAAAAAGCACTGGACCACGGAGGTTATCATTGAGGAGCAGCACTTTGCGGAAAGCAAGGCGGCGGCGGACGGGTTCTATCCCATTGACGAGAGTGTTGAGGATGACGATTTGCCGTTCTGACGGTTCGCAGTAGTCTATGATGAAAATTACAGCATGGCGGAAGCCATGCCTGTAAACAAGCTGCAGATGGGGAATCTGCGGTTTGTTTATGGAAGTTCTGAAAAAGGAGAAGTTCCATAGAATTTCTCAGCAGCTGAGACAGAAGGGAGGGGGAGTGTTGCCCAAAAGGAAGATTTACATGGCAGTGACAAAGGATGCGCTTTCCCTGCCGCTGGCGGTGGCGGACAGTGTTGCGGAGCTGGCGGAGCTGCGAGGGGTGAAGAAGGAAACCATACGCTCCCTAATTTCCAGAGGGAGGACGGGGAAGATTAAGCGGCCCGGATACATTGTGGTAGAGGTGGAGGAGGACGCACCCCGAAAGGAGGACGCACCCCGAAAGGAGGACATGCCCCGGAAGGAGGATGCGCCCCGTGAGAAGGACGCGCCACAGGAGGACGCGCCACAGGAAAAGAAGGAGAGCCGCCGGAGCAGGCAGAGCGGAGAATTTGACGGGGAGATATTCCGGGAGAGAATCCGACTACTGCGGAAGGAGAGCGGCATGACAAAAAAGGATTTTGCCGCTTTTACCGGGATTGCTTACATCACGTTATACAACTACGAGAGGAAGGAAATGGTGCCGGGGGTGGACATGCTATTTCGGATTGCGGTGAAAACGGGGTGTTCGGTGGACTGGCTGATTGGGTTGAAGGAGGAAGAAGGAAAATGAAACTGATTGATTTACTGGAGGCGATTGGGGAGGGGTATTGTTCTTTCGATACTGCGGAAATAATCCAGATTTGCGAGCCGAACATGGACTGGGATAATTTTTCTGAATTTCATGTGGGTTCGCAGCTGCTCAAGCCATTTGCAGATTTTGAAGTTGATTGTATCGGTGCGATTGCGGAAAATGTGATTCGTGTTGCGCTTTACAATGAGGATTTTTACGGTGTGAAGGGATATTTCCCCATGCCCTGCAAGGTGGGGGACACGGTATATGAAATCCTTGAGGAAACGGTGCCGGAACGCTATTTCTATATCAGCGAGTACGAGGTGCAGGATGTTTCGACAAGAGGCATTAAATATGCTGACGATTGGAACCTATGTGACAACGGAAATCTGCTTTTTACGAAGAGAGAGGCAGAAGCGGAACTGGAGAGAAGGAAGGAGAGACAAAAAAATGAATGAAATCACTGTTTGGTTACCCTGGGTGGGGAATGTACGGCTTGACGAGCCGCCGGAAAATTTAGAGTTTTTTGTGATGAAGAGCTTTCACAATTTTACAGAGGGAACAGCAAAGATCTATGAATTTGAGGACAAGCTGCGCTATTTAGACAATCTGCGGAAAAGTCTGCACGCAGGGAGCACTGACGAGCATGTCAGAAGGCTTGTATGCAAGCGTGTGGAGTATATCATGGACGAGCAAGGCGATTTCCCGGACAGAAATGACTTTCTCTGCATTGAATTTATGGAGCACTGTTTTGACGAAGGATTCCTGCCATTTCATGACACCTATTATTTTGGAAGCAAAAGCGGAAACGAGGAGTGTCTGCGGTCTATTTTGCGGATTATCCGCACGGTTGTGAATTATTCCGAAGAGGAATATGAAAAGCTGTTGGAGGGGGAGGAATGAGCATGGATGCGGTAAGGTATTTGAAAGAAAGAGAGCGGAGGTGTGATTCTTTCGATGACCACTGTACCGGATGTGAAATTAAAAGTGCAAAGAATGGAATGACTTGTGGTGCATACATAAAAAAATATCCGGAAAAAGCGGTCGCCATTGTAGAAGAGTGGTCTGCGGAGCATCCGGAGGAAACAAGATTGACGCGGCTTTTGAAGAATTACCCAAATACGCCGTTAAATTCGGATGGTATACCGGACCGCACTTGCACGGCTCATTTGGGGCTGATGGATATAGATAATTGCATCCATGATTGTGTTGGCTGCTGGAACTCGCCGATTGAGGAGGAATAACACTATGGAAGAAAAAAGAGAAAAGTCAAACATGGAGCTGTGGGCAGAGGAAGAGATCCGAATTGCTTGCGAGAGAGAGCGTGGCGGTGCTTCGGAGGACGAGTGGGATTACGGTGTGGCGTGCTATGAGAGTGCGCTAAAGGCGTTCAGATCCTTAGCGGAGGATGGACACAGCGGGATGAGCATTGGCATTACACTTAACATTCTCAACAGGTTGGTGAAGGGACAGCCCTTGACACCGATTGCGGATACGGATGATGTTTGGAAGAAATGTGGGCAATATCCTTACGAAAAAGATTATAGTACATACCAGTGCAAACGAATGAGTTCTTTATTTAAGGATGTGTATGCGGATGGACGCATTGAATACAAGGATATCAATCGTTTCAGCTGTAGGACATTAGGCAGTTCTGCTTGGTGGCATAATGGTCATGTATCAAAAATTGCCAGTGAGTATTTCCCCATCAAAATGCCGTACATTCCTCGCACCTATACTGTGGTTTGTGAGGAATTTCTGTCAAACAGAAAAAATGGCGATTTTGACACAATCGGGATTTTGTATATTCTTGACAGTGCCGGTGATAGAAAGGAGGTCAACCGATATTTTGCAGAAGCAGAAGAGGGGTGGCGTGAAATCTACCGGGTGGAATATGAACAGCGCAGACAAATGGATGCGGAAAGAAGGAAAGAGGAGGAGAAGAAGAATGAAAATTTTGCAATGCAAACTGACAACGATTGAGGCAATGCTGGGGACGGCGAGCAACAACAAGGAGCTGCACAGCGAATTTATTGCGAGCCACGCGCCCGATGCGCCGAGCAGAGAGGAAGAGATTGCGGCGGTTGGTGTGGATGAGGTGATTGAAAAAGGGATGACTGTATTTTCGAGAAACAAGGACGGGAAGCCCATCCTGTGGGACTACCAGATTAAGGGCTTCTTCAAGGATGCCTGCGGCGTGCTGCGGAAGGTGAAGGGCACGAAGAGCAGCAAGATTAAGGCTTACAAGAAGGAAATTGACGGGCTTATTTTTGTGCAGGAGCGGCAGATTCCGGTGCAGACGGCGGAGGAAATGGGGAGCTGCCAGCGTTCCTTGCGTGCCAACACGCCGCAGGGGGAGAGAGTGGGCCTTGCAAACAGCGAGGAGATTGCGGCAGGGGCTAAGTTAGAGTTTTCAATACTGGTGATGTCTGACGATTTGGTGCCGGCGGTGAAGGAATGGCTAAGCTACGGGAAGCTGCGGGGGCTGGGACAATGGCGCAACAGCGGCAAGGGGAGATTCCTTTGCGAGATTTTGGAGGAACGTGCGGCGGACATTGCGGACATTTTAGAATAAGCGCAAGGGCATTGCTTTGGAGGGCGCAGCAGAGCAAAGGCATAGCCAAGAAGCGAAGGGCAAGGCAAGGGCATAGCACGGCAGGGCAACGGACAGCAGAGCAAGGGCATAGCTGAGCATGGAGTGGCGAGGGCAAGGCCAGGCACCGAAGCGCAAAGATCTGCGTCGCAAAGCAAAGGCATTGCAAAGATCCGCTTGGCGTGACAAGGCACAGCAAGGGCATAGCATGGCAGGGCGACGGACAGCAACGCAAAGGCATAGATAAGCTTAGCGTGGCAAGGGCAAGGCAAGGCATCGCAGGGCGAAGGCATCGCAGGGCATAGCATGGCAGTATTCGGCAAGGGCAGAGGATAGAGAAGCTATGCTTCGCAAGGGCAGAGGATACATACAAAGGAGCAGGAGAGAGGGCGGAGCAATGAGGAAAGAAGAAATCTGCAACATGGATTGCCTGCACTGCGTGCATCCGGACTGCATCAACGAGCGGCCGATGACGCGGCAGGCGAGATATTACTGGCGGCACAGGGACAGGCTTTTGGCTGAGAAGCGAGAGAAATACAGGAGGAAAAAGAATGAACTTGAAGGACTACCAGAGAGGAAGGAATGACGGGCTTGCATTAGCGTTAAAAATTGTGCAAGAAGGTGGCAGGGAGGCTCTGGAAGCGGAAATTAAAAACAGAGGTGTGACAGGAGGGGAACTTATCATGAATTATAATGAGAGTAAGGAGACGGTGCTGCAGCTGCTGCCTACGGACGATGCAATTTTGCAATTAGCGGAGGAGTGTGTGGAATTATCCAAGGAGTTTCTGATATTTAACAATACGGAACGCAGAATGCCAACCAGAGTAATGCCAACCGGGGCGATTGAGGAGGCTGCGGACGTGGAGCTGGCGGCGGAAGTGCTGCTTGACAAGATATATGCCGCGTATGATAGGCGGATTCTGCACAGCATGGTGGGATCTATACTGATTGTAGTGAAAGGTTTAGGGCTGATTCACATCAAAGAATCCTTACATGAGGTATGCCATGATCTGGCGAAGGCGGCACTCAAGCTGCGCCGCGCCAGAAACGAGGATAACCCCACACTGATTACCGAGGAGGAGGCAAGGGAAATGCTTCTTTGTCATATCTCCATGATAGTGGCTTTGGATACCATTTTATTTAATGGTGAGGCACGGGAGCAGATGGAGAAAATAAAGGAGCAGAAGATGGAACGATGGGCGAAGCGGCTGAAAGGAGAGACGGCGGATGGCAACGGCATACAGTAAGATTCAGCGGAACTTTTGGGAGACGGACGAGGCGCGGGAGATGACACCGGAGGAGAAATACTTCTGGATGTACTTACAGACCAACGCGAACGTAAACACACTGGGTTGCTATGCCTTCCGGATGCGGAAGGCGATGGACGAGACAGGATACAACCGGGAGACGCTTGAGAAGCTTTTGCAGCGGATGGAGCAGGTGCTGCGGATTCTTTATGACGAGGGGACAAAAGAGGTTTTTTTGCTGCACTGGGCAGAAGGAAACTGGAACAAAAAGACGGCAACCCTACGCGCGCTTGCGGCAGATTTGAAGGAAATTCAGTCAAAAACGCTGAAAGAAACGGTAAAAACGCTTTTATTAAAAAACGGCATTTTTACCGAGGAGGAGGTGGAAAAGGCTGAAAAAACAGCACCTTCCGCGCAGGAGAGGAACGAAAAGGAACAACGGGGGACAACGGGGAACAAACGGAGCGGAGAGGGAGAAGGAGAAGGAGAGGGAGAAGGAGAAAAGATATATACGAGCAAATCTGCCGAATTTTTTCTTTTCTGGAAGGAATACCCGAACAAGAAGAACAAGCAGACCGCCATGGCGCGATGGGACAGGATGCGCGTGACGGCAGAGCTTTATAAAAAAATCATGGAGGGGCTGAAAAGAGCGCAGCGCAGCAGAGAATGGGCGGAGCAGGACGGAAGATACATTCCCCACCCGGCAAGCTGGCTGCACGCAGGGGGCTGGGAAAACGAATACCGCCCGCTTTCGCCGGAGAAGCCAACGCCGCCGCCCGGAGCATCCTGCAACGATGCCCTTGCAAGCCGCAGGGGACTGGTCGGCGGCTAAGGGGAAGGAGCGTGAAGCAGGATGGACGCACTGAAGGATTTACACAGCGAGGAGACGGAGCGCGCGGCACTGGGGTGCATGCTTCTGGACAGGGGCGCGGCGGCACTGGGGAAAACGATGCTTCTGGCGGAGGACTTTTACACGCCGATGTATCGAACGATTTTCGAGGCGATGCAGGGAGTAGAGGAGATCGACGCGGTGACGGTGATGAACGAGCTGGCGCGCAGGGGCGAGGCGGAGAGGATCGGGCTTGACCGGATTGCGGGGATTGCATTAGGGATATCCACGAGCGTTTACCTGCACAGCTACATAGACGACCTAAAGCGGCTTGCCTACCTGAGGCGAGTGGTGCGGACGGCGCAGGAGATGGCGCAGGCGGCATACCGACAGGACATCGGCGGGATTGACCGGAGCATGGCAGCCATGCGCGGGGACGGCTGGGGCAGCGCGGAGATTGTGACGCTGGCGGATGCCACGGAAAAGCACATTCGCGAGATTGCGGCGTTACGGGAAAGCGGCAAGAAAATCGTCGGCTTGCCGACGGGCTTCACTGACCTTGACCTGATGCTTGGGGGGCTGCGGAACGGGGATTTCTGCATTCTGGCGGCAAGACCGAGCATGGGCAAGAGCGCGCTTGCCTTGGACATTGCGAAGCACGCGCAGAAAAGCCTGACGGAGCAGGCGGACAGGGTGGTTTTTTTCTCACTGGAAATGCCGGACAAGAGTCTTGGGAACCGAGGCTACACCTCTGAATTTCTGATTGACAACGACCGCTTTGCGGTGGGAGCGAATGACGCGGCATGGCAGGAGACGCTGCGACAGGTGGAGGAAAACAGCGCGCGGTACGAAAGCGGTGCAGGGCGGATGATTATTCGCGACGAGACGGGGCAGACGATTGAAAAAATGAACGCCTTTCTGCATGGCTTACAGGTGCAGGGGATACAGCCGCGGCTGATTGTGGTGGACTATTTGCAGCTGATTATCAGCAAGGGGCAGGACAGGGTGCGCGAGGTTGGGAACATCAGCCGCGGCTTAAAGCAGATGGCGCGGGACTGGGATTGCCCGGTGCTGGCGCTTTCTCAGCTGAGCCGCAGCTGCGAAGGGCGTGCCGACCACAGACCGATGCTTTCAGATCTGCGCGACAGCGGCGACATTGAGCAGGACGCGGACACAATCTGGTTTTTGTATCGGGATGAATATTACTTCCGTAATCAGTTGGTACTTGACCTGAGCAATCCTAAAGTACAAGACTTCGTGTTTGGTGTCGTAGATAAGATTATGACAGAGAATCCCGATGTAGCCTTCTTTAAATGGGATTGCAACAGTCCGATTACTAATATTTATTCGCCTTACCTGAAAGATAAACAAGGACAGCTCTACATCGACCACGTGCGCGGTATATATAATGTATTGAAACGGGTAAAAGAGAAATATCCTAATGTGCCCATGATGCTTTGCTCCGGTGGAGGTGCACGTTGTGATTATGAAGCACTGAAGTACTTCACCGAATTTTGGTGTTCGGATAATACCGATCCGGTAGAACGCTTATTCATTCAGTGGGGCTTCTCACAGTTCTTCCCGGCCAAAGCGATGTGTGCACACGTAACAAGCTGGAACAGCAGAACAAGTGTGAAATTCCGCACCGATGTTGCCAGTATGTGTAAACTCGGTTTCGACATCGGACTGAAAGACATGAAAGCAGATGAACTTACTTATTGCCAGGAAGCAGTAGCCAATTATAAACGCTTGAAACCTGTCATTCTGGATGGTGATCAATATCGTCTCGTATCTCCATATGATGGCAACCACATGGCAGTGATGTATACTGCCCCCGATGCTTCAAAAGCCGTCCTCTTTACCTACGACATCCATCCGCGTTTCGGCGAGAAACTACTACCGGTAAAGCTCTGGGGGCTTGATGCCCAAAAGATGTACCGGGTGAAGGAAATTAATCTGATGCCGGGTCGGAAATCCAATTTGTCGGGTAATGAAAAAATCTTCTCCGGTGACTATCTGATGAAAATAGGATTGAATGCATTTACGACTTCACAAACCAATAGCCGGGTAATAGAGTTGGTAGCAGAGTAATCTTACTACGATAAACCTACAAACAGATACCAAAGGCGGGACACCTGAGAGTGTTCCGCCTTTCATTTATGCTCGATTTAGAACTGATATATAAAAGCAAAGAAAGATCATTAAGACCTTAATTACCACTTATTATTATATTAAAGAACGAAACAATGTAATAAATATTAAGAAAAGAAGTTTATATTTTATATTTTTGCAGCGTACATACAGTAACCATTACTCTATATATGAACAACAACATAGAATATATCAGCAAGATAAAGAAAGGAGAAGAGGCTTCTTTCCGTCATTTTGTTAATAGCTATTCGAAAGACTTGTTCTACTATGCACAGTGTTTCGTACGAACCAAAGAAACCGCTGAAGAAGTAGTCAGCGACGTCTTTCTAGACGTATGGAGACACTGGGAAGAAATAGATGGTATCAAAAATATAAAAGCTTGGTTGCTTACATTGACTCATAACAAAGCCGTCTCCTATCTACGAAAAGTGGAAAACTCAGCATACATTTCGTCTTGGGAGGAGATGGACGATTTCCAAATAACCGGTAATCTGCAAACACCCGACGAAGAGATTATCAGTCGGGAAGAGATCGCTCAAATCAATCGCCTCATCCAAACCCTCCCGCCCAAATGTAAAATGGTCTTTATCCTCGCAAAAATAGAACGTTTGCCTTACAAAGAAATTGCTAAAATGCTGAACATCTCTGTAAAGACTGTTAATATACACATTGCCAAGGCATTAGAAATAATTTCAGAAGCTCTTAAAAAATAAAGCAGAAAATAATTAAAAAAAAGCAGAATTTAAATAGGAGATTCTTAAAGAAGTTGCGTCTTTATTTATATAACCCTATTAAAGTAATGAGAAAGAATAAGTTTAAATTATTTGCTTCCTTCCTGAATAAGAATGGCGATCATTCGGAAAAGAAATTATTCGCATCTCCGGAGGAACAAGCTGAATATGATAAACTTGACTTTCTCTGGAATCAATGTTTTCCCCCAGAAACAGAGGCTACGGATATATGGGAAAAAGTACAAGATAAAATAAATGCCGACAGTACACCTATTGATCTCATCAAGAAAAACGGTAAATCCATACAATGGTTCAATATCCTGAGATATTCATTGGTAGCTGCATCTGTAGCTATGTTAATAGGGATTACTTGCTTTCTTTTGATGAATGATGAAGAAAGGCACGATTTAAATAAGATAGTGCAAAGCCTGCAAACAGAAATACCTCAAGATATAAAAGAGGTTACACTGGTTGTTTCGGACCAGAAGAAAATAGAATTGGATAATAATGCCCAAGTCACTTATTCTGCTACCGGACAAGTACAAGTCAACTCCAATAAACTTACAGAGGATGACGGCAAAGAGGCATACAACCAGATTATCGTCCCTAAGGGCAAACGTTCACAAATTGTTTTGGCCGATAACAGCAAGATATGGATTAACTCCGGGAGTAAAGTCATTTACCCTCGTACATTTGAAGGAAAGTACAGAGAAATCTATGTGGAAGGAGAAGTGTATTTGAAAGTAGCACATGATACTTCGAAACCCTTTATCGTAAACACCTCCGGATTTGAGGTAAGCGTATTGGGGACATCTTTCAATATATCAGCCTATAAAAATCAAGAAAAAGCTACTGTTGTATTGGTAGAAGGTTCGGTAAATGTGAAGGACCAGCAGAACCGCCATATCAAAATGGTGCCTAATGAAAAGGTAGAGCTCAACCAGGCAGGCATAACAGGAAAAGCGAAAGTAGATGCACGCGATTATATCAGCTGGATTGACGGAACATGGACTCTGCAAGGAGAAAGCCTAAAGCAAGTTTTGCAACGGTTACAAGATTATTATGGTCAGAATATCCGATGCGACACCTTAGTAGAAAACGAGCAAATGTTTGGCAAACTCTATTTAAATGATGATTTAAATCAGGTAATAAAATCGATTCTATCTATTTTACCTACTGAATATACAATAAAAAACAATGTAATCTATATAGAATAACACAAGTTTTAAGTAACCAATGTTTAACCTTAAAAAACACACCATTATGTAGAAAGAAAGCGAATAAAAAAGAAAATCGGATAATACGCCCATATTATCCGACTCTAATGACTTTTTATTAAATCACAAACTTTAATGATTAACTAAAATCAATGTAAAAGTATGAAAAAGAAAGCAATTCCTTGTCATAAGGCAGGGAGGATTACGTCCTTTTTTTTATTAATTAGTATTTTTTTGCTTATACCGAGTGTTAATACTCCTGTTTATGCAGCAAAGACTTATGCCCAGCAAACTGTTTTCACTCTCCATTCAAGTAATAAAACAGTAAAAGAGATATTGGACTATATCGAGAAAAACAGTGAGTTTGTTATACTGTATTCAAAGGATCTTTTACCTGTATTACAAAAGAGAGTGTCAATATCAGTAGATAAACAAAATGTAGAAGACATTCTGAATATCCTGTCAGAAGAGGCAGGATTAAAGTATAACATTAATAATCGGCAAATTACAGTTAGCAAAGTAAAAGAAGAAGCCCCACAACAGCAAGTAAAAGAAGTAAAAGTCACCGGAAAAGTTCTCGATGAAAACGGTGAAGGAGTTCCAGGAGCCAATGTTGTGGTAAAAGGTAATAAGGCACAAGGCACAATGACAGATATAGAGGGAAACTTTACCCTTACAGTCCCAGCAAATACAGTTCTGGTAGCTACTTTTATCGGTTATATTCCTACCGAATTTCCTTTAAATGGTAAAACAAACGTCATTTTAAAGATAACTCCAGATACCAAACAACTTGATGAAGTTGTCGTCGTCGGATTTGGTGCTCAAAAAAAGGCTAGTGTAGTAGGAGCTGTACAGACGGTAAAAGCTAGTGAACTCCGCTCACCATCAAGTACACTAAGCAATTCATTTGCCGGACGCATCGCAGGTGTAGTAGCAGTACAGCGTGGTGGTGAACCGGGTGCTGATGGAGCAAACTTCTGGATACGTGGTATTTCGACTTTTGCCAGTAACACGTCTCCGCTCGTTTTTATTGATAATGTAGAAGTATCTATTAGCGACTTAAATGCTCTTTCACCAGAAGTAATCGAAGGATTCTCTATTCTAAAAGATGCAACAGCTACAGCACTATATGGGGCACGTGGTGCCAATGGTGTCATGTTGATTACCACCAGAAACGGTAAAGATATGGAAAAAGCACGAATTAACATTCGTGTTCAAAATTCTTTTACACAGCCTACCAAAACCGTAAAAGTAGCAGATGGCG
>OGXR01002149.1_pt1 | contig 13077 bp, 9 predicted proteins | sample 1576331 | NCBI WGS metagenome assembly OGXR01 (sample SAMEA3541473, study PRJEB24748) | human gut metagenome | biome: human gut; feature: human-associated habitat; material: faeces | place: China | collected 2012 | reverse complement strand
GAATTACCCAGTACATTGGCAACGCGTTCTACCGCATCCTGCTAGCCTACTTCCATCCCCCGGTCACCTACTTGCAGGGTCAGATGCGGGTCGGCAAACAGGTCCATTCCCGAACGGTTGACACGGGTGACATTAACACCAAACATGCCACGGAAGTGCATATCTCCCAACTTCTTTCCGTTAATTTCTGATTTGGTAATCAAGATACGGCGTGATACCATCGGCATATCCTGTTTTTCCCAATCCACTTGTACTTCTTTTCCTATGAAAGCGGTAATAGCTTCCGCGTCCTCTTCCGAACAGACGATGAATACTTGGTCGCCCATATGAAAGAGTGTCTCATGGTTGGGGATATTGACATGACCTTCGTGACGAATACGTGAACAAACAAAAGAGCGTCCTAAAAAGTCTTTTACTTGAACCAGGGTTTTGCCGTTGATCGATTCATTGCGTACCTCAAGGCTCATTAAATGCGGCTTGTGCTTCAGGTGTTCCGCATCTTGATTTTTAAGCTCGTCTTCTTCTTTTGCCAAGTTGACACGGAAAATGTAACGGATGGCGATGATAGAACCGATAATGCCGCCATAGGTACCGGTCATCATGGATGCCTTCTGGCCCATCTGACGTGCGATCTTGTTCATCAGCAGGATGGAGATCAGAGCGATGGGGATAGAGGTGATCTGAGAGTAGCTGGAGAATGCGGCATAGTTGCCGAAGATGATGCCGAACAGGCAGATCATAACAGTGGAGTTGCTCATGGTGGACATGAACAGCTTATCGGTAGATGCGGAGACCACCAGCATCTGGATGGCGCGGTTGTGAGCCAGGGTGTCAACGTAATCCTTCACGCCGACCTTCTGGGCGGTGCCCAGACCGAAGTACTTGGAGTTATCCTTACGCCACAGAGCAATGATGGCGCAGACTGCAAACACTGCAGACAGGCCGCCGAACATCAGCTGCATGGTGGTGAACAGGCCGGGGTTGTAGAAAGCGGAGAGGCTGCCGCCGGACTTCTCCACGATGCCTGCCAGAGCGGGGTTCTGTGCCACCAGAGAAGCGATCTCTGCAGCGTTGTTCTCAGCAGTCAGGGTGAACTTGGGAACCAGGCTGTCGGTAACGATGACAGGGATGACAATGTTCATCAGGATGATGTTGTACACGGTATCGCACATTGCGAAGATGGGGCGCTGCTTGGGATCGTTGGTCAGGCAGGTCTGAGCAGACTTGGTGACAACGCACTGGCAGGTGTAGCCCAGGATGTAGATCATGTAGATGATGATGAACGCAACAAAGCGGACACCAGTGCCCATCTTGGGGATGAAGTTGAACATCACGAAGGTGGTGACGAACATGATGATCTGACCGATGACAATGAACGGACGGTTTTTGCCGAACTTGCCGTTGGTCTTATCGACCATCATACCAACGAACGGGTCGGTGACACCGTCCCAGATACGCATGATGGTAACAATGGAACCGGCCAGCACGGATGCCAGACCGACGATACCGATCAGGAAGTAGCTGATGTAACCGACCACCATCATGTAGGTGTTGGTGGAGGTGTTGTTCAGAGCGTACATCATGATCTCCCACATTTTCGCTCTGTGGATGCCGTTTTCTTCAAGCGGCTGTTTGACCTTTGCCATAGAGAAGCTCTCCTTTCAATTCTGCGGCCGGTGTGCTGCCACTCACTCCGGCCTTTCATTCGGTCCCCCGTGGGCTGCGGCTGCCACATCGCGAACCGGGGGATTTTTATGTATACATTATGAACTATCCCTCAAATTTCTGTTAGTAAAATTTTGTGGGAAAACAGGACAATTTTACTCTCCTTGGGCGAAATCAACAGTTTTAAAAAACAGCGTTCGTCATTTTGCACATGATTGTAAGATACTAGTACAGCACATTCCACAAAAAAGACTTGTATTCCAACCGCGCGCAAAAAAAGAATACAAGGAAAGTGCGGAAATATCCAAAAAATTTTCTAGTTGTTCCGCGCGGCGGCCTATTATAATAGGTATAGCATCTGTGGCTCTGTGGCATGAGCCGCCGCATTCAAAAGAAAAGGAGAAAACACTATGGCAGTGAAAGCATCCGAGCGTGTAAAGCGCTACCAGAACCCCAACGGCCCCACCATCAGCACTGTGGAGCGCAAGGTCATCGAGCAGAACGGCCTGTATTTCAAGGACATCGACGGCACCGGCACCGTCAGCGCAGTCAACGACTGGCGCTTGACCCCGGCTGAGCGCGCCGAGGCCTATGTCAAGGTTCTGACCACCAGCGAGAAGATCGGCCAGATCTTCACCTCCGACTGGCGCATGGGCCCCAAGTATCCTTCCCCCCGTCTGGCAGCCAACGGCCACAAGCCCGTGGCGGACGAGAGCGGCCTGCTGGACGAGGCACCCGTGAACGTCTCCGACAGCATCTTCGGCTCCCAGTCCCTGCCCAGCACCTCTGACATGGTCAAGAAGAGCTTCAACCGCCATGTCATCCTGCGCGAGAGCCCCACGCCCGAGGATCTGGCAGATTACCTGAACCAGCTGCAGTACCTGACCGAGACCTGCGATCACTTTGTTCCCATGCAGGTCATGTCCAACAGCCGCAACGAGAACGGTGAGGTCGTGTTCGGCATGAACGATGCCACCGGCGTGTTTGCCACCTATCCCGGCACCCTGGGCATTGCTGCTGCCGTCAAGGGCACCGCACGCATCGACATCATCGACAAGTTTGCCGACACCATCCGCCGCGAGTGGAACGCCTGCGGCCTGAAGAAGGGCTACATGTACATGGCCGACTGCGTCACCGACCCCCGTTGGCAGCGCACCTTCGGCACCTTTGGCGAGGACCCCGAGCTCATTGAGGAGATCTTTGACCACCTGATCCCCGGCATCCAGGGCGGCAGCAACGGCGTTACCCCCGAGGGTGTTTCCATGACCGTGAAGCACTTCCCCGGCGGCGGTGCCCGTGAGAACGGCTTTGACCCCCACTATGCAGCAGGCCAGTGGAACATCTACGCCACCCCCGGCTCCCTGCAGAAGTATCACATCCCGGCATTCCGTGCCGCCATCCGCCACAATGCCGAGTCCATCATGCCCTACTACTCCAAGCCCAGCGCCGAGAAGAGCGCTCCGCAGGAGGACTTCAACGGCAACCCCATTGAGCTCCAGCCCTACGGCTTTGCCTACAACAAGGTGTTCATCGACGGCCTGCTGCGCGGCCAGATGGGCTTCAAGGGCTACATCAACTCCGACACCGGCATTGTTCACAATATGTGCTGGGGCGTTGACATGCTGGACGAGCCCGAGCGCATCGGCTATGCCGTCACCCAGAGCGGCGTGGACCTGATCTCCGGCCTGCTGGACAACGAGCTGGGCGAGGAGAGCTACGCCCGCGGCACCAACGACTACTACGACACCCACGCGGTGCCCGCCGGCTTCAAGAAGGAAGATCTGGTGCTGACCGATGCCAGCCTGAACCGCGCTGTCAGCCGCACCCTGACCGAGCTGTTCCGTCAGGGCATGTTCGAGGACACCTACGCCGACCCCAGGAAGGCCGCCGAGGTCGTTGCTACCAAGGCCGACTGGGAGGAAGCTTCCCGCGTGCACCGCGAGTCCGTTGTCCTGCTGAAGAACGACGGCACCCTGCCCCTGAAGGACGGCACCAAGGTCTACGCTGAGGCCTTTGGCAAGAGCGCCGAGGCCGGTGAGGCCGCCACCAAGGCCCTGCGCGAGATGCTGGGCAATGTCACTCTGGTGGACACCCCCGATGAGGCCCAGGTGGCCCTGCTGATGGTCAGCCCCCAGTCCGGTGCATACTTCAACGCCACCCCGGGCTACCTGGAGCTGGACATCTGTGAGGACAAGACTGTCTGCAACGTGGACGAGAGCGGCAAGCCCACCACCGAGACCCACAAGGAGACCACTCTGGTGGGTGCAAACCGTCTGGCCGGTATCGCTGCTGCGGTCCACGCCCACGGCGGCAAGGTCGTTTCCAACATCAACTGCCCGCTGGCCTGGGAGGTCGGCAATGTGGAGAAGGTCTCCGATGCTCTGACCGTCGGCTTTGACACCTACCCCTCCGCAACGCTGGATGTGATGTTCGGCCGCTTTGCTCCCGTTGGCAAGCTGCCCCTGACCCTGCCCAAGGGCGACGAGGTGCTGGCTGTGAACGCGGACGGTGTCTGCATCAGCCCCAACGACGTGCCCGGCTTTGCAAAGGATGCCTACATGCCCGACAGCATGAAGGACGAGAACGGCAAGGCTTACGCCTACCGTGATGCCGCAGGCAACTACTACGAGATGAACTTCGGCCTGACGTTCTGAGGGAAGCCCTCTCCGTCTCGCTCAAACCAAAGGAGACACTTTTAATGGCACAAACGCAGAAAAAACAGCAGGATATGGGCACGGGTGACGTGAAAAAGCTCCTGCTTCAGCTGATGATCCCTGCCGTTGTGGCGCAGGTGGTCAACCTGCTGTACAACATCGTGGACCGCATCTACATCGGCCACATCTCGGGGATCGGCGCGGCGGCTCTGACCGGCGTGGGCCTGTTTACCCCCATCCTGATGCTTCTGAACGCCTTTGCCATGCTCATCGGCTCCGGCGGCGCGCCCCGCACCGCCATCGCCATGGGCCAGGGCGACAAGAAGCAGGCAGAAAAGATCGTCAGCAACAGCTTTACCATGCTGCTGCTCTTCTCGGTCGTCCTGACCATCGTCTTTTACGCCGCCGCACCCACCCTGCTACGGCTGTTTGGTGCCAGTGACACCACCCTGCCCTACGCTCTGGCTTACAGCCGCATCTACATTCTGGGCACCATCTGCGTGCTGATCGTGCTTGGCATGAACACCTTCATCACTGCGCAGGGCTTTGCCAAGATCAGTATGCTGACCACCGTTATCGGCGCGGTCATCAACATCGTGCTGGACCCCATCCTCATCTTTGGGCTGGGCATGGGCGTAAAGGGCGCTGCCATTGCCACCGTGCTGAGCCAGGCAGTGGGTGCCATCTGGGTCATCCGCTTCCTCACCGGCCCCAAGACCATCCTCAAGATCCGCAAAGAGGACATGAAGCTGGAAGGGAAGATCATCATGCCCGTGCTGGCACTGGGCATTTCCACCTTCGTCATGCTCTCCACCGAGAGCCTGCTGTCCATCAGCTTCAGCTCCAGCCTGGCCCGCTACGGCGGTGACGTGGCCGTGGGTGCCATGACCGTGATCACCAGCGCCTCCCAGCTGTGCACCATGCCCATCTCGGGCATCTGCCAGGGCGGCCAGCCGGTGATGAGCTTCAACTTCGGTGCGGGCAAGAAGGACCGCGTCAAGCAGGCGTTCCGCTTCCAGCTGACCCTCTGCCTGGGCTACACCACCATCTTCTGGCTGCTGATGATGCTGGTTCCCGGTGCAGTGGCCGGCATCTTCACCTCGGATGCCTCCCTGATCGATTACACCACCTGGGCCATGCGCATCTACATGGCGGGCATCTTCTCCACTGGTGTTCAGATCGCCTGCCAGCAGAGCTTTATGGCGCTGGGTCAGGCCAAGGTCAGCCTGCTGCTGGCCTGCCTGCGCAAGCTCATCCTGCTCATTCCCCTCATCTTCATCCTGCCCCATGTGGTCGCGAACCCCGTGTTCGGCGTGTTCCTTGCCGAGCCCGTCAGTGACATCATCGCCGCTGCCGTGACCGCCACCACCTTCTTCCTCCAGTTCAATAAGATCCTGGACAAGGGCGCTGGCAGGGTCTGATGAGGGCCACGGCCTGAGCCACAGACCCTGAGAGAAACCATAAGAACCCCGGAGCTGCAGGAAACTGCAGCTCCGGGGTTCTTTCTCGTTTTTACAGACCGGCCAGCAGGATGGCCAGCACGGCTTTCTGCACATGGAGGCGGTTCTCGGCTTCGGTGAAGATCTCATCGGCGTGCTCTTCAAAGACGGCGGTGGAGATCTCCTCGCCCCGGTGCGCAGGCAGGCAGTGGAGGAGCATGGCATCGGGCTTTGCGCCCTCCATCAGCCTGCCAGTCACCTGGAAACCCGCGAAATCCCGCAGGCGGCGCTCACTTTCGGGGGTACCGGGGGCCGTGTTCCATGCAGCGGTCACCACCACATCGGCATCCTTCACGCCCTCGGCGGGGTCGGTGAGCAGATGAAACTTTTCACCATACCTGTGGGCGAACATCAGCACGTCAGCGGCAGGGCGGTAGCCCTCGGGGCAGACGCAGGTCACACGCATCCCTGCCAGCAGGCCGCCCACGATAAGGCTGTTTGCCATGCCGCAGCCATCCCCGATGAAGCAGAGCTTCTGACCCTCCAGCGTGCCCCGGCGCTCCCGGATGGTCATCAGGTCGGCCAGCACCTGGCAGGGATGGGCGTAGTCGGTCAGGCCGTTGATCACGGGCACACCGGCCAGCTCGGCAAACTCTTCCAGATCGCTCTGACGGTAAGTGCGCCAGACCACGCAGTCGTAATAGCGGCCCAGCACCCGGGCGGTATCCTTGAGGGGCTCGCCCCGGCCGGACTGCAGCTCGGTGGCGGCGTTCATGTAGTTGCCCAGACCGCCCAGCTGGTAGACACCCACCTCAAAGCTGGTGCGGGTGCGGGTGGAATTTTTGGAGAACATCAGCGCCACGCTCCTGCCCTTGAGCAGCGCCGGGGTCGTCCCGGCCTTCTGCTCTGCCTTGAGCTCCTCCGCCACATCCAGGATGTGGTGGAGCTCAGCGGGGGAGAGGTCGCTCATTTTCAGCAGATGTTTCATGCCTGCTCCTTCGGAGCCTTCTGCTCCATCTCGGTCAGCACCTCGTTCAGGATGCCCAGAGCCTTTTCCACATCGTGGGCGGTCAGGGTCAGCGGGGGCAGCAGGCGCAGGCGGCTCTTGGCCGTGAGCACCAGCAGGCCCTTTTCGCGGCAGGCGGCCAGCACGTCCGCGGCCTGGATGCCGCCAAAGAACTCGATGCCCACCATCAGGCCAATGCCGGAAAGGTTCTTGACCATGGGCAGCTTGGCCAGACCAGCACGCAGCTGGACGGCCCGCTCACTGACATTGGCCAGGAAGCTCTGATCCATCCGATCCACCACCACATTGGCACCGGCGCAGACCACCGGGTTGCCGCCAAAGGTGGAACCGTGGCTGCCGGGGCCCATGCCCTCGGCGGTCTTTTCGTTCAGCAGAACGGCACCAATGGGCAGACCCCCGCCCAGGCCCTTGGCCAGCGTGACGATATCGGGCTTGAGGTTGTAGTGCTCACAGCACAGGAAGGTGCCGGTGCGGCCCACGCCGGTCTGCACCTCGTCCACGATGAGGACAAGGTCCTTTTCATCACAGAGGGCGCGCACAGCCTGCACATACTCAGGGTCCAGCGCCATCACACCGCCCTCGCCCTGGATCAGCTCCAGCATAATGGCGCAGGTATGGCGGTCCACCAGTTCCCGGAGGCCTTCGATGTCACCGGCGGTGGTATAGACAAAGCCCTCGTTGAAGGGGCCAAAGTAGTTGTGGAACACCTCCTGACCGGTGGCGGTCAGGGTGGCAATGGTGCGGCCATGGAAGCTGTTGACCAGCGTGATCACAACATCGCGGCCCTTGCCGTAGTGGTCAAAGCTGTACTTGCGGGCAGCCTTGATGGCACCCTCGTTGGCCTCGGCACCGGAATTTCCGAAAAATACCTTGCTCATGCCGGTGCGCTTGCACAGCTTTTTGGCCAGCTTGCCGCAGGGGGCAGTGTAATAGAGGTTGGAGGTGTGCTGCAGCTTATGGGCCTGCTCGGAGACAGCCTCGGCCCAGGTCAGGTCGCAGTAGCCCAGGCTGTTCACGCCGATGCCGCTGGTAAAATCCAGATACTTCTGGCCCTCGGGGCCGGCGGCATACAGGCCGTGGCCCTTTTCCAGTGCAATGGGGTTGCGGTTATAGGTGTGCAGGACATACTCGTTGTCCCGCTTGATGACTTTTTCGGAATCCATAGATATACCCTCCTTGGTTAGCGTCCTCGCCCTCTCAGTCTCGCATTCGCTCGCCAGCTCCCCCAAAGGGGGAGCCTATTCATCTTTATTATATCGCCCGATATAATTTTCAGCAAGCCTTATTCCTGATGGCTGCGGCGGTAAAACCGGGTGCCGGAGCCGCGGTTGGAGAACAGCTCCAGCAGAATGGAGTGGGGCACGCGGCCATCGATGATGACCGCCTCGTGCACGCCCTGATAGATGGCATCGGCCATGCCGCCGATCTTGGGGATCATGCCGCCCGCAATGATGCCGGCAGCCTTGTAGCCCTCGATCTCGCTGACCTCCACCTCGGGGATGAGGGTGGTCTCATCGTCCTTATCCCGCAGCAGGCCGGCGATATCGGTCATGGAGACCAGCTTCTCAGCCTTGAGGGCAATGGCGATCTGTGCGGCGGCGGTATCGGCGTTGACGTTATAGGCCTGGCCCAGATCGTCCATGCCTACCGTTGCGATCACGGGGATATAGCCGCCGTCCAGCAGGGTAGAGATCAGGGTGGGGTCCACATGGATGATCTCGCCCACATGGCCCAGAGCAGGGTCCAGTTCGGTGCAGCGGAGCATCTGGCCGTCCATGCCGCACAGGCCCACGCCGCGGCCGCGCAGCTTTGCCACAAGGTCCTTGTTCACCTTACCGGCCAGCACCTGCTGAACGATCTCCATGGTAGCGTCATCGGTCACGCGCAGACCGTTGTTGAAATGGCTCTCCACGCCGACTTTTTTCAGCATCTCGTTGATGGCCGGGCCGCCGCCGTGCACCAGCACCACCCGCACCCCCAGCAGGGTCAGGGTGACAAGGTCGTTCATCACGGCGTTTTTCAGCGTCTCGTTGATCATGGCGTTGCCGCCATATTTGATGACCATGGTCTTGCCATGGTATTTCTGGATGTAAGGGGTCGCCTCCGAAAACAGGAGGGCCATTTCTTCGTTCTTCATATCTTTCCTCTGAACCCTCTCAGTCAATGCCTTTCGGCATTGCCAGCTCCCCCGAAAGGGGGAGCTTTTGTCGAATGGGTCACTTGCTCCATAAAATTAAAATCTGCTGCTTGTCGTTCGTTCCTAAAGCTCCCCCTTCGGGGGAGCTGGCGCGCAGCGCCTGAGAGGGTTATCAGGTCCGATAATCCCCGTTGATCTTCACATAATCATAAGTCAGATCACAGCCCCATGCCTTGGCGCTGGCATCGCCGGTCCCCATATCCACCTTGACAAGGATATCATGCTCCGCCAGAACTTTGGCGGCCTCGTCCTCGCTGTAGGGGTGGTAGGCGGCATTCTCACAGACATAGACCTCACCGGCGGCACTGCTCAGCCAGACGCAGACCTTGTCGATGGAGAAATCGCCGGGGGTGTAGCCGATGGCGCAGAGGATGCGGCCCCAGTTGGCATCGCGGCCAAAGACAGCAGCCTTGAACAAGTTGGAGCAGACCACGCTGCGGCTGACGGCACGGGCGGTTTTCAGGTCGGGGGCGTGGGTCACCTCGCAGGTGATGAGGTGGGTGGCACCCTCGCCGTCACCGGCGTGCTCGGCGCACATGTGCTCAGCAATGGCGGTCAGGGCCGCCACAAAGGCATCGTAGTCGGCGTTCTCTTCGCAGATCTCGGGGTTTCCGGCCAGACCGGAAGCCATGATAATCAGGGTATCGTTGGTGGAGGTATCCAGATCCACACTCATCTGGTTGTAGGTACCGGGCACCACGGTCTTGAGGGCCTTTTCCAGCAGAGCGGGGGAAACGGCGGCATCGGTGGTGTAGAAGGCCAGCATGGTGGCCATGTTGGGGGCGATCATGCCGCTGCCCTTGCCAATGGCACCCACGGTGCAGGTCTTGCCGCCCAGCTCAAACTGGATGGCGTACTCCTTTTTGTGGGTATCGGTGGTCATAATGGCCGTAGCCGCATCGGTGCTGCCCTGCGCAGTGGCCGCCAGCTTTGCGGCAGCGGCGGGGATTCCCCGGGCAAAGGGGTCAATGACCATGGGCTGGCCGATGACACCGGTGGAGGCGGGCAGCACATCCTCTGCAGGGATGTTCAGCGCCTCGCCCACCAGCGCACAGCACTCCTCGGCCAGAGCCACGCCGTTGGCGGCGCAGGTGTTGGCGTTGCCGCTGTTCACAAGAATGGCCTGTGCATAGCCGTCCTTCAGGTGGGCGCGGTCCACCTTGATGGGTGCGCCGCAGACCTTATTGGTGGTGTAGACACCGGCGGCGGCACAGCGCACCTCTGCCTTGATGAGTGCCAGATCGTATTTTTCATTATGATTTGCGCGGATGCCGCAATGCACGCCAGCCGCTGCAAAGCCCTTGGGGGCACAAATGCCGCCCGCAACTTCTTGATACTGCATAAAGATTCTCCTTTCCCACAAAGAAATACTCCCTCAGTCACGGCATTCGCCGTGCCAGCTCCCTCATGGAGGGAGCCTTTGCGTAACCGTCAGCTGCAAAAGCCTCCCTCTTCGAGGGAGGTGGATGCGAACACCGTGAGCAGACGAAGGGAGTTTTCACTCCAACCCTTTGGTCTCTTCCAGACCCAGCATCAGATTCATACACTGGACTGCCGCGCCGGACGAGCCCTTGCCCAGATTATCAAACAGGGAGACCAGCATCATCTGATCCCCGGCGGCGTTCACGGTGCTGTACAGCTCCATGCGGTCGGTACCGGCCATGGCGTTGGAATACAGGCCATTCTCGGGCAGCGGCTCATTCAGGGCGTGCACCTTGATGGTGGCGGCATCCCTGTAATACTCCGCCAGCCCTGCGGCCACCTTTTCGGCACCGCCCCAGACCGGCTGGAAGGGCACCAGCACCTGCATCCCGCTGTAATAATCGCAGACCACAGGCACAAAGGCGGGCGGGTTTGCCAGCCCACTGATCTTCTGCATCTCGGGCAGATGCTTATGGGCAAGGCTCAGACCGTAGCTCTTGGGTGCATCCAGCTTGCTGTGGGCCGGACGGTCGGGGCTTTCGTAATCGGCGATCATCTTTTTGCCGCCGCCGGAATAGCCAGAAATACCGGTGCAGCTGTAAAAATCACCCACTCCGGCAAGGCCCAGCTCCACCAGAGGCCGCATGATGCTGATAAACCCGCTGGCATAGCAACCAGGCACCGCCACGCGGCAGGCATTTTTGATTTTTTCCTTCTGGCCCCTGAGTTCAGGGAAGCCGTAGACCCAGTTGGGATCCGTGCGGAAAGCCGTAGAAGTATCCAGCACCTTGACATCCGGACGGAGCAGGGGCATGACCTCTCTGGAGGCGGCATCCGGCAGGCAGAGGAAGGCGAGGTCAGCCGAATTGATGACCTTTGCCCGCTCGTTCACATCCTTGCGGCCCTCCTCGGAGATGGAGAGCAGTTCAATTTCGGGCCGGGCGGCCAGACGGTCGGCAATGCGCAGACCCGTGGTGCCTGCGGAGCCGTCGATAAAGACCTTTACGCTCATGCGTTGTTCGCCTCCCATGCGGCCAGCTGGTCCATGGCCAGCCGGATCTGGTTGTTGACGCTTGCCTCGCTGGGGCCGCCGTAGCTGGTGCGGCCCTCACAGCACTTGATGAGGTCGATGGCATCATAGATATCGTTCTCGAACAGGGCGCTGTAGCCCTTGAACTCGTCAAGAGTCAGTTCCTCCAGGGTCTTATCCTTTGCGATGCAGTCGGAGACCATGCAGCCGGTCAGCTTGTAGGCATCCCGGAAGGGCATCCCCTTCTTGGTCAGGTAGTCGGCGCAGTCGGTGGCGTTGATAAAGCCCTTGGCGGCAGCGCGGCGCATGTTGGCAGGCAGGGTCTTCATGGTGTCCAGCATGGGAGTGACCGTCTTCAGGCACAGCTCCAGCGTATCCACTGCGTCGAAGATGGCTTCCTTATCTTCCTGCATGTCCTTGTTGTAGGCGAGGGGAATGCCCTTCATCATCACCAGAAGGGTGTTCAGGTCGCCGTAGACGCGGCCGGTCTTGCCGCGGGTGAGCTCGCAGGCATCGGGATTCTTCTTCTGAGGCATGATGCTGGAGCCCGTGGCGAAGCTGTCGTCCATCACGGCGGTGGAAAACTCGTTGGTGCTCCACAGGATCAGCTCCTCGCAGAAACGGCTGAGGTGCATCATCAGGATGCTGGCCGCCGAGAGGAAGGAGAGAAGGAAGTCTCGATCGCTCACACCATCCAGCGCGTTGTCCGTCAGGCGGGAGAAGCCCAGCAGCTCCCGCACGCGGTCGCGGTTGAGCGGATAGGTGGTGCCCGCCAGCGCGCCGGAGCCCAGGGGCATGGCGTCGGCCTCGTCATAGGCGTGCTCAAAGCGCGTTACATCTCGCATGAACATCTGCGCGTAGGCCATCAGGTGAAACGCCAGCGTGATGGGCTGCGCCTTTTGCAGGTGCGTGTAGCCGGGCATGATGGTGTTCAGGTGCTCCTTGGCGAGGGTGCTGAGCAGCGAAAGCAGCGATAGCAGCAGCTCCCGAACGTGCCGGCAGGCCCCACGCGCATACATGCGCACGTCCAGAGCCACCTGATCGTTGCGGCTGCGGCCGGTGTGCAGGCGCTTGCCGGCCTCGCCGATGCGGTCGGTCAAAAGGGCTTCCACAAACATGTGCACATCCTCCGCGCCCATGTCGATGGCCAGCGTGCCGGCGTGGTAGTCGTCCAGAATCCCCCGAAGCCCTTCCACGATGCGCTTAGCGTCCTCGCGCGGGATGATGCCCTGCTCGCCCAGCATGGTGGCATGGGCGATGGAGCCGGTCACGTCGCATTCCAGCAGGCGCTGGTCAAAGGGAATCGAGGATTGAAAATCGTCCAGAAGGGCGCTGGTGGGTTTCTCAAAGCGCCCGGCCCATAGTTTCGCCATATGCATCCATCCTGTTCCCGCGCCGGGGGCGCGTTTTTCTTTGGTTTACGCAGATACGGTCTGGGCAGACCGGCGCAATTCGATCTCCTGCACGTGCCGCCCGTCGGTCTTGAGCACCGTGGCATGCCACGGGCCGCAGTCGAATCCGTCGCCGGGCTGGGGCACGCGCTCGGTCATCTCCATCACCCAGCCGCCCACGGTGCTGGCCTCGGTGCTGCAGTCCAGCCCCAGCTTTTCAAACAGCTCCTCCGGGTCGGCGGAGCCCAGAAC
>OGXR01002148.1_pt1 | contig 13080 bp, 15 predicted proteins | sample 1576331 | NCBI WGS metagenome assembly OGXR01 (sample SAMEA3541473, study PRJEB24748) | human gut metagenome | biome: human gut; feature: human-associated habitat; material: faeces | place: China | collected 2012 | reverse complement strand
ATAGGTTTTTTTTTTTCTAAAGGTTCTTCCGTAGGAATTTCAATTTTTTTAGGAATAGTTTTTTCAATATCAATCTTTTTAACTATCTCTTCTTCTTTTATAGGTTCTTTTTTCTTCTCTTCTTTAACCGGAGTATCATTTATAAATTCCTCATCAAATTCTTCTTCTTCAAAAATAGCATTTTTAATTTTGTCTAATAATTTCATATTTACACCTCTAATCCACAGAATCCATTTCTATTACGTTTTCATCAACAGGCTGGTCTTCTTCTTCATAAACCCCATATTCTTCTTCATATGTTAAAAAATTATCAGTATTGCTATCATCAGGCCCTAATAACGTAAATTGTTCTGAATCATATACTAAAGCATTCGAACCTATCATACTATCAATTATCTTATAATTATAACTAATATTTTTAAGTACAATAAGTGAATCCACAATAGCACGTTTAACATTATCAGTAACTACTTCTATTTTAGCATAATTATACATAATTTCAACTAAATTACCACCATTAGAATCACTAACCACTACATAACCCTTTTTATCATCATAATCAATATCTTTAGAATACTCATACTTTTCATGATCTATCTTATATTCATTTTGTTTTTTATTATAATAGCTTATCAAATCAACATATAAATAATATTTATCTCCATATGAATACAAAATGTTGTTACTATCAATATCTCCAATTAAAGTCATATGAGATGGTAAATATAATTTATATCCTTCTAAATACGTATTTTTATCCACATTATCTTCTTTTAATGTCTCATCTATTAACTGATCATAACTAGAGTCATATATATTAGTACACCCTGTAAGAAGTAATAAAATCGCTATTCCTATTATATATTTTTTCATACTCACCTCTATTATTATATCAAAAGTAGCAAAGTTTTTAAATATCTTTTACTGCTTTTAACATATAAATTTTATCTCCTTTACTAGAGAATTTTTTCTCATATTCTGTCATAACATTATCAAAATCTTTATCATTATGTAAATCTAGTGATATATCAACTATTTTATATCCATATGTTGTTAAAGAAATTATCGAATACTCAAATAATTCTTTATTATCAGTTTTAAACATAATTTTTCTATCACTAGAAAATATTATATCATACTTTTTCAAAAAACTAAAACTAGTTAATCTTCTTTTTTCATGTCTTTTTTTAGGCCAAGGATCAGAAAAATTTAAAAAAACCATATCTATCTCTTTATTAAATAAGGAATCAATATTATTGGCATCATAATTTATAAGCACTAAATTACCAAGAATTTCTAATTTTTCAAATTCTCTAACTCCATAAGCTAAAACTGTATCTATTCTTTCTATTCCTATAAAATTAATATCAGGATTCTTCTTAGCCATTTCATAAATAAATTTACATTTCCCTGTACCTATCTCTAAATAAATAGGATTTTTATTTTTAAAATACTTTTGCCAACAACCTTTATATTCAAGAGGATTTTTAATCACATAATTAGACTTCTCTAAAATTTTATCTTTATTTTTAATATTTCTAATTCTCATAAACTTCACCTTTACTTATTATACAATAGCCTAGTCAGAAAATAAACAAATGCATAGAATAAAAATGAAAAAGGAGGAGAAATATGCCTAATCAAATGCCATTTAATTTTTATGGTCCCAATACTTTACCAAATATGAATAATATGTCAAATATGCCAGGAACAAATCCCAATTGGAACTACAACATAAATGAAGAAATAAAAGAAATAAAGGAACAAATTAGTATTTTAGAAGCAAAAATCGCTAACATTGAACAAGAATTAAAAAAGAAAAACGACTTTGGTTATCAAACTAGTATGCATATGATGTAATATGAATATAAAAACTAATTCTAAATATGTCAAAAAACATGATATTTTCATTTGCCTCCATGATGATTTAGAAAATAGACATAAATATATAAAAAATATTAAAAAAGCTAGTGCTATTATAATTGATGAAGAAAGCGAAGAAAAAACGAAAATACCTTTAATTAAAGTAAAAGATACTAATGATACTTTTTTTAATATTTATAATTATTATTACGATAAACCTTTAAAAGATTTAAGTTTAATAGGAGTAACAGGTACCGATGGTAAAACTACTACCGCTATGATAATTAAAAGACTTTTAAACATCTATAGTAGTTCAGCTTATTTAGGTACTAATGGTTTTCATTATAAAACAAAAAAAGAAAAAACAAAAAATACTACTCCACCAGTAGATATTATTTTAAAATATGCTCACACTCTAAAAGAAGAAAATATTAAAAATTTAGTTATGGAAGCCTCTAGTGAAGGTCTTCTTCACAATAGATGCAAAAACTTAAAATTTAAACGCGCTATTATTACCAATGTAACGGGAGATCATTTAAATATTCATAAAACTTTTGAAAACTATTTAAACTCAAAACTAAAATTATTTGATCTTCTAGAAGAATCAGGTATTGCTATTATTAATACCGATGATATATCTTATGAATTAATAAAAAACAAAAATATTAACTTTATCTCATACGGCACCCATGAAGATGCTAGTTATCAAATATCAAATATTGAAGAACAAGAAAACCATACTAGTTTTACTCTTAAAACATCCGACAAAACTTATCAAATAATAAGTCCACTTCTAGGAAGATTTAATGTTTACAACTTAACCGCTGCTTTAGCGTGTTTAAACTCTTTAAACATACCTTTAGAAGATTTAATATTTAATTTACCTAAATTAGAATCTATATCAGGAAGAGTTAATATTCTAAAAACAAAAAAAGGAGCTAAAATTATTTTAGATTATGCCCATACCTTAAATGCTACTAAAGAATTATTAAACTATGCTAATAAAATTAAAAAAAGAAAAATTATCACTGTTGTCGGAAGTGCTGGAGGAAGAGAAAAAGAAAAAAGAAAAGATATCGGGAAAACTGTTACTGATCTATCAGATGAAGTAATATTTACTATGGATGATCCTAGGTATGAAAAAGTAGAAGACATAATAAAAGATTTAACTAAAGATGTTAAAAAAAATAACTATATATCAATTACTAATAGAAAAAAAGCCATCAAATTTGCCATTAATTATGCTAATAAAGATGACTTAATACTTATAATTGGTAAAGGTACTGATAACTATATGGCCATAAAAAATAAATATAAAAAATATAATGATTTAAAAGTTATCAAAAAATATATTTAAAACCTCAGAATTAAATTAAACTGAGGTTTTTCTAATTAAATTATTCTAGATTAAATTTTTCAATATCGTAATTATAATTATGAAGTAATTCTTCTTCAGTTAAAGCCTTATTGTAAACACGAATTGAATATATTTCACCATTAAAGAAATATGATGAAGTACTTATTCCTCCAATATATATAGCTGGATTTGGTGTCCTAGCATTCCATGTTACCGTCCTATCATCTAATAAATTAACTTTATTATAAAACTTATAATTTTTATCATTTCTTACACTTGTCATTAAATACATTTTATTTAAATCACTGCTTGTTAATGTTATAGATTGGGATATATTATTTGAAGAGCCATCTGCTATTTCATATCTCAAATCACCTTGGGTAGAAATCCATAAACCTCCATATTGTAATATTGCTGTTCCAGTATTTATTGTATTAAATATTGATTGATAACTAGATTTAATTTGTTTTGGTTTTACTAATACTTCAATAGTATGCTCTTTAGAAATATTATAAATTGCTCCACTTGTTTTATAAGCATAATCATTGGTTCCATCAAATGACAAGTAATTATTGTACCATGTTGCTCCGCTTACTGAGACATTATTATTATTGCCACTTAAATCTTTCCAAATATTTTTTGAATAATCTCTGTTTGTTGTTCCACTATTAGCATATCCATCAAACCATAATACTAATCCATCTTGTATGTAGCCATTATAAGTATCTGTATAAGCATTTATTCTTTGACCATTATTTGATTCTATACTTGCTTCATTTATTACTTCAGTCCATGAACTATTGTCACTACTTACTGATGTTATATTATCGTACTCAACTCTTATGTTTCCAAGGCCATGTGAAACAAATACTTCATCTAAGTCATAATTACTTCCTAAGTCTATTGTTACACAGGTATTTCCTGGTGGCGAACCTGTGCTACTTGCAGCATAATGACTAATTGATACATCACCATCGACTATATACTCATATTCATATCCTGATAATGCTGATACTGTTCCTGTTATTTCTTTTCCTTTTGCTTCATTTACTCCATTATATATAGCTTGTATTTCACGCCAATAATTTCTATGATACTGAGTACTGTTATCATTTATACAGTTTTTGATATATCTTACATTATCTAATTTTGTAGTTTTTTTCTTTGGTTTATCATATACATACGTTATTTTTGCATATCCATTCCCTTTGTTTTGTCCAGCAATCATTTTTCCGCCAATAAAGTATTTCCCTGAATAATGTAAAGTTTGGTTAGTATGAGTTATTGTAGTGCTTTCTTCAACACTATTTACTCCGGCATAGCCACTTATGTATGATGAACCACCGGCTCCTCCACCTTTTGAACCTGAGGATACTCCAGATCCTCCGCCACCATAGTAGCCTCCGCCACCATTTCCTCCATAATCAGAATTGCCAGTTCCGCCTTTTCCAAAAGAGCCTGCTGTTGGAGCAGTTCCAGTCCAATTAAATGCTCCGGCTGCTCCACCAGAATTTTGAGTTCCCCCTAGTCCATTTGCTATAGAACCTGTATAAGTACCTGTTATATTATATACACCATCACCACCATATAATGTACCTCCTGGCCCTCCATAGCCACCATGAGATTGAGTTCCGCCTCCGCCAGCTACCATTATTCTACTGATTAATGATGAATTATTATCCCACTCTCCACTTACTAGTCTTACATCTGTTGCTCCGCCAGCAGAATAAAGATAATAAGTTGAAGTACCTTGTCCTCCGCCGTTATAGCCATCAGTTCCTCCGACATAAAAGTATAACATTTCTCCTTGTTCTAAATAGATATATCCACTTGTTTTTGCTCCTGCTCCATTGTAGTCTCCTTCACCTTCGGCTCCAGCCATTTCTATATAATAGTATCCATCTTTAGGTACTTCATATTCTTGAGAAGATCCAGTATAACTAAAGACTGTTGTCTTATTTAGTAAGGTATCTACCACTACTTCGATAGTTTTTTCGCCTTTTATTGTATCTTTAAATAAGGCATATGATGTTTTTGTCATACTTACTCCAATAAATATTGCAATAAGTATAATTCCAATGCTAAATAAAGATAGAAATATTTTATTTATTTCTTTTATATCTTTATTTAATTGTTTATAAAGATATCCCCCCAAGTCTCTCATTTTTTGTAGTTTGTTCCTTGTTTTTTAGCATATTTCTCACTACTTTCTTTTAGTTTTTATACATTTTTATTATAACTTTTTACATGTAAAAATACAAGTTATTTTAATGCTTTTGATAAATTTTAAAAATTAAAAACTTTTAGATTTGATAAAATCATGATAAAATTATAATGGTGGTGTAAATGATAGAAGATTTTGTTAAAAGTTTTAAGGAAACCTTTGTAGCAATTATACCAATATGTGCTATTGTAACAATCATTGCTATGTTATTTGGTTATGAAAGCAGTATTATTATATCTTTTGTAATAAGTTCTATTTTGTTAGTATTTGGTATTAGTTTGTTTACTTTTGGTGCGGATATTTCAATGATGTTAATTGGAGAAAAATTAGGAGAAAAATTGATAAAAAGCAAGAAAATTATTTTTATTTTATTTGTTATTTTAGCAATAGGAATTGCAATTACGATAGCGGAACCTGATTTAAGAGTTTTAGCCCAGCAAATTCCTAGTATTCCTACAGATACTCTTATTTTAACGGTTAGTGTTGGAGTGGGAATAATGCTTATGATTGCGACACTGAAAATATTATTTAAATTAGATTTAAGAACAATTCTTATTATTAGTTATGCTCTGGTATTTGGACTATTATTTTTTGTTCCTAGCGATTTTATACCTATTGCTTTTGACTCTAGTGGGGTTACTACTGGTCCGGTAAGTGTTCCTTTTATATTAGCTTTAGGAATTGGCTTTACTTCTCTTAGGACTGATAGCAATGTTAAAAGCGATACTTTTGGTCTTATTGCTCTTTGTTCGGTGGGTCCTAAAATAATGGTACTTATTTTAGGGATGCTTTATGATACTTCTAGTACTTTTGATACTTCAATTTATGAAAACAATTTACCTTTAATTATGCAATATGCTGATGGTTTTTTGGAATGTTTTAAAAATGTTTTTGTTTCGATTAGTCCGATTATATTACTGTTTATAATTTTTAAAATAGTTTCTAAAGATGCATTTAATAAGAAAAATACTAAAAAAGTAATAGTAGGTTTTATTGCAACTTTCTTAGGTCTTTGTTTATTTTTAACTGGAGTTGAAGTTGGGTTTATGAAAATGGGATTTTTAATGGGACAAGATTTTGTAAATTTAGATTATACGAAATTTTTAATTCCATTTGTTATGGTACTTGGTTTCTTAGTGGTATTTGCTGAACCTGCAGTTAAAATTCTTACTAATGAAGTTGAAGAAATAACTGAAGGTAGTGTAACGAGCAAAATTATGAGAATTACTATTTCTATTGGAGTTTCGCTTATGGTAGCACTTTCAATAATTAGAGTTTTAACGGGAATCTCAATTATTTATTTTCTAATTATTGGATATGTTCTCGCTATTATACTGAGTTTTATTACTCCAAAAATGTTTACCGCGATTGCCTTTGATACGGGAGGATCAGTTACGGGACCACTTACTGCAACTTTTATGCTTCCTTTAGTAATTGGCGTATGTCTAGCCTATGGAGGAAATATTATGACTGATGCTTTTGGACTCATTGCTTTTGTGGCTATGTCCCCTCTTATTACGGTTCAACTATTAGGAATAGTATTTAAGATTAAGACTAAACAAGAAATTTACAAACATACTGATGAGACTGTTATTGATTATGATTGGAGGGAAGCTTTATGATTGAATTACTTTGTTTAATATCTAATTTTAATGATGAGAAATCTATTAAACCATTGTATGATAAGTATAATTTACCTTATAATTTTGCTATTTATGGTAAAGGTACTGCTTCTTCTTCACTTCTTGAATATTTTGGTCTTGAAGAAATAAGAAAATATATTTATTTATCGCTTATAAATACTTTAGATAAGAAAAATATTTTAAATGATTTAGAAACTAATTTAAAATTAAATGAACCAGGTAAAGGAATTTGTTTTACTATTCCCTTATCAAGTTCAACAAAACATATTTTAAATAAAGTAAATAATAAGGAGGAGAATATGGAAAAAGATGAAAATAAAACTATGGAAAAATCTAAAGATAAGAAAAACTATCATTTAATTGTTACTATTATTACGGAAGGCTATTCTGATAAAGTTATGAATACTGCTAAAAAAGCTGGTGCTAGTGGTGGAACTTTAATTAGAGGAAGAAGTTTATTTCAAACGAGTTCTAAAAGACAATTCTTAGGTTTTTCTATAGAACCAGAAAAAGATGTTGTTCTAATTGTAGCAAATGATAAAATCAAAAAACCAGTGATGGAGGCAATTGTTAAAGAAACTGGTTTAAAAACTAAAGCTGGTGCTATAGTATTTGCTCTTCCTATTAGTGAAGCTATTGGTTTATATGAAGAAGAGTAAAATTTACAAATATAGTTTAATATGATATAATAGGAAAGAATTTAAAGGAGTATATTTATGTCTGAAGCAGAAAAATTATGTTTAAAAAACTTTTTAGATTACGGTTTTACATTACCGGAACAAGAAGATTTTACAAAAATAGTTCATCCTATTATTAGTCATCCAGAGTTTGAGAAAAGATGTACTGATAATTTTCCTCATCATGGTAATACTACTTTAGGAGAACATATACTAAAAGATGCTATGATTACTTATAGACTTGCAAACATTTATAAAAGTAAACATCCTAATATGGATATTAGTACTGAAACTGCGGTTGTAATTCCCCTTTTCCATGATTTATATACTAATCCTTGGCAAAATGTTGATAATGATAATCCTTTATATGAAAAACATGGTTTTATGCATCCAATTGAGGCTGTCATTAATGCTTATGATTGGTATCCGGAATATTTTAAGGATAAAGAAGTTAGTAAAAAGATTATTGATGGAGTATTACATCATATGTATCCATTTCCTGTTAGAAAAATTAATGACGAAATAGAGATTAATGAAAAGAAAATAACTGATTTTAAATTTTATGATGTTTTAGTACACTCAACTAAAAGTAAAAGAGAAAATTTATGTTTTAAAAAAGCTACTTTTATTGAAGGCAAGTTGGTTTCTAAAGCTGATAAATTAGTTACTGTTAAGGAGATTAAAAATATTAGTTCTTTAGTAGCACTTGTTACTGCTAAGAATAAAAGTATTATTAAATACTAAAAAATGAATGATTTTTTTCATTCATTTTTATTTTTACTAAGTAATTTTTGTCTTTTCAATAATTCTAGTCATGACAAGGCCATATTTTTCTAGAGCTGTTTCGTGTTCATTTACTAAGAAGTCTTCGAATTTGATTTCCTTTGGCTCTTTTATTATTTTATTGTTTTCTGGTTTTATTATTTCTCCTTTAATTGAGCCAGTTTCTTTTTCAAATAATTCTAGAGCTTCTCTAGAATTTACTTTTACTAGACCGTCTACTTCATTTAAATCAAAATTAAATTTATTATAGTCATCGTCAAATTCATACATATAGACATTAGCAAGGGCTCTATCTTTAAAAATCGAACCATCTTTTTTTACTTTATCCATTTTAAAAGGAATTATTTCAATACATTTAGCTTTATTATAATCTATTTCTATTCCTAATTCTTCTTTTATTTCTCGGCCAAAAGCTTCTTTTATGGATTCTCCTGCTAGAACATGTCCACTGGCAGAAGTATATAAGGTCTTTTCTTCGTGTCTTATTTGGAAAAAAGCATTACCTTCTCTATCATAAAGCCAGCAATGAATAGTATTATGCCATAAGCCATGTTCGTGAACATAATTTCTGTCCTTTTTTCCTAAATAGTTGCCATCTTTATCATAAGTATCTAAATATTCCACTTTTTCTACCTCCTTATTTATTATAACATATTTAAATAATAAACAAATATTTTATTAATATATTGACAACTGTTACATACTGTTATATTATAGTTATAACAGTTAAGGAGGTTTTATGGAAATTATTATTAGTAATAGTAGTACTATACCTATTTATGAGCAAGTAAAACACTCTATTACTGAGCAAATACTGGATAATACTTTGAAAGAAAATGAAATGCTTCCTTCGATAAGAGGTTTAGCTAAAGATTTAAATATTAGTATTATGACAGTTAAAAAAGCTTATGATGAACTGGAAAAGGAACATTATATTACTACTATTCATGGTAAAGGAAGTTTTGTGGCTGCTAAAAATTTAGAACTTTTAAAAGAACAAAAGATGAAGGAATTAGAACAACATTTAGTAGAGGCTATTAAAATTAGTAAAAAATATAATATTGATAAACAAGAATTAGTGGAACTGTTTAATTATATTTATGAGGAGGAATTATAATGGATAATATTATAGAGATTAAAAATTTAACTAAGGAGTATCCAGGATTTAAATTAGATAACATTTCATTTAATATTCCTAAAGGTTCGATTATGGGACTTATCGGGGAAAATGGTGCTGGTAAAACTACTACTATTAAACTTATTTTAAATATTATTTCTAAGGATAAAGGAAAAATAAAAATATTTGATAAAGATAATATTTTAAAAGAAATAGAAGTAAAAGAAGATATTGGAGTTGTTTTAGATGATAGCTTTATATTTAAGTGTTACTGATATAAACAAAATTACGAAAAATTTTTATAATAATTGGGACTCTGATTTATATTTTTCATATCTAAAACAATTTGATTTAGAGAATAAAAAAATTATTAAAGACTTTTCTAGTGGAATGAAAATGAAACTTAAAATAGCTATTGCCCTAGCCCATCATCCTAAATTATTAATTTTAGATGAACCAACAAGTGGATTAGATCCGATTTTTAGAAATGAACTTTTAAATATTTTTAGAGAATTTGTAAGTGATGATGAACATAGTATTTTTTTTTCAACTCATATTACTTCTGATTTAGAACATGTAGCAGATTATATAACATTTATTCATCAAGGAAAAATTATTTTTTCTTTAGATAAAGATGTACTTACTGATGAATTTGGTTTAGTGAAATGTAATTCTAAAGATTTTTCAAGATTTGATAAGGAGGACTATATTAAATATCAAAAACTAAATTATCACTATAGGGTGTTAGTTAAGAATAGAAAGAGTTTTAAAGCTAAATATGATATTAAAACTATTGATAAACCTTCTTTAGAAGATATAATGTTAACTTTTATTAAGGGGGATAGAAAATGAATAAGATAAAGGGTTTAATTATTAAAGACTTACTTAATTTAAGTAAATATAAATTCAGTATTATTGTGATTTTCATAGTTTTTATTTTATGTTTTATTAAAGAGCCAATGATAATTCCTATTATGGTTTTAGCAATGATTGGTATGATTGGGATGTCTACTTTTAATTATGATGAGACATCTAATTCTAATAATTATTTACTTAGTTTACCTACTTCTAAGAAGCAAATAGTTTTAGCTAAATATATTTTTCTAATTGGATTAATTGTTTTAGGAGCATTACTATCATTTATAATTATTTATCTAACTAGTTATATTTTAGTTCATTTTAATTATGTAGAGGAAGTAATTAATTATAAAGATTTAATGAATTCTATTTTATGTGGAGGTTTTTCTATATTATTAGTGATTGCTATTCAAATACCTAGTGTCTATAAATGGGGTGCGGAAAAAGGACGCATTCAGATGTTTATTTTAATTATTATAGTTATTGGACTTGTGTTAGGACTATTTTATCTTGTTACTAAAAATAATATAAATGTAAATTATAGTGATATTAAAAATTTTATTATTACTTGGGGTCCGTATTTACTTGGTTTATTTTTAATTGTTATTTATTTTATTTCTTATAAGCTTTCTTTAAAAATTTATTTAAATAAAGAAAATTAAGATACTATTTACATATTATTTTTAGAGGTGTATACTTACCTATAAGGAGGAATGATTATGAAATGTCCAGTTTGTAAAGATGTAACTTTACTTATGTCTGAGAAGCAAGGAATTGAAATTGATTATTGTCCAGAGTGCCGAGGAATTTGGCTTGATAGAGGGGAACTTGAAAAGTTATTAGAACGTCAAGATAATAAACATGATAGTTATGATGATAAAAGAAATTATCATGATGATAAAACTTCTAAAAAGAGAAAGAAAGAATCTTTTATTGGAGAAATATTTGAAATCTTTGGAGAATAATAGTTGTAAATTAAAAAATTCTAAGTGTTGAGCTTAGAATTTTTTTAGTTATCTACTCCTACTTTTTTATAGACTAAATTAAACATAATGATACTTACTATAAACCAAACTGCTATTACTAATAAAGGCATATCAATATTAGAAAAGGTGGCAGTATGAGAGGAAATATCATGAAAAATTGTCATCATAGCATCAGTTGGTAAGAGACTAGAAATTTTTGATACTATTTGGTTATCGGTCATAGCCATGAAAAGTGGAGCCATAAAAATTATCATAAATGGCATGGAAAGTAAGCCGGCGGACATTTGATTTTTAGATAAAAGTCCTACTACTGCACCAAAGAAGATTACTGCTAAGGCAACGAAAAGTCCTACTAGTTGATAAGCTAAAAATTCATTCATAGGTAGATTTACTAATAAATAGATTACTATATTATCCACTACTACGAAAAGTAAGCAAATTAAAGCTTTGGCGATTAAGATTTCGGTTGCTTTAACGTTATTTAACATTAAAGTTCTTAGAGTGTTTTTTTCTTTTTCTTCGGCTATAATAGTACCCATTAAGGCTACTGGTACCATAGCAATATTTAAAAGGACACATAAGGAAAAAGTAAATTCATTAGTTAGAGTATCCAAGTTTGAATATATTAAGGCAAAGGCTATAGGAAGTATCACATAGATAAAGACATTAAGATTTTTAGTTAAGTCTTCTATTCCTAGTTTAAATAAGGTCCAGATTTTAGATATACTCATTTTAATTCCCTCCCTGTTAAACTTAAAAATATTTCGGCCAGATTTGGTTCTTCGGAATGAATTGATTTTATTGTTTTATCTTGGTTTTTTTCTAAAGCTTTGATTAGTTTTTCAGTACTTTTTGGTACAACTAGTTCTTTATCATCAGAAAATTTGATAATTATACTATTTTTAGAATATTTTTGTTTTAAAGCGGAAGGTGTATCTAGCTCTACTATCTCTCCTTTATTTAGGAAAGCTACCCTATCACACATTTTGTCAGCTTCTTCCATATTATGAGTAGTTAAAAAGATAGTTGCACCATTTTTTCTAAGGTCAAATAATAATTTGTGGATTTCTTCTACAGTTGCCGGGTCTAATGCGGCAGTTGGTTCATCTAAGAATAATAATTTAGGGTTATGAATAACAGCACAAGCTAGAAGAAGTCGTTGTTTCATTCCTTTAGATAGATTTTTTACTTTTTGATCTTTACTATCCCATAATTTTACTTTTTTTAAGATTCTTTCTACTTCTTTGGTATCAGTTTTAGATAGTTCAGCGAAAAAACTTAAGTTACGATAGACTGTTAAACGTTCGTAAACGCCACTTGTGTCACTTAGAATACCTATTTCTTCTTTGTTTACTGATACTTTACTAGTGCCAGAAGTTGGTACTAACTGATTAGTTAGTATTTTGATAGTAGTGGTCTTCCCGGCTCCAGAGGGTCCTAGAAAACCAAATATTTCCCCTTCTTTAACATTAAAACTTATATTATTTAAGATTTTCTTTTTACCAAAAGACATATTTAAATTTTCTACTTTTATCATATAATTACTCCTTGCTTTCTTTTTACATATTAATT
>OGXR01002137.1_pt1 | contig 13152 bp, 7 predicted proteins | sample 1576331 | NCBI WGS metagenome assembly OGXR01 (sample SAMEA3541473, study PRJEB24748) | human gut metagenome | biome: human gut; feature: human-associated habitat; material: faeces | place: China | collected 2012 | reverse complement strand
CCAAAAGTGCATCGATTTTCGTCCTTCAGAGTCGTGATCGGGCTCCAAACAAGGCGATTTTGCTGATCTGGACCGGAAAATCGCTGCTACTAATTTGGTGACAGTACTCATATTTGGCCTTTTTTGACCACTGCCCCTTGGTCCAGGACAAAACGGGCTGCTCGAATCTTGGGGCGGATCCATTTTCGACTATCCTCAGCTTGCTAGTTCGAAAACGGACCCGCTCCAAGATTGAATCTTTATTCCAACTTTACACCTGGCTTTACAGCTGTCTTGTCAGCTGTAAAGCCAGGTGTCATACTAAAGCCCCAAGATTCGCCAAAAGAGAGGGGCCTTGATGGCACAGAGCGCGAACATGGATGCATCGGAGCTTGCACGCGATATCGCGGCCGGCCTAGCATCGGCAACGACGGCAACGGAGCGCGCGGCACTGGTGCCCGCAGAGCTCGTCGAGGCCATTCAACAACTAAAAACCCAACGTGACGCGGTAATCCTGGCGCACTACTATGTGGCGCCCGAGGTCCAGGCCGTTGCCGATTACGTCGGCGACAGCTTCTACCTGGCAAAGCTCGCCAAGAGCCTGCCGCAGCAGGCTATCGTGCTGTGCGGCGTGGAGTTTATGGGCGAGAGCGCCAAGCTGCTCAACCCCACCAAGACCGTGCTGCTGCCCGAGCCGGGCGCGGACTGTCCCATGGCGCACATGGTCAAGCGCGAGACGGTCGACGCGGCGCGCGTCGAGTATGGCGACGACCTAGCTGTCGTCTGCTACGTCAACTCGACGGTCGAGATTAAGAGCTGGAGTGACGTGTGCGTTACCAGCTCTAACGCCGTCAAGATCGTGTCCGAGCTGCCGCAACAGCACATCTTGTTCATTCCCGACCAGAACCTGGGCCGCTTTGTGGCCGAGCAGGTGCCCCAAAAGCACGTCATTCTCAACAACGGCTACTGCCCGCGTCATCACATCATCACCGTCGAGCAGATCGTCGACGCGCAGGAGGCGCACCCCGACGCGCTCGTGCTAGCGCACCCCGAGTGCAAGGCCGACGTCCTGGCTGAGGCCGACTACATCGGGTCTACTGCCGGCATCATCAAGTATGCCGAGGAGTCGGACGCGAGCGAGTTCATCATCGTGACGGTCCGCGGCGTGCTCTACGAACTTGGGCGCCGCTGCCAGGGCACCGGCAAGAAGTTCTACTTCCCTGCGGTGCAGCCCACCTGCGTCAACATGGATCTCATCACGCTCGAAAAGCTCGTGCGCTGCCTGGAGACGGGCGAGGGCGAGGGGCGGATTGGCGTGTCGGACGAGGCCGCCGATCAGGCCAAGCTCACGCTCGACCGCATGCTCGAGTACGCGGCGCGCTAAGCCAATGTGACATGAGGGACCATCCCTTATGTCACATTACAAGGGAGAGGATTCCTATGGAAACCAAACAATACCCCGATATGGAGTGCGATGTCGTCATTGCCGGTTGCGGCGTGGCGGGCCTGTATGCGGCTCTCAATCTGCCGACGAGCACGCGCGTAATCATGCTCTCCAAGGGCGCCGTCGACGAGTGCGATTCGATGCTCGCGCAGGGCGGTATCTGCGTGCTGCCCGAAGGCTCTGACTACGATGCCTTCTTTGAGGACACCATGCACGCCGGCCATTACGAGAACCGCCGCGAGAGCGTCGACATCATGAGCCGTTCGGTCATCAACGACCTGCTGGCCATGGGCGTTGACTTTGAGCGCAAGGCCGACGGCAGCCTCGACTTTACCCGCGAGGGCGCGCACAGCCGCCCGCGCATCGCCTTCCATGCCGATATTACGGGCAAGGAGATTACGACCAAACTGCTCCAGGCTGTCCGCAAGCTGGACAACGTGCAGATTCTCGAACACGTTGCCATGACCGATATCCTGACTGCCGAGCGCGATGGCGCCACGGCGTGCACCGGCGTCGTCGCCGTTTCCGTGGACGAGGACGATTCAGCTCGCCCCGCCGACGAGCTGACAAATGCCGCTGAGGACGTGCATGCCGGCGAGCCCTTTAAGATCCATGCCCGCCATACGCTGTGGGCAACGGGCGGCATCGGCGGCGTATACGACCACTCCACCAACTACCCGCAGCTCACCGGCGACGCCTGCTACATCGCGCAGGAGCACGGCATTACGATGGAGCATCTGGACTACGTGCAGATTCACCCCACGGGACTGTTCTCGCCGCAGCCGGGTCGTACGTTCCTAATCAGCGAGAGCTGCCGCGGTGAGGGCGCGATTCTGCTCAACGCCGCCGGCGAGCGCTTTACCGACGAGCTGCAGCCGCGCGACGTGGTCGCCGCCGCTATTCGCGAGCAGATGAAGCTCGACGGCACCGAGCACGAGTGGCTGAGCTTTGCCCCCGTCGAGCGCGACGTGGTGACCGGGCACTTTGCCAATATTCGTGCGCGCTGTCTGGAGGACGGCCGCGACATCTTGGACGAGCCCATTCCCGTCACACCCACGCAACACTACTTTATGGGCGGCGTGTGGGTCGACAAGGACGGCCGCACCTCGATGCCCGAGCTCTACGCCGCCGGCGAGACGGCTTGCAATGGCGTGCACGGCAAGAACCGCCTGGCTTCCAACAGCCTGCTCGAGGCGCTGGTCTGGGGCCGCCGCGCCGCGTGGTACATGCGCACAGGCAAGTCGCTGGCCGTGGAGCAAGCCGGTGAGCCCGCACTTGACGGGCGTCACCGCGCCCTGAGCGCCGATACCCTTGCAATCGATGATTTGGCCCGTGCCGCCGGCACGCAGGCCGTGGAGGAGTAGACCATGAATCCCATTACCATGAAGCTCGTCGTCGATGATCTGATTTTGCAGGCTCTGCGCGAGGACATCACGTTTGAGGACGTGAGTACGGCGAGCGTGTGCCCCACGGCGCGCCCCGCTACCGTTGAGCTCATCGCCAAGGCCGACGGCGTTATCGCCGGCCTGGACGTGTTCGCCCGCACCTTTGAGCTGCTGGATCCGCAGAGCTCGGTGCTGTTTGATGTCGCGGACGGCGACGAGGTGCACGCCGGCGACCACGTGGGCCAGGTGCGCGGCGACGCGCGCGTGCTGCTTTCGGGCGAGCGCGTGGCGCTCAACTATCTGCAGCGTATGAGCGGTATCGCCACCTACACACACAACATGGCGGCGGCGCTCGAGGGCACCAAGACCGTGCTTGTCGACACGCGCAAGACCACGCCCGGCATGCGCGTGCTGGACAAGATGGCCGTGAAGATCGGCGGCGGCGAGAACCACCGCATGGGGCTGTTCGACATGATCCTGCTGAAGGACAACCACATCGACTTCGCCGGCGGCATCCGCCCCGCGATCGAAGGCGTGCGCCGATACCTCGCGGCCAAAGGCAAGACGATCCCCATCGAGTGCGAGGTCCGCACGCTGGAAGACATCGACGAGGTGTTCGCGGCGGGCGGCGTCGACCGCATCATGTTCGACAACTTCACCCCCGAAATGACCCGCCGGGCGGTCGAGAAGGTCGCCGGACGCTGCGAGACCGAATCGAGCGGCGGCATCACGCTCGACACAATGCGCGACTATGCCGAGTGCGGCGTCGACTTCATCTCGGTGGGCGCGTTGACGCACCAGATCAAGTCGCTCGACATGTCGCTGAAAGCCTGCGAATAGAGGATGAAACGCCTGCTCCATACGCCGCTGGCGCTGCTCGTGTGGCGCATCGCACTGCTCTACGCGGCGCTGATGCTCTGCCGCGCGGCGTTCTGGGTCTACAACGCCGCCCTGCTCGGTCCGCCGGAGTGGAGCGAACTGGGGCAGCTCGTGGCCGGGTCGCTGAAATTCGACACCGCGTCGGTCGTCTATGCCGACGGCGTGTTCATCCTGCTGTCGCTCCTGCCCCTGCACCTGCGCGAACGGCGCTGGTACCGGGGCATGCTGTTCTGGTATTACGTGATCGTCAACGCCGTGCTGATCGCAGCCGCGAACCTCGCCGACACGGTCTATTTCCGCTACACGCAGAAGCGTTTCACGGCCGACGAAATTTTCTTCGCCGACAACGACAACTCGTTGCAGCTGGCCGGAAAGTTCATGGCCGAAAACTGGTATCTCGTGCTGCTGTGGGCGGGACTCGTGGCGTTGCTGGCGTGGGGTTACCGCCGCCGGACGCACGAGGAGAGCGTTTTCAGCCGCGGCTGGGCCTACTATGCCGGCGGCACGGCCGTCTTCGCCCTCGCGGCGGGGCTGAGCGTCGCCGGGATGCGCGGCGGCATGACCCGCATGACCCGTCCGATCACGCTGTCGAACGCCATGCTCTACACGGCGGACAGCGGCAAGGCCAATCTGATTTTAAGCAACCCGTTCTGCATCCTGCGCACTATCGGCAACGCGGGAAGCGTCAAATACAGGAAATATTTCACTCCGGAGGAATTGCCCCAGCGCTTCACGCCCGTGCACCAGCCCGCCGACAGCGCGGCGGTCGATCTCACGGGCCGCAACGTGATGATTTTCATCATGGAGAGCATGTCGGCCGAGCACTCCGCGTTCCTCCATCCGGAACTCTACGCCGACCTCCCGGAAAAGGGCTTCACGCCGTTCCTCGATTCATTGATGCGCAACGGTCTGACATTCAAACGGATGTACGCCAACGGCTCGCGTTCGATCCAGGCCATGCCCTCGGTGCTGGGAAGCATCCCCTCGTTCCGCACGCCGTTCGTACTGATGCCCCAATCGTTGGGTGAGAGCCGCCAGCTGCCCGCCATGCTGGCGGACAAAGGCTATGCGACGGCCTTCTTCTGCGGCTCGGAACGCGGCTCGATGGGCTTCGGGGCCTATGCCCGTTCGGCAGGCGTCGAGCGGCTCGTAAGCCGCGAGGACTACGAGGCGAAGCACGGCACGGGGGATTTCGACGGCTACTGGGGCATCTGGGACGAAGAGTTCCTGCAATTCACGGGCGAGGAGCTGACGGCGATGCCCGAACCCTTCTTCGCCGCGCTGTTCACCCTCTCGTCGCACCACCCGTTCGTCGTACCCGAAAAGTACGCCGCGACGCTGCCCGAGGGCTACACCCGGATTCACAAGGGCGTCGCCTACGACGACCGGGCGTTCCGCCTCTTCTTCCAGCGTTTCGGCGGCGAGGAGTGGTTCCGCCGCACGATCTTCGTCTTCGTGGCCGACCACGTGTCGTCGGAGAAATTCGCGGAGGAGACGCGCTCCTACCCGGGCAACATGCACATCATCGGCTTCATCTACACCCCCGACGGCGCCCTGCGGGGCGAGGTCGGCGAGATCACGCAGCAACTGGACATCATGCCCACCCTGCTGGGACTCACTGGCAACCGGGAGCCTTATTTCGCATTCGGGCGCGACGTGCTGAACGAACCGCAACGGCCCCGCTGGTCGGTCAGCTACGACGGACGGTTCCGCGCGCTGACCGGCGAAGGCGCAATCGTGCTCGACGATTCGGACATGAATGTGCAGGAATGCCCGGCCACCCCGGCCGCCGACAGTCTGGCACAGAATTTCCGGGCGCTGGTCCAGCAGTATTACACCCATATCGAGAAAAAGAGCTATACGGCAAATGATTGAATTCAAACCCGTGCGCCTCGAAGACCGGGCGGTCATCGAGCGTTATACCATGCCCTCGGGCATCTGCAACTGCGACCTCGCCTTCGCCAACATGTACTGCTGGCAGGCGGTGTTCCACAGCGCGTGGGCCGAGATCGGCGGATTCCTGGTGATCCGCTTCCAGATCGACGGCGGCGAGCGCATCGGTTACATGCAGCCCGTCGGCGAGGGCGACTTCGGCCCGATCCTCCCCCTCCTGCGCGAAGACGCCCACGCCCACGGACAGCGGCTGCGGATCATCGGCCTGACGGACGAAGGCCGCGACACGATCCGCCGGATCGTTCCCTGCCATTTCGCGTTCGAGTCGGACCGCGCGCTGGAGGATTACGTCTACAACGCCGACGATCTTCGCAACCTTGCCGGACGCCGCTATCAGCCCAAGCGCAACCACATCAACCGCTTCACGGCCGAATATCCCGACTACTGCTACGAAGAGCTGACGCCCGACCGCTTCGGGGAGTGCATGGCCCTCGAGCGTGAATGGCGCAAGGCCCACGAAGGCCACACCTCGGAGCTGTGCGCCGAGCAGCGGGCCATGCAGCGGGCCTTCGAGCATTTCGAAGAACTAGGGCTGATCGGCGGTTGCATCTACGTCGGCGACCGCCTCGCGGCCTTCACCTACGGCTCGGCGGTCAACGACCACACCTTCGACACCCACGTAGAGAAGGCCGACACGGAGTTCGACGGCGCTTTCACGATCATCAACAAACTCTTCGCGCAGCACCTCCCCGAACGTTTCACGCTGATCAACCGTGAGGAGGACCTCGGGCTGGACGGACTGCGGCAGGCCAAACTCTCCTACCACCCGGCGTTCCTCCAGCACAAATTCGCGGCGATCTGCATGCACCCCGACGAAGTGGCCTGCAAAGAGCTTTGGATGAAGGCCTTCGGCGACGACGAGCAGTTCGCCGACTCGTTCATCATGCGCTATTACTCCCGCCGCCGGATGCTGACGGCCGAGGCCGGAGGCCGCATGGCGGCGATGCTCCACCTCCTGCCGTTCCGGACGGAGCTGGGCCGCACAACCTATATTTATGGCGTAGCGACGGACCCGGCGTTCCGGGGACGCGGACTGGCTTCGCAGCTGATGCGCGAAGCGATGCGGCTCATCGCGGAGCGCGGCGACGATGCGGCGCTCCTCATCCCGACGCCCGGCAAGGAGTGGCTCCGGGAATTTTACGGACGCTTCGGGTTCGCTGGCGACGTTCCGGCGAGGTTCGTTTCCGCAGACCGCTTCGACTTCGGCACGGGCGACGCGGCCGCCGACCGGGCGATGGTCTGGCGGCGCGACTCCTCGGTTCCGCTCCCCGAACAGCTCACCGCCTCCTGGCATTCATAGCCTCCGGAACTCACCTCCGCGAGCGTCTTTTCGGCCTGCGCCGAAATCCGCCCGCCACACTGCCGCTCCCGGCGCAGGCGACAGCCCGCCCCGAGCGGCCGGGACCGGTTCCGACAACACCTCCGGTTCCGCCCGCCACTCTTCTCCGCCACGCCGTTTTCCGAACTGCCGTCGCCGAAAAACAGACGCCCGACAGTTTCGCTTCACAACCATTCCACAAATCAAGGGCAACGAAAAAGAGATGAAAGGGAAATGGCAAATCTACCAAACGAAACACGACTAAAAATTAAAATTTTTTATTTGCAAAAAAAATCATCCGATTTTGTTTTTTAATAAAATAAGTTTAATTTTGAAATGTATTCGAAACACAATCGAAACACAAACAAGTTATATTTGAAAAGTTTTTCAGACAGAAGCGACACGGTAAACAGATGGTTACCATATATATAATGGAAGATGCGAAGGCCGGCAGGGCCGCAAACGGAGACTTCGGGACGGAGTCCCTGACCGGGTCTTTCCGGGCCTTCGAGGTGTCCAAACAACCGGATTTACAAAACGCGGACAAATAAAAAAATTATAATCGAAGAACTTAAAATGAAAAACGTATTAAAGTATCTGTTACTGGCACTCATCGCCGTCTCGCAACTCTTCGCCTGCGGCGGCAGCGATGACGAAAAGACCCCCGCGGATAATTTCGACGTGCAATTCACGGTTCCGGGGTCGGTAGACGTCACCGAAGGCAGCGAGTGCACTTTCGCCGTAAGTGGGGGGGGGAAATCGCCCCTAACCACAGACACATTCATTCTTGAGTCGGACGCAGGCATCTCCTACGTCTGCCCCATCGTCAACACCACTTCCGACAGTTTCACCGTACGCCTGGCCGACGGGTGTGAAACGGGTTACTACAAAGTCTTCGTCAAAAGAGACGCGCGCAAAAAATCGTTCGGAAGAATCTACATCAACATCGTCGAAGACATAGATTTCAAACCGGATGCAGGCACCACGGTCTACGGGATCGTGTCGTCGGCCGGCGTCGGCGTGGAGAACGTCGTGGTCTCCGACGGCGCGGAGGTGACCGTCACGAACGAGAAGGGCATCTACCAGCTCAAATCGGCCAAAAAGTGGGGATATGTCTTCATCTCCGTCCCGAGCGGCTACGAAGTTCCGTCCGTCGGGGTGCTCCCGCAGTTCCACCGCGCGCTCAAAAACAGCGCCGACGTCGTCGAACGGGCCGACTTCAAGCTCGAAAAGGTCGACGGACAGGACTCCTACAAGATCTTCATGCTGGGCGACATGCACCTCGCCAACCGAACGGGCGACCTGGGACAGTTCGCCCAGTTCACCTCCGACCTTACGGACTACATGACCCGCCACAAGGGCGAGAAGATGTATGCGCTCACCCTCGGGGACATGACCTGGGACCTCTACTGGTATTCGAACAGCTACTATTTCCCCCAGTACCTGAACACCGTCAACAGCCAGATCAAGAATCTGCAGATCTTCCACACCATGGGCAACCATGACAACGACTTCCAGACCAGGTCGGACTACGATGCGGCGGTCAAATATGTGGATCAGATCTGCCCGACCTACTATTCATTCAACATCGGCAAGGTCCATTACGTCGTCATGGACGACATTGATTGCAGCAGCTACGACGGGAGCACTTCCCGCAACTATGTCAAGAGCCTCTCCGCCGAGCAGCTGGACTGGCTGGCGAAAGACCTGTCGTACGTGGCCAAGACGACCCCCGTCGTCGTTGCCATGCATGCGCAGGTGTTCTATCCGACCACATCGGGATTCAAGATCGACCACGATCAGGTCAACACCCTGCGGCTTTTCGACATCCTCGACGGATATACCGTCCGCTTCGTGACGGGGCATACCCACAAACTTTTCAACGTGACGCCCGACGCTCCGATCGTGGACGGGCATAACTTCCGGGAGTATAACTCCGGCTCGGTATGCGCTTCGTGGTGGTGGTCCGGCAACCTCACGCCCGGAATCCACATCGGAACCGACGGAACTCCGGGCGGCTACGGCATCTGGGATGTCACGGGAACCGATTTCCAATGTCTCTACAAATCGACCGGATGGCCCGAAGAGTACCAGTTCCGCAGCTACGACCTGAACAACGTGCATTTTTCGATGGCCGACGTTCCGCTGATGCCTTCCGACATCTCCGCTTCGGTCAAGAACGCCTATATGCAATATGTCAACGCCTATCCGCAGAACAACGACAACGAGGTGCTGATCAACATCTGGAACTGGAATTCGGACTGGACGTTGAGCGTCGTCGACGAAAACCGCAAGACGCTGCCCTACACCGAAGTCTGGGCCTACGACCCGCTCCATATCGCGGCGCTCTCGGTCAAGCGGTTCAACAACGCGGGACTCAAGTCGACCCCGTCGTTCATCACCGACAAGTTCACGCACTTCTTCAAGGTGAAGGCGGACGATGCGGACACCGACCTTGTGATCACCGTCAAGGACGAATTCGGAAACGAGTGGACCGAAAACATGCAGCGGCCGAAAGCATTCTCCACGGATGCCTACCGACGCAAGTGATTTTCGCTACATACCCAACCACAATCATCATTTACTAACCAACAAACACAGATCTTATGAGAGTATTAAGACCACTGGTTCTATCTCTTCTTCTGGTATTGGGAGGGGGAATAACAGCCCTTTCGGCCCAGAACAGGGAGGTGTCGGGAAAAGTCCTCGACGCCAATCAACAGCCGCTCGTGGGTGTAGCCGTTCTGGTCGATGGTACGACCAAAGGCGTCACAACCTCTGAAAACGGCACCTTCAAAATCCAGGTTCCGTCGGGAGAAGCCGTTCTCCAGGTCACCTGCCTGGGTTACCTGCCCCAGAAAGTGACGGTTCCCTCAAGCCGGAACAGCATCACGATCTACCTGCAAGAGGACGCCATCATGCTCGATGCAACCGTCGTAATCGGCTACGGTACGCAGAAAAAAGTCAACCTGACCGGCGCCGTTGCGACCGTAGGGAGCAAGGAGCTCGAAAACCGCGTCACCCATTCGCTGGGCAGCATGTTGCAGGGTTCCGTAGCGGGTCTCAACATCACCACCTCCTCGGGTAAACCCGGCAGCACGCCGGCGATCAACATCCGCGGCGTCAACTCGATCAACTCGGCCGACCCGCTCGTGCTGATCGACGGCGTGGTGGGCGACCTGAACCGCGTCAACCCCAACGACGTGGAGTCGATCTCGGTCATCAAGGACGCTTCGGCGGCAGCCGTCTACGGCGCCCGCGCAGCCTTCGGCGTCATCCTGGTCACCACCAAGAACGGCTCGGCCCAGGACGGCAAGGCGACGGTGCGTTACAGCGGCCGTTTCGGCTGGGAGGAGGCCACGACCTCGACCGACTACGAGAACCGCGGTTACTGGTCGGTCTATACGGTCAACAAGTTCTGGCAGGCCGACTCCGGAACGAACTATGTCAAATACAACGATCACGACATGCAGCAGCTGCTGGCGCGCGTGAACGACAGGACCGAGCATCCCGACCGTCCGTGGGTCGTCGAAGAGATCCGCAACGGCCGCAAACAGTGGGTCTACTACGGCAACTACGACTGGTGGGACATGCTCTTCCAGCAGCGTCGGCCCGTGCAGCAGCACAACATCTCGCTCAGCGGCGGCACGAAGGACATCAAATACCTCGTCTCGGGCGCCTATGACCGCCAGGAAGGTATTCAGCGCGCACATCCCGACGTGTATAACAAATACAACCTGCGTGCGAAACTCGATTTTCGGATCAACCGGTGGGCAACGCTCTCGAACAACACGTCGTTCTTCTCGTCGAATTACAAGTCTCTGGGAGACGGCAGCGTAGACAACACCATCGCTTACAGCGCCCGCCACGCACTGGCCAACTTCCCCATGAAGAACCCCGACGGATCGTGGCTTTACAGCACGCCGTATCTCGATTACAAGATCGCCAACGGACGCCACATCCTGCTCAACGAGGGCACGCACCGCAACGTCGACCGCTCGAACGACTTCTCGAACACGACACGCCTGGTCATCACGCCGTTCAAGACGTTGAGCATCACGGGTGACTTCACCTACCGCCTCTACCAGAACCGCAATACGAGCCGCAGTTCCGCAATGAACTACCGCGAATACCCCGACGGGCCGCTGCTCGCCTACGACACGGGCGCCGGCATGAACCAGCTCGACGAAGTGGTTCAGACGCGCAACTACTATTCGGCCAATGTCTACGCCAACTACGACGAAACGTTCGGCGAGGCGCACCACGTGTCGGCAACCGCCGGATTCAACTACGAAACGTGGGCCAGCAAGAACGTCTCGGTGGCAGGCATCAACCTCTCCTCCATAAACCTCGACGACCTGAATCTGGCAACAGGCTCTCCCACGGAGGGCGCTTACGGCGGCGGCCAGAACGAATACGCCCTGGCAGGTTTCTTCGCCCGTATCAACTACGACTACAAAGGACGCTACCTCTTCGAGGTGAGCGGACGCTACGACGGATCGTCGCGTTTCGCACCGGGCAACCGCTGGGGCCTGTTCCCCTCGGCATCGGCCGGATGGCGCATCTCCGAGGAGCCGTTCTTCGGCAACGCCAAAGACCTGGTGGACAACCTCAAGCTGCGCGCTTCGTTCGGCAGCCTGGGCAACCAGAACGTGTCGTCCTACTACACCTACATGCGCCTGATCACGAACAAGGATTTCAGCAACTACACCTTCGACGGCAGCATAAAGGGCAAGTACTCCTCGCTGGGCGCCCCCGTAGCCTCCGACCTGACCTGGGAAACCGCCCAGCAGTGGGACCTGGGTCTGGATCTCACCATGCTGAACAACCGGCTCAACTTCACCGGCGACGTCTACATCCGCGACACGAAGGACATGCTGACCGACGGAATGGCGCTGCCCGGCGTATACGGGGCCGATTCGCCCAGCATGAACTCCGCCGAACTGCGTACGAAGGGTTATGAGCTCTCCGTCAGCTGGCGCGACCAGTTCAAACTCGCCGGCAAACCGTTCGAATACAGCGTCGGTTTCAACCTCAGCGACTACAAGAGCGTCATCACCAAATACGACAACAACCCGAACAAGTCATTGACCAACCTGACAAAGGGAGATTATTACGTCGGCATGGAGATCGGCGAAATCTGGGGCTTCAAGACCGACGGGTTCTTCAAGACCACCGAAGAGGCGCAGGCCTATGCCAAAGAGGTCGACCTGAGTTACAGCACGGGCCGTCTGACCGGCGGCTGGCAGGCCGGCGACCTGAAGTTCGTCGACCTCGACGGCAACGGCGTCTGGGGAGTCGGCAACGACACCGTCGACAAGCCGGGCGACCGGACGATCCTGGGCAACTCGCTCCCGACGCTCTCCTACGGCATCAACGCCTCGATCCGCTGGATGGGCTTCGACGCTTCGGTCTTCTTCCAGGGAACCGGCAACCACTACTGGTATCCCCACGGAGAAATGATGCCTTTCTGGGGCTGCTATTCCTATCCCTACCTCTCCTACCTCCCGACGGATTTCCTCGGCAAGGTATGGGCGGAGGACAATCCCAACTCCTATTTCCCGCGCGCAAGAGCCTATTCTTCATCGGGAGGTTATCTGAGCAAGGTCAACGACCGTTACCTGCAAAATATCCGCTACCTGCGCCTGAAAAACCTGACCGCCTGTACATCCGATCCCGATCACCAGCTGTGTCTTACCTTCCTGTACATAATTCGGAATCAGGAATTCCACCATATCCGTCAGTTTTGCAAGGAACATTCTTGCCTTGTCATTATCCATGACATACTCCCGGACTTCTTTGTCATTCCCGCTTTTCGGACGCAGTTCATCAATATAATACGGATTAGGAAGAAAACGTACATCAAATACAAGGTCTGCATCTGCCGGTATTCCGTATTTGAATCCAAATGACAATACGGATATATACAGATTCTTATATTCTTTATTTTCCACAAAAATCTTTGACAGTTCTGCACGCAGTTCTCTTGTCAGCATATGACTGCTGTCAATCAGATAATCTGCACGCTCTCTTAAAAATTCCAGTCGTTTTCTTTCTTCTTTAATTCCTTCTTCCCCCCTCCCGTCTTTTCCGGATAAGGGATGAAATCGTCTTGTCTCTTTATATCTTTTGATCAGTACATCACCACTGGATTCCAGATACAGGATCTCAAATCTTGTTCCTGACCGGTCCAG
>OGXR01002123.1_pt1 | contig 13216 bp, 9 predicted proteins | sample 1576331 | NCBI WGS metagenome assembly OGXR01 (sample SAMEA3541473, study PRJEB24748) | human gut metagenome | biome: human gut; feature: human-associated habitat; material: faeces | place: China | collected 2012 | reverse complement strand
CTAAATATCAATATTTAAAATATTCTGAAAATCTTGCGACAAGACTATTCTGCATAATTCCGAAAAAAATTAAACAATAACGTAGATTGATTTGCATCAAGAAGAATTTGTATATGATGAAATTGCTTCTCCGCGAGAAATCATGCTGGCCTCCCGCAACGTAAGCTATGATGACCAGAATTGCCGTCCCTCCTACGGTTACAGCTACGACAATATCGGTAACCGCAAGACGGCGCAGGAACCGGTCGGGGAACTCGCCTACTCGCCCTATGGACAGGCGGCTTCCACGGGAGACCTCGTCCAGCCCGTCCAGTGATCCGCCTAGATGCACGACGATGATCTCGCCCAGGTTTATTATAATTACCGCTATTACAACCCCAAAGACGGCAGGTGGATCAATCGCGACCCCATTGCTGAACAGGGAGGATGGAATTTGTACGGGTTTGTTAGAAATTCTCCATATATTTTTAATGACTTAAATGGAAATGACAGATACATTTCGCAGATTTTACCTGACCAATTATCCGACATGACATTTACCTTGCATATAGGTGTAGCTGTTGATCTTTGGGAGAAGAACAAAGACGGGAAATGGTGTAAAGTAGGAGTTAAGACGTTTGATTATGGTTTGAATCCAGCAGACAGGGAAACAGCGAAATTAGCCGTGGAATGGCCAAAAACAGGGAATATACTAATTTTTCTTTTATTATTTGGATTATATATAGTCAATACAGTACGTGGAACAATTATTCTTGGTAGAGGTTATATAGAATCTTCAGATGGCCTCAATTTAACTAATCCAGAAACCATACCCTCTTCCCCTATTGAAGATATAAATATGCTTAGAGGAATTCAACAAGATATAAAATCACCGCCTCCATATAATATATTAAAAAACAATTGTGCAGATTGGTCTTATAGAGCTATTTGGTATGGAAGAGATAAAACAGTACATTAATTTACAAATGAGAAAAATGTTAGAAATTTTTGAAAAAATAATAAAATTTGATATATTTTTTCAAGAAAAAGAATTCAAAAAAAGCAAATCGATATTCAGTTATATTGTTTTTATATTCCTGAGTGTGGGATCTTATATATCCATTTTTCCAGAAAGATTAGTTATAAATACAAATTTATTATCAAATCCAAAGACAATATTATTTATACTACTAATTTATATTTCATATATTACATCGTTTTTCAATTGGTTTTACTGCATCAAAAAATCAATATCATTATTCATCATAATCTATTTTATACCGACATATGTGATATTTTTTATATATTGGTATATTTATCAAAAATCCATCCACAATTTGGCCACAAGCATGATGTTTCCATAATAATTATGATGTAAAATACGAAAACAAATCGGCATTATTTACTTTAGTCTTGTTTCGTTGATCTTTCCGATTTTTTATCGGAGAAATTTGCTAAATATCAATATCTAAGATATTCTGAAAATCTTGCGCCAAGACTATTCTACATAATTCCGAAAATAATTAACATTAAACAAATGACATCATGAATTATATGCTATATTTCTTAATTAGTATTATATGTATAAATTATTCTTTAGGAAATATTCAAGAAATAAAAAATATTCCTGAAGTCCAAGTAAAATATAGCGATCTAAAATTTTATCAAAATACATCAGAAATTACAATAGATATTACAGATTCAGAAAAGAGTCGAAAAATGTTTAGTCTTGGAAAAGAAATCATACTTTTCAACCACCAAGAGCAAGTTCCATGTAATGCTATTGGTTCATTTTCTTTTCTATTTTCTGAAGATGGCAGTATAGGTCGAGTGAAGTTATTTTTTAAAACAGAATTGGAAAAAGCATTAAATGGAACTTTAACTGTATTAACATCACAAAAAACAGTTCCATTAAAAGAAAAAATAATAAAAATTAAAAAAGATGAAGAATTTAATTTAGATGGAACTTTAGTAAAAATAACATCAGTAAAAAAATCAAAAGATGGCTACAACATTTCTTTTTCTTTTAAAGATTCAATTGGAATTGCTAAATTTGAATTTAAATCACTAGATGGCGTGCAACTCAAATCAGAACAAGAACGTTTGATAAGTTTTGGGTTAGATGGAACACAAGTATCTTCATATTATGTATTTACTACAAAAGAAAGCAAACAATTAGAATTAATTATTACGCCTTATAAATGGATTGAAATAAAATGCCTCCATATTCCTTTATTCATTAATCTACCCATTTTAAATAAATAAAAGATACTGTTGTGGGATCCTCTGGAACCGGTGGCCACCCGCCCCCTGGCCCTCGTGCAGGGCGCTTCCCTGTACTGCTACGGCGTGGACTTCAACAAGAATGTGTCGGAGGTCTTCGACGCACAGGGAACGATCGCGGCGGCTTACGATTACTCCCCCTATGGGGCCGTGACCGGTACGGGCAGCCTCGTCCAGCCCGTCCAGTGGTCCGGCGAGATGCACGACGAAGAACTCGCCCTGGTCTATTACAACTACCGCTATTACAACCCCAAAGACGGCAGGTGGATCAACCGCGATCCAATCGCTGAAGAAGGGGGATGGAATCTTTATGCGTTCCTCGGTAACAGCCCTCAAGATAAGTTTGATGCTTTGGGGTTAATAGGAATATTTGGATTATTAGGAGGAGCTTTAATAGATTATGGATTTCAAATTACTGCAAACTATATTCAAGGCAAAGAAGATCCTTGGACAGATATAGATTGGGGTTCAGTTACAACTTCTGCAGCTTTAGGGGCTGCAGGAATACCTGGAAATGTAAAAATAGGAAAAAATATATATAAAAATGTTAAGGAGGCTGTTAAGATGCGCAAACGTATTAAAAACAGTCAGAAAATTCACATATGTAAAGAAAAATTACCAACAGCTCATCAAAAAAAACTTTTGAAAAGAAAACAGAAAAGAGAAAATATTTATTCTGAATATAAAAATGAAATAAAGAATAATTTTTTAATTGGAATTATTCGAGGATTAGCTAAAAATATAGGTTCTGAGGTTTATGAAAATTACAAAAATACGTTAGGAAACAAGTACGAAAAATGCTGTCAAGACATCATCATAATAATTATAGTAGAAATAGAAGTAGAAATAAAAATAGATTCTTTTCAACAATATGAGAACAATAACATTCTTGAGGAAAATCCAAATTATATACCACCTACAAGACCATTTTATCCTTTAAGATAAATATAAAATAATGAATTACTTATATATATTTTCTTTTGTATTAGCTATTGGCTTATCTTTTTATGTGTATGGATTAAAAAAAGGAGCATGGTATTTTTTTATAACATTTTTTATTATCTTATTAGGGATCATAGCTGACGATTTATTATTCCCTTATACAACTATAATTGCAATATTAATATTATCAATTTCATTCTATTTTTATAGAAAATTCTTTCATTTAAGAAAAGAAATAAAAAATAATAAAATCAATAAAAAAATATTAATCCTAAAAAAGTGAAAAGAAAAAAACGGTTTCGAAATAAACAAAAAAACTACTAAACATAAATAACGACGATAGAATTTCGTATATTTAATATATCGGACTGTGTTCCGAATATTGTTGTAGGATCTTCTGGAACCGGTGGCCACCCGCCCCCCTGGCCCTCGTGCAGGGCGCTTCCCTGTACTGCTACGGCGTGGACTTCAACAAGAATGTGTCGGAGGTCTTCGACGCACAGGGAACGATCGCGGCGGCTTACGATTACTCCCCCTATGGGGCCGTGACCGGTACGGGCAGCCTCGTCCAGCCCGTCCAGTGGTCCGGCGAGATGCACGACGAAGAACTGGCCCTGGTCTATTACAACTACCGCTATTACAACCCCAAAGACGGCAGATGGATCAATCGTGACCCATTGCTGAACAGGGGGGTTAAATTTATACTGCTTTTTAATCAATTATCCTCCATCAATAGATTATTTGGGAAAAATTGCAATCGTTCTCGTTATTCCTTTAACAATCACTGCTGCGGAAGCTACAGCGTATGCTGCAATTGCAGCAGCTGGAATTTGTTTATCAAACAGTTACTGTAGCAAACTTGCAACAGCAGCTTTTGTTGCTCCTATTCTTGCTGCTGTCGCTACAGCTAAAGCCATTTCTTCTACAATATGTAGTATAAGATGTCGATTTGGAAATCATGGAGCTCATCATAGTTTTCGAGCCAATAGGATAGGCATACCTTCATCAATAAGATGTTGGAAGCGTCATTTGCAATCAAATTGTTGGATTTCAGGTGCATCAGGATCAAATTTCGGAACTATTAGAATACCTTATGGAGATTGTTATAAAAATAGAAATGGCAATCCTCCGGGAAGATGGTCTAGAGTTATAATAACGCACCCTTTTTGATCAATGAATATTAATTATAAATTTAAAAAGCATTTTATATATATATTAAGAGAATACAAAAGAAAAACATATAATGAATTATTAAAACATGAATACCCAATAACTGATCTCGTAACTATTGAAAAAGATACATTAAGTATAGAAATAATTCTTCTTGAAAAATATAGAGATCATCTCCTATTAGGGTTAGACGTTACTTTGCTTGGATCGAAAAAAATATGTTGTAAAAATTCAATTAGAAGAACTTTTACTGTATATAATAAATAGGTCCAATACAATTTAAAAAGGAAATTTCTGAAGAAAAAAAGTAATAAATAGCATTGTTCAAGAGCCAGGAACTGGTTAATAAAGGTAGTCTGCTTCTGTACCTCCTTCATATTTTGGTCTCTTGCTTGCAGTGTGTAAGAGGCTCTTCAAAATTACCCTGTTTACCCTGTGCGATATCATTCAACTCACACAAATTCAATGTATTGAATGACACAAAGTAAAAAATGTGCACCCTGTCTTGCCCTGTATCCCACCACGTAGCGGTCCATTTTATCACCACAAAATAAACTGATTAAGAATATTTCCGCACTCTGTTCTACCCTGTCACGGAACGGGCAATGGTGTACACGTTCCTCCGTCCGCCTCCTTCTTTTCGTACCTGCACCCGCTCCGGACACATCTCTGCCAGTTTGGATAACTTTCCGCCCAGTTTAGCCGCGTTCCTGGCCAGAAGATTGAATTCCCTCATTTTATTAGCAGGAAGATTAGCTCTTCCACGGTCATAAATACCCGTGGAAGTGGCGTCCTTCCTGTAGATCTGTTTGGCATCTTCCGGAGTTCCGCAGCGTGCGGCCTGGTCAATCAGTTCCAGCAACTGCATTTCCGGGCTGATGCCCAGAACAGCCGTGGCTAGTGTCTTGTTCATGTATGCTCTGCATCGGTGACGTCCCGTAGGTTCCTGCAAATGCTCCGGCGCCCGGTAATGGTCAATGAACCACGCCAGAGCGGGCAACTCCCTTGCCAGGGCCTCATCCACGGCATCCTTTTCATCTTCCGTCCCATTCGGAGGCGCCTCATGATAACCGCTCAGCCAGAAAGCCGCATATTTTATCTGTATCGCATCCCTCCATCGGAAAAGCCGTCAGGCTCTCTCCGGATCCGTGTTGAGCAACTGCACCACCGCCCAGGACAACGCCATCGGGAAGGCATCCTTCCCTTTGCCTTAAATGGAGACCACTCCGGCATACAGGATATTCTTGCTCCGGCTCATGACGTTCCACCGCTCCGCCTCCTTCACGTTCTTCATGATATCATCCAGAAGAATCACCGGGTAATGTTCCATGCCGCCGTTAAACCCTTCACTTCCCGGTTTTGTGAAATACTTTTCCCCGGCCATGACCAGATGATGAACCCTGGTGCGGGCCGTGCGCCTTTTCAGGCACGCCTGAATACGCTGTCTTGTCCCCTGCATCCAGGCTATAAAGGAAGGAAATTGGTCAAAGTCCTCCGGGTCATCCAGCAAACCACGCAAGAAGGCCAGGGCTGTCGAGCAATCCCCTTCCTTTCCCTCTACCCACGGCCCGGACGGCTCGGAAATCGCCGTCTGAAATAACGGGGAAGCCCGCTTCAATAATATCCACGCCCAGCGTTTCCAGCTGCATGGCCACCTGTATTTTCTGCTCCACGTTCATCGCCGCGCCGGGGCACTGTTCCCCGTCTCTCAGCGTCGTATCAAAAATATGTATTTGTTCTTTCATTTACAGTAAAAATGTTAAGAGGTCGTTCCTTCGGGAACTGCGCACGGAAAACGTTCCTGTTACGGAATCATTCCTTTGGTGCAAATCAAGACAGCCGTTTACTTCCCTCGCGCCGGAACGGCTCACCGGCGCATATCAAGATATCTTCACGGACTTACCGTCCGAGAAGCAGCAACAGACGACCTTGCAGAAACAGGGTATTCATCTTGCTTGTTTTTACTATAAATCCACCCTGAATGGGGAACGGGACAGACAATGCTCTTTAAAACCTGCTCTGTCAAGACACCTCAAATACATATGACATTGTTAGAGTTGTCTCATCCATTGAAATTTTGAAAGAGAGTGCCTTCCTTCACAAAAAAACTGCCTGTTAAACAAGGTTATAATGTACGAATAAACATAGAATTCCAATAACTGGAACTCATTCCTGAAATCAGTTCCAGATGAGAAAATTATGTAACCCCAAACTGGATAATACGCCTAATAACAATCTATTAAGATTACCATAGGATAAGGTTTGACACATTATTCACAACTCAACGGCCTATTGCTATTCACAGCAATAGGCCGTTTTCTACATTTCCCGGTGGGAACGTATTTCCTGAATGGAAATGGACAGGGAGGCGCGGCCGCGGTACACGTTGCGGTCAATCGTGAAAGCGATATCCCAGGGAGGATTGGGAAGCTCCCGTTCCGCTCCGTTGAAGAAAATAGCGTCACGCTCCACGATGCCCTGGCGCATGAAAAGCTTCAGATGATTGGTTCCCACGCGCTTGGGCGGTTCCGTGGGAAAAACGTCGGAACTCATAAAGACAGGCTGTGGATTGGAGTTGCCGAAAGGTTCCAGCTTTTCATAGCTGTCCAGCAAATCCAGCGTCAACGCCTGGAAGGACACTTCCATGTCTATGTTGAGCACGGGGCTGCGCTGTTCCTCCGTCGTGGTTTCAGACACATAACGGTTGAATGCCCGGCGGAAATCGTCCATACGGGATTCTTCAATCACCAGCCCCGCCGCCATGTCATGGCCGCCGCCGGAAACCAGCGTATCCGCGCAATGGTGGATGGCCTGCACCAGGGACACGCCGGGAATGGAACGGCCGGAGCCCTTCCCCACGCCGCTTTCGTCAAAGGCGATGACGAAGGTCGGCTTGTGGTACCGCCTCATCAGCTGGGAGGCTACAATGCCCACCACGCCGGGATGCCACGCGCGGGAACCCAGCACAATGACGTTGTCCCTCTCCGGATCAAAGGAGTTATGAAGCATTTCCACCGCATCCGTCCGGATGGCCTCCTCTTCCTCCTGCCGCTTGCGGTTGTGGGAATCCAGCATTTGGGCAAGCTGCACGGCCCTCCTGGCATCCATGGTCAGCAGGAGTTCCAACGCATCCATGGGGGAATCCATGCGCCCGGCGGCATTGATGCGCGGGCCTATCCTGAACCCCACGTGGGCGGCGTTCAGGAAGCCCGCGTGGTTGACGGAGTCGGAAGGGCGGATGCCCGCTATTTCCGTCAGGGTTTTGAGGCCCGTATGGCGGCTGTGCGCCAGCCTGCCCAGGCCGTGGCGAACCAGAATCCTGTTTTCCGCCACCAGGGGAACAATGTCCGCCACGGTTGCCACGGCCACCAGGTCCAGATAAAGTTTCAGGTCAAAGGTTTTCAGTTTCCTCTCCTTCAGGAGGGCATGCGCCAGCTTGAAGACTACGCCCGCGCTGCACAGGTAAGTATATGGGCTGTTTTCCTCAATTTTGGCATTGACCACCGCCGCTGCATCCGGACGCCCCAAAGGGCCCGCCTCATGGTGGTCCAGAATGATGACGTCTATCCCCAGGCTGTTAAGCATGTCCACCTCCTTCACGGAGGAAGTGCCGCAGTCCACCGTAATAAGCAGACTGGGAGGGTCCGCACATTCGCAAAGGCAGCGCTTGATGCCGGCCTCGCTGAGTCCGTAGCCTTCCCGGGAACGGACGGGAATAAAATACTGGGGATCCAGGTCATAAGCCATCAAAATGGCCCGGAGAAGCGCCACGGAGGTGACACCGTCCACATCATAGTCCCCATAAATACACACGGTTTCCCCTTCATCCACGGCCCGGAAAATGCGGTCCACGGCAGCCCTCATTTCCCCCATCAGGAAAGGGTCGCTCAGGTGGGAAAGCCTGGGGTCCAGAAAGAGTTCCGTTTCCATTCCCCCGGTGAAGCCGCGCTGCAGCAGGAGCTGCTTGACCAGCAGGGGCAGTTCCGCAGGAAACGCTTTCAAGACCGGATCATCCTCCTTCACGGAAGGGCGTAGAGTCCAATGAAAACCCGGCGTCATGGCAGTATTTTAGCCCCGCATCCAACAGGGTCAAGGTTGTTTCCGCAACAGACGGCCAAAGCGGAGAAAAGAAGCGTCCGCTTCCGTTTCCGGAAACAGTCCGCACGCCGCGCGCCCGGCCCTTTCAAAAAAAACTCCGCCCGGTTCGTTCCGGACGGAGTTCGGCGTAAGGCGCCAGCGCCTGAGACGGTTATTTCCGGGAGGAAAAAATGACTTCATTAATGATCGCCTCCGGCTGGGGAGCCTTATAGGTCAGGCGCACGGCAGAAGTTCCGGCAGGGATGGCAAATTCAGAGACACCGGGGCCGGCGTTCCGTTTGCCGACCGGCGTCCAGGCGCCTTCTCCGCGGCGGGCCTGGATGGCGAAGGCGGCGGATCCCACCACGATTACTTTGGTAGCCTTGGGATTGTCCAGATTGGGAACGACTATGTCCAGCGGCTTGTCGGCACGGTAAACCGTTTTCAGGTTTCTGTCGCTCAGGGAAACCAGGCTGGTGCCGGGGTCCGCGGGAGGAACGTCAAATTTGAACATGTTCAGAACAATATCCTGCTCCCTGCCGCTTTTATTAACCAGCTTCATCCCCTTGATTCCCTTGGGAAGCTGGTTGCCCCTGGCAATGAAGTTTTTGCCCTGTTTGTCCAGCTTCTGGACTACGGGCTTGGAAGAACCTTCCACGTCCAGCACCACTTCCGCCCAGGAGTTGACGTCATCCCGTTCCAGGTTGACTTCCAGCCAGGTAGCGTCCGTGGGGCCATCCAGCTGCAGGGAAATAAATTCCCCGGGTTTCATCTTATGCGTTTCCATCACGCGGTTGATCCGCACGATTTTGTCGGATTTCTGCACGGAAACGCCCTCCAGCCCCGACACATTGGAGGAAGCCATAGCGGAAGGAGGCGTGTTGACGGCTATTTCCCGCACGGCAGTCCAGACAGACCGGCCGTTGCCTGTTTTTTTCGGTTCAATGACGCGGTAGCGTACGGCACGGAGCAAAACCGGCTTGGGAGCCTTCCAGACCACCTGCATGCCGGAAGTTTCCGGCCCCAGCGGTTTCCAGGTTTCGAGGTCGCGGGAGCCTTCCAGCTGCCCTTTTTCTACATAGTCGCCGTCCTTGTCATTGCGGCCCATCAGCACTTCCACGCTCCGCACGGGGATGGGCATTCCGTAGTCCACGCCATACCAGTCGCCCGGTTGGCCGTAGGCGCCGGAGTGCCAGAAGGAGCCGCGATCCCCGTCACAGAAGAGTTCCGCCTTATCCATGCTGCCCCCCTTGACCAGGGGCTTGGGAGAAAGGGCCGGCGCGCCGGCAATGGCCGGAAAAACTTTTTTGGAGACAATATCCGCCAGTTCATTCACGGCGGGGGCCATCACACGGGAACCGGTCTTTACCGCAGAACGGTACAACTGTCCTTCCTGGTTGTGGCGGCGGGAAATTCCATCCATGGCCGCCAGAGCCTGCGTAGCCTGCACCAGCCGGGTCGCGGCTTCTCTGGCGTTGTTTTCCTCCAGCGCCGCTACAGCGTGCTGACCGGCATGCCCCAGTTGCTCAAAGGCATCCACCCACGCGCCTATTTCCTTCATCAGCCGCGGATTGTTCGCCTTGGCACGGATGACGGGCGCAGCGGCGGCCATACGGGCAAATTCCTTTTTGAGCAGGGCCGTATCCTTCTTCTCAATCTTGCCTTCCCGGGCGGCTTCCAGCACGCGCTTGACTACGGGCTCTATTTCCACGGATTCCTCACGCCGGTAGCCGTGACCGTTAGGGCCCTGGTCGGAGTTGTGGTTCACAAAAACCTGCATGGCTTCCGCCGCTTTCGGGAACAGGCGCCTGACTCCTTCCTTCCAGGCCTCATCAGACTTGAACCCGTTGATGTTCCAGGAGTAGTCCGCAAGGCCGAAGAGGGAGACCTTGGAGGCCTCCGGCTTATCCATGGGGTTGGAGACGAAACCGCCCATGGATTCCTTCGCTCCCGGTTCCGAGGCAAGGCCATACACGCGGCCCATGCAGAGGTTGGAACGGCAGTAGTCCGTGACGGGGAAGTTCCACCAGACGTAGGAAGGGCGCTTGATTCTCCTGTTCACCCATTGCTGGCCTTCCAGCGTAATGTCATGGCAAACGGAGTTCCCCGTCCACATGACGTGGATGGAGGGGTCCAGACGGTCCCCCAGAATGTCCAGATAGGTTCCCGGCTTGGGATCGGCCCAGCCGCGGTTGTACTCCGTGGGGCACATGACCAGGGGGGTGACGTCCTTCTTCACCTTGACAAATTCGTCATTGATCTTGTTCAGCAGAAGGGCCTGCATGTCCCCGCGCTTGCCTTCGCCGAAGATATCGTCAAAAAACACGGCAAAGGAACGGACGCCCAGCTTGTACATCATCTCAAACTTTTTGATGACGTTGTTCATGTCTTCTTCCGTCCACTTGATATCTTTGCCAGGATGGATGGCCCACACAAAATCCACGTGGTTTTCCTTTGCCACCTTCACCAGTTCCCTGATCTGGGCGGCCTGGTCCGCGGGATAGGGGTCCCTCCAGTGGGGGGAAGAGTGGTAGGGATCGTCCTTCGGCCCGTAGATGTATGTGTTCATCTTGTTCTGGCCGTAAAAGCGCAGCTGGCTCAAACGGGCTTCATGGCTCCAGGGGGTGCCGTAAAAACCTTCCACCGTTCCGCGGAATTCGATGTCCGGCCAGTCTATGATTTCCCCAACGGGCAAAATCACGCCTTCCCCGCCGGCCTTCGTTCCCAGCTGCCGCAGCGTCTGCATGGCGTAAAACGCCCCCCGTTCGTCATGGGCTCCTATGCCCACCTTTCCCTGCGGAGAAATCACCAGTTTGTAGGCTCCGGATTTCTCCGGAACTCCCTCCAGCAGCTTGCTGCCGCCCGCCTTGGCGGAACGTATGGTCACGGACGGCTTCCCGGAGAAAGCAACCGTCTGGGTGGTAAATTTGGACTGTTGGGGAGACGGATATACGGCAGGAGTCGCCGCCAGGGCGGAACCGGCCAGAAAGGCCGCCACGCTCAAGCCACATTGGAGAAGTTGAAAACCATTCATGATGATGCGCGATAATGGAACCAGAAAACACTTTCCACCTCAAGAAAAAACCTCTCTCCGCCATCAGACCGTCGTCACCGGTGGAAGAAAGCCCCCGGAGCCCGCACGGGAACCCCGGCCGGGCTGGACGCCAAGGGCGCCGCATCCCCCTTCCCCTGCCAGGAGTTCACCACAACGCTGAAAAACAAAAAAAGAGCCGTGCGGACTCCCTGAAAAGTCAGCGTCATCCTGCTTTAGAAGACAAATTTGACCATTGCATCACTTGAAGGGAAGGTTCATCATGCGGAACATGCTCCGGTGCATGTTGATTCCTTTTCTGTGTCTTCTGGGCCTGTTCTGTTCTCTTCAGGCCCAGGATGCCCCAATATTGAAAATCGCGGCTCTGCACCCCGTTCTGGGAGACATGGCCCGCTCCATTGGCGGCAGCCGCGTGCAGGTGGCGGACCTGCTGCGCCCCAACGGCAACCTGCACAGTTTTGAACCCGCGCCGCAGGATATTGCCGCCGCGGGACAGGCGAGCCTGGTGCTGGCCTCCGGCAAAAACCTGGAGCCGTACCTTCCCAAATTAAAGGACGCCCTGGGAGGCAATGTGCAAATTCTGGATCTTGGAGCCTCCGTTCCGGACGTTCCCGTGGAGGAAGACACCGCAGACCATGACCATGAACACGACGGAGACTGCTGCGCCCACGGCCCCAACGACCCCCACTGGTGGCACACCCCGGCCAATATGAAACGCGCCGCCCGCACCCTGGCCGCAATGCTCACGCGGCTGGACCCGGCCCATGAACAGGACTATAAAGCCGGCCTGGCCCGGTGGAACAGAAAGATGGACCAGCTTTCCTCCTGGGCCAGAAAGGAGCTTGCGGACATTCCGGAAAAGGACCGCGTCCTGGTTACGGGGCATGCGGCCATGAACCATTTCTGCCGGGAATTCGGCTTCCGCAGCATCAGCATCCAGGGAATAAGCCGTGAAGACGAAGGCAACTCCGCCCAGCTGGCCTCCACGCTGAACAAGCTGAGGTCCGCCGGGGTCAAGGCCCTGTTCCCGGAATACTCCTCCAACCCCAAGAGCCTTACGGAAATCGCCAAATCCCTGAACATCCCCGTTGCCAGGCCAATCAATACCGACGGGCTGGCCCCTGAAGGCCACACGTTCGAATCCATGTTCAGACAAAACACAGGCATCATCAAGGAAGCCCTTTCCCCGTCTCCCAGACCATGACCAGCACTCCCCTGCGGCAGTTTTTTCCCACTCTGGGAGTCGTCATCCTGCTGGGATTCTTCCTTTACAACATGACGGCGCCTTCTCCGGGAACACAGGGAACGGCGCATGCCGCCCCTGCGGCGCCAACCACGGATGTTCCCACGGTCATCACGGTCAGATGCGCCCACCGTCCGGAAGCCCTTTCCATATCCTGCGGCGGCCGCCTTCTCTGGCAGCCAGAAACGCCCGGGCTGCATGAAGAAACGGAATGCGGCCTGCCGTTGAAAGACGGCTCCGTGATCCTCACCGTTTCCGCCCGCTGGCCGGAAAACACGCCGGACACCCCCGTCACGCTGGAACTGGAACCGGAGGGGAAACCTACCGTCTCCGCCACCCGCTGGTCCTTCGGCCCTTCCCTGAACGACAGCTACTCCTTCTCATGGAAATGAACAGCCCAGCCCCTCCCTGCACCCGGGATCACATCTGCTGGGGCGCGCACGCCAGCCACCCGGACCGCCACCGCCTGG
>OGXR01002116.1_pt1 | contig 13255 bp, 10 predicted proteins | sample 1576331 | NCBI WGS metagenome assembly OGXR01 (sample SAMEA3541473, study PRJEB24748) | human gut metagenome | biome: human gut; feature: human-associated habitat; material: faeces | place: China | collected 2012 | reverse complement strand
GCGCGATTAAAAAGCTGGAAACGGAGTTGGGCTGCGCGCTGTTTCTGCGGACAAACCGCGGCATGAAGCTGACACCGGAGGGCGAGCGGGTCTATCCGGCAGCCAAAAAAATCTTGGCGGACTGCGCTGCATTGGAGGAGGTCCTCCAGAATCAGGATGGCGCAGGCCTTCCCCTGCTGCTGGGAGCCTCCACGGTACCGGCGCAGTATCTGCTGCCGGAGCTGCTGGCTCAGTATATGAAGCAGATTACGGGCGTTCGCTACCATCTGCGCCGGGGCGACTCGGCCCAGATCCACAAGCTGCTCCACAGCGGCTCCGTGCGGTTGGGCTTCGTGGGAGCTATGCTGGAGCCGGATTCCATGACCTACTTCCCCATGCTGGAGGATCATCTGGTGATGTGTACCGCCAACAATCCTCACTATCAGGCTTTGAAGAAGCAGAATGTCTATGGCCGTGATTTGCTGCGGGAGCCGACGGTAGCCCGTGAAGAGGGCTCCGGCACGGACCGCACCGTGCAGTCCTATATGCGGAATATGGGCCTTGCCGATCAGGACCTGCACATCGTGGCCAGAGTGGATGACCCGGAGGCCATCAAGCGTATGACCGCCCAAGGCGTAGGCGTCTCGGTGCTATCAGCCCTTTCTGTGGCGTCTGAGGTAGATGACGGCCGCCTGCTGACCTTTCCCATGGATCCGCAGGGGCTGCACCGCAGTATCTATCTGGTCTACCCCAGAGAGACGATCCTCTCCCAGTCGGAGCAGGCCTTTGTCCGCTTCTGCCGCCAGATGGCCATTCGCCGGAATCTCTGATCCATTCAAAAGTCGAAAAAGAGCTGTTATCGAATCATTCGATAACAGCTCTTTTCTATAGGAACCATTTGTTGGACAAAAATTGTATTTTATCGTATGATATATGAACAAAATGTTAAAAGAGAGAGGAGTTTTGTAATGAAAAAAGAGAATTGGCTGGTCATCATTGCCGGCGTTCTGGTGGGCGTGGCGGCTCTGGTGCTGACCAAGCTGGGCAACCCCGCTAACATGGGCTTTTGCATCGCCTGCTTCGAGCGTGATATCGCCGGTGCCGTGGGGATGCACAGTGCCGCTAAGGTGCAGTACGTCCGCCCTGAGATCATCGGCCTAGTGCTGGGTGCCTTCATCATGGCTCTGGCCGGTAAGGAGTTCCGTCCGCAGGCCGGTTCCTCCCCTGCCACCCGGGTGACGAGGTATTCCGTCTCTTCGCCCAGCCTGGCGCGGAAGCTGGCAAAGACCCGCCGGGCCGTTGCGCGGTCAGTGGGGATCTCCTTCACTGGGTAGAGGGTAGCCGTCTCCCGCTCCGGGGTCCAGACCCCGAAGGGCAGCTCATGCTGGGCAAAGCTCTCGTACACGCAGCAGAGAAAGCCCTCAAAGCTTCCATCATAGAGGTAGACCACGTCGGCATCGTGGAGCTTCCGGGCGGGGCTTACAGGGCTCTGGCCAGACATTGCACTGCCTCCTCCCGCACCATTTTCTGGGCTGTGCGGGGCGGCACGCCCTGCTCCACCAGCCGATCCACGGCGGGCGGGCTGAACATGCTCAGCTGCTCCACCCCGCCGCTGAATACGTTGGGGTCGATGAGCGCCCGGGTGATGCGCTCCCGCCCGGCGCTGCCGCGGCCCGGGTGCGCCCCCGCAAAGCCCCGGCAGGTGATGAAATACTGTGCCCGCTTGAGCACCACGCCCATCCGCTTGAGCTCGTCCAGCCCCAGCGCGGCCTGTTTGCGGGCGTGCCAGATGCGCCGGGCGCTCTTGGGGCCGATGCCCGGCACCCGCAGCAGCATCTCAAAGGGGGCGCGGTTCACGTCCACCGGGAACAGCCCGTAATGCTGCACCGCCCAGTTGCACTTGGGGTCCAGATAGGGGTTGAAGTTGGGGTTGTCCCTGTCCAGAAGTTCCTCTGCCTTGAACTCGTAAAAGCGGAGCAGCCAGTCTGCCTGATAGAGCCGATGCTCCCGCAGCAGCGGCGGCTTGGTGTCCAGCGCGGGCAGGCGGGTGTCCTCGGTCACAGGGATGTAGGCGGAGTAAAACACCCGTTTCAGGTGATACTTATTGTATAATCCTTCCGTTAATTGCAGAATGTGATAATCCGTTTCCGGGGAAGCACCCACGATCATCTGGGTGCTCTGGCCCGCCGGGGCAAATCTGGGGGCCTTGCGGTAGAGCGCCACCTCTTCCCGGTTGGCGGCCCCCTCCACCGCGATCTGCTTCATGGGCCGGAAAATGGAGTGCCGCCCTTTGTCCGGAGCCAGCAGGTTCAGGCTGCGCTCACTGGGCAGCTCAATGTTCACGCTCAGGCGGTCGGCCAGAAAGCCCAGCTGTTCCAGCAGCTCCGGGCTGGTGCCGGGAATGGCCTTGGCGTGGATGTAGCCGCCGAAACGGTACTCCCCCCGCAGCAGGCGCAGAACCGCCAGCATCCGCTCGGTGGTATAGTCCGGGCTCACCAGCACGGCACTGGAAAGGAACAGACCCTCGATGTAGTTGCGGCGGTAGAATTCAATGGTCAGCTCGGCCAGCTCCCGGGGGGTGAAGGTGGCCCGGGGCACATCGTTGGACTTGCGGTTGACGCAGTAGCTGCAGTCAAAGGAGCAGCAGTTGGTCATCAGCACTTTCAGCAGGCTGACACAGCGGCCATCGGCAGTAAAGGCGTGGCAGCAGCCCGGGGCGTAACAGCTGCCGACCCCGCCCGCTCCTGCTGCCCGGGAAGCGCCGCTGGAGGTACAGGCCACATCATATTTTGCGCTGTCCGCCAGGATCGTCAGCTTATCCATCAGGCTCTGTTCCATGGGGCACCTCCGAAAAATGGGTATAAAAAAGAAAGCCATACAGGATGGCTTTTCTTTTTCAGGCTCTGGTGGGTCGTTTTTACCACTTCGCCTTGGTCTCCACCACACGGCCTGCAATGTGCAGGTGGTTGAGCTCCTCACCCTTGATGACCATTTCCTTATAGGCCGGGTTGAAGGGCTGCAGCACCACGCAGTTGCCGCGCTGGAGGTAGCGCTTGAGGGTGCCCTCGCCCTCGTCGCCGTAGATCAGCACGCCCAGGTCGCCGTTTTCCAGCGTGTCCTGACGGTGCACCAGGGCAAGGTCACCATCGTGGATACGGGGCTCCATGCTGTCGCCGCGCACAACGAGATAGAAGTAGCTGGAAGGGTCCTTGACCCGGGCATACTCCTTGCCGTAGTCTTCCTCATAGGCCAGCGCGCCGTAGCCCGCCTTGACCGTTCCGATGACAGGGATCAGGCTGTACACATAGCTGCCGAAGAAGCGCTCTTCGGTCTGGCCCTCCGCGGTGGGGTCGAACAGACCCAACAGATAGTCCGCGGTCGTGTCCAGGATCTCCGCCAGCTTTGCCACGGTGGTGGGGTCCGGGGAGCTCTTTCCGCTCTCCCATTTTCCCACGGCCTGCTGAGTCACGCCCAACAGGGAAGCAAGCTCCGCCTGGCTCATGTGCTTTTGCTTTCGGCATTGCCGTAACAGCTCCGGAAACGACATTGTTCAACACTCCTCTGCTTGTACCGGGTCCGGTAAGGTTTTATCTGTATTTATTATACAACAAAAAGATGTTTCAGTAAAGAGGAAATCCCGCTTTTTCTCGAAGAAAAGTTGTCGTTCCGCACAAAAATTCGCACAACGAGCGGAAATTTTGATTTTGGGCTTGACAGCGCCGCTGAAATCTGGTAAATTAAATAGGCATTCGGTACGGCGTGTGCGGGTGCCCACGAGGAGAGATGTCCGAGTGGTTTAAGGAAGCAGTCTTGAAAACTGCCGTACGGCAACGTACCGTGGGTTCGAATCCCACTCTCTCCGCCATTTTTTATTGAATAAGTGTAACACACTTTGCTCTGGAGTAGTACTCAAGAGGCCGAAGAGGCGCCCCTGCTAAGGGCGTAGGTCGTCTAAACAACGGCGCGAGGGTTCAAATCCCTCCTACTCCGCCAAGAAAAAGCTCGATGATTCTTTGAAATCGCCGGGCTTTTTCCATTTTCAGAAACCAAAAGGCCGCCTCCTCGGAATTTGTTCCGTGAAGGCGGCCTTTCTGTTACAAGATCAGATTCGTCACCGCAGCCAGCACGCTCAGGTGCACAGGATAGAACCAGTAAAAGGCCTTCTTTTGCAGCGGACTGCACGCGCCCCGCTGGCCGTTGTAGAACCAAACCAGCACAAAGGCCAGCGGGGCGGTGAGCTCCCAGGCAAACAGCACGGCTCCCACGATGCACTGCCGCTTGCGGTCGCCACGGGTCAGGTACAGCGCACAGATGATGAGCACGCCGATGCCGTTGTAGTCCGTACAGGCCAGAAGCGCCGCAAGCGTGCAGCCTGCCGCACACAAGAGTCCTTTCCAGCTGGCAGAGCCGTCCGGCTTTTCAAAATGCTTCAGACCTGCCATGGCCAGCACGCCCAGCGCCAGCGTCCAGTAAACGTTCTGCGCACTGAAATCAAAGGGGGTGCGGAAGAACGCAAGGTCAAAAGGTACTTCGCTCAGAAGGCCGAACAGCACCAGCCGCCCAAGGTAGCCTTTGACGTTGTGGGTGTGCACAAAGCCCTCCACCAGCAGGAAGCAGAAGATGGGAAAGGCCAGCCGCCCGGTGAAGCGCAGCACCATGTCCAGCCGGTACAGCGGATAGGCGGAAAGGGTGTCCCGCGAGAGGGTGCCGCTGTCCAGCCCGGGCGTAAGGATACCTGCCTCGATGCAGGACGCGCCGATGTGGTCGATGAGCATGGTGATGCAGGCAATGGTTTTAAGGGCGGTGCCGCTGAAGCTGCAGCGCGGGGAAAGTGCGGTCATAAAAAACACCTCGGTCAGTTTGTAAAAAATCGTTATAAGAACTATAACGGAGGAAAGGTGGCATTTCCTGCGTCTGCTGCGGCAAAATCTGCACAGAGCGTGCACAAATCAGCCCAAAATGCTTGACAGGACGGGCGCAGGATAGTAAAATCAAGAAGATAATTGAACTATCTCAAACCAAAGATGAAAAAGATTCACAGAGGATCAAGCGTCTCCGAACCAGATCAGACCGGAAGGAGGCATTGGGAATGACGCTGTTTTCTTATGAGATTTTCGACGCAGTTGCACGGCAGGGCAGCTTTAACAAGGCGGCTCAGCAGCTGCATCTGACTCCCTCGGCCATCAGCCACGCCATCGCCGTGATGGAGGCCGAGCTTGGCTTTACCTTATTCAATCGCGGCAAAAACGGCGTTACCATGACCAGCTACGGCGCTTCGCTGTACCCCTCCATCCGTGCGGTGCTGAACAGCGACGAGGCCCTGCAGCAGAGCATTGCCCGCCTGAACGGCCTGGAAAAAGGCAAGGTCAAGCTGGGTGCCTTCAACTCGATCTGCTCCGGGCTGCTGCCCAGCATCCTCCAGGGCTTTATGGCCCACTACCCCCAGATCGAAGTCGAGGTCTATCAGGGCACCTACGACGATGTCAAGGAGTGGCTGCGCACCGGTCAGGTGGACATTGCCTTCCTCTCCAACAACTGCCGGGAGGAGTTTGTTCTGACCGAGCTGTTCCACGAGCCGCTGCTCTGCATCACCCCCATGGACTGGCCCGAGCCGCCCAACGGTGTGATGACCCCCGCCCTGATGAACGGGCAGAACTTTGTGGTGCAGTGGGATGCCACCGACGCGGAGATGCGTCAGTTCCTCAAGAAGTATTCCATCTCCACGGAGCGCCGCTGCCATGTCATCGATGACCAGTCGAACATTGCCATGGTCGAGGCAGGCCTGGGTATTTCCATCATGCCCCGGATGCTGCTGCGCAACTGCACGGCAGCGGTCAAGATCTACCCCATCGAGCCCGAAGAGGACCGGGTGGTGGGTCTGGCCGTCCAGCGCCCCACCGCCATGGCTCCCGCCGTGGAGCAGATGTTCCACCACATCGTGGAGTGCTGCAAGGATCTGGACTGAACAACAGTGTAACATAACGGGCCGGTGTGCGCAACACCGGCCCGTTTTTTGCCGCCCGGAAAACTTTGGATTGTATCCCCGCCCGGGATACGGTATACTAAGAAAAAATCCATTCTGGTTTTGAGGGGAAAAATTATGGATCGAAGAAGTTTTTGCAAGGTGCTGGGGTTTGCGGCCGGCAGCACTCTGCTGCCCGGGCTGATGGTCCGGGCCGCTGGGCAGAGCTCCGTGGGACGCGCAGTACCGGATGGCCGCTACGCCATTGGCATCCGCAGTGACCTGAGCGGCTGCGACCTGACCCACACGTTCTATTACTCCGACAGCTTTTTCACCCACCCGGCCACACAATATGACCACCAGCTGGCACTGGCAACGCTGGGTCTGGTCTGCGCTGCGGCCAACACCATAGCCAGCGATGCGGAATACTGGGTCAACGGCTCCGTGGGGCGGGAAGCCCACATTGCTGCCGCCTACGAGGCCCTGGGCTTCGGGGACGCGCTGTTCTGCAACTACGACCTTGACACCGGCCGGGCCGGGGACTTTGTGGGCTATTCGCTGGCCCGCAAGACCCTGACCCTGAACGGCCAGCGCACCACCCTTGTGGCGCTTATCCTGCGGGGCGGCGGCTACGGCGGCGAGTGGGCCAGCAACTTCCACATGGGCGATACCAGCGCGCACACCGGCTTCGTCACGCCCGTGGCGGCGGTGTTTGCGTCCCTCAAGGCCTATCTGGCCCGGGCAGGGCAGGGCGGTGCCTTCAAGCTCTGGCTGGGCGGCTACAGCCGCGGTTCCATCATTGCAAATCTGCTGGCGGCAAAGATCGCCCGGGAGCTGCCCCAGCTGGGGCGGGAGAACATCTATGCCTACGGCTTTGCGGTGCCTGCGGCCCTGACTGCCGCTGACCGGCCTGACCTGCAGCAGGATTTCGATGCCAACCACGCCCCGGACGGCACCCTGCTGGAAAGCTGGCCCGAGAGCAACATCTTCAGCATCATTTCCAGCGGCGATGCGGTGGCCCGGGTGCTGCCCGCTGCCTGGGGCTACCACCGCAACGGCTGTGACCGCTTTCTGCCCGCCACCCGAAATGCCGAAGAGCTGGCCGACCTGGACGCGCTGGGGGCGGAATTCGGCCCCACGCCGCTGGTGATCAGCAGCCTTGCCACCGCCGAGGACACCAGTGCCCTCATCGACATCGTGGCCAAGTTCTGCGTTTCCCGGGAAAATTTCCACCAGAAATACGAAACCGCCATCATGGACATGATCCAGTGTGCCTTTATCCGCTCCGAAAAAGAGGTGGTCGAGGGCTACATCCTCAGCGACGGTGAGATCGTGGAGCGGCTGCAGACCCTTTCCCACATGAAAGAGATCGATTACTGGCAGATCGTGGGTAGCGTCTGGGCCGCCTCCACCATGAGCCGGCCCATCCTTGAGCGGTACGGCCAGAACGTGCCCCTGCTGGCCCGGCAGATCCTGATCCCGGTGCTGGCGGTCGGCCTGTGCTACGGCATCGAAACCGATGTGGTGCAGATGGTGGCCCAATACATCATCCGCCTGCTCACCGCCCGGGGCGAGCTGGACAGCGTTCTGCGCGCGGCGTTCTGCCACCACCCGGAAAACTACATCTCCCTGATGGAATACTACACCCCCGAGGAGCACGGTATGGAGCCCTTTACCCGAAAGTGATTTACTTTTCTTCACCTTTCGCCTGAAATCTCTCCACCGGTGAAACGCCTGCGATTCGTTGAAATCCCGTTTCTTCTATGTTACACTTGAGTTTATCAATTGGAAAAGAGGAAAAAAACATGGAAACTCACCACAAGCGCAGCGCGTTTTCCGGCAAACTCGGATTCGTGCTGTCCGCCGCCGGTGCGTCGGTCGGGTTGGGAAACATCTGGCGCTTCCCGTATCTGGCCGCAAAATACGGCGGCGGCATTTTTCTGCTCATCTACATCCTGCTGGCTGTCACCTTTGGCTACACCATGATCATTGCCGAAACGGCGCTGGGCCGGATGACCCGCAAAAGCCCGGTGGGCGCTTACAGCCATTTTGGCAAAGGGAAGGGGCTGGCGTTCGGCGGCTGGATCAACGCCGTCATCCCCATCCTGATCGTTCCCTATTATTCGGTCATCGGCGGCTGGGTCATCCACTATCTGGCCCAGTATCTTACCGGCCATGGCAGCGCGCTGGCATCGGACGGGTATTTCTCCGGCTTCATCTCCAACGGTCTGCTGGCCGAGATCTCGTTCCTGCTGTTCGCCTTTATCACGCTGGGCATCATCTTTGCGGGCGTGCGCAACGGTGTGGAGCGCGTTTCCAAGGTGATGATGCCGGTGCTGGTGGTGCTCTCGGTGGTCATTGCCGTCTACTCGGTCACACGGCCCGGCGCACTGGCAGGCGTAAAGTATTTTCTGGTGCCCAACCCGGCCAACTTCTCGTGGATGACCGTGGTTTCCGCCATGGGGCAGATGTTCTACTCCCTCTCCATTGCCATGGGCATCCTGGTGACCTTTGGCTCCTACATGAAAAAGAACGTGTCCATTGAGCAGTCCACGGAAAACGTGGAGATCTTCGACACCGCCATTGCCATCATGGCGGGCCTGATGATCATTCCCGCCGTGTTCGCTTTTTCGGGCGGCGACCCTGACACCCTGCAGGCGGGCCCGGCCCTGATGTTCATTACCATCCCCAAGGTCTTTGCCAGCATGGGCATGGGCACTGCCGTAGGCGTGCTCTTCTTTGTGCTGGTGCTGTTCGCGGCCCTCACCAGCTCCATTGCCCTGACCGAGAGTGCTGTTTCTACCTTTGAGGACGAGTTGGGCTGGGACCGCACCCGCTCCACCATCCTCATCGGCTGCATTATGATCACACTGGGCAGCCTTTCCGCGCTGGGCTACGGCCCCCTTGCCAGCGTGACCGTGTTCGGAATGCAGTTCCTTGATTTCTTCGACTTCCTGACCAACTCGGTGATGATGCCCATTGCGGCCATTGCCACCTGCCTGCTGGTCTCCCGGATTGTCGGTGTGGAAAAGATCGAGGAAGAGGTCACACGGGAAGGCCAGCCCTTCCGCCGCAAACCGGTGTTCAACTTTATGCTCCGGTATCTCTGCCCCATCTTCGCGGCTATCATCCTGGCCAGCTCGGTCGCCAACGCACTGGGCTGGATCGCGATGTGACCCTGTTTTCTGCACGCAAAAAGCCCCCGGCCTGTATCCTCACAGGCCGGGGGCTTTTCGATCACTCTTTTTCAAACACAAGGAAGCGGAACGCGATGTCCGTGGTCAGCTCGGGCAGGGCGGCCAGGCGGGCTGCGCCATCTCGCGGCGTTTTCCAGTAATAGGGGGTCATGGCGAACAGCGCCTCCAGCTGCCCGGCAGGCACCGTGATACTGCCCGAGACTTCCCTCTCCCCGATGGGGCGGAAGCCCGCATAGGCCACCTCCTGCACCGGATTTTTATAAGGCGTGTCGTAGAGGACAGCTTTCATCTGGTAGAGGTGCTCTGCACCGGGCACAACATAGATCATCCGTCCGCCCGGGCGCAGCACGCGCCGGAACTCTTCCTGCGCAAAGGGCGAGAAGCAGTTGAGCAGCAGGTCGGCCCATTCGGTGCGGACAGGCTGGGCAAAGCTGGATGCCACCGCGTATTTTGCGGCAGGCAGCGCCTTTGCGGCCAGACGCACCGCAGGCTTTGCGATATCAAAGCCCGCCAGCTGCACCGGTCGGCCCGCCTGCGCAAAGGCCTGTGCAATGCAGCGGTCGTACCAGCCCTCGCCGCAGCCCGCATCCAGCAGGTGGAGCGGTGCATCTGCCCCGGCGGCAGCGCCGTACGCAAGGCACAGTTCCCCCAGTGCCCTGCCGAAGATGCCGTAATACCCGGCGTTCAGGAAGGCACGGCGGGCGGCGACCATCTCTTTGCTGTCGCCCGGGGCCTTGGTGCGCATACTCTGCACCGGCAGCAGGTGCCAGTACCCCTCTTTCGCCCGGTCAAAGCTGTGGTTCCTGCCGCATTTCAGGGCAGTGTCCCCGGTCAGGGGTTCGCCGCAGAGCGGGCACTGCCAGGGGGCAAACGGCTCAGGTTTCATCAGTGTGATCCTCAATGGGTGCGGTGGCACCGCCGTGGGCGGTCATATACTCTTCAAAGTTGGTGAACTTCTGCTGGGGCGGGCGGCGGCTGATCAGCATCAGGCCCGGGTCCTCGTCCCGTGCGGGGGCGGTGTTCCGACTGCGGCCGTGGGGTGCCTCGCTCTTGGCGGGGCGGGCCGGGCGGCTGCTCTGCACTGCATTGCGGTTATTGCGGCTGCCCTGCTGGCTCTGGCTGTTCTGGGCCGGGCGGGCATTGCGGCTGTTCCGCTCTGCCCGCTGCTCGGTGCGCGGGTCGGTGTGCTGCTCGGCACGGACAGGCTGACCGCCGCGCTGACGCTGGCCGTTCTGGGCCGGAGCAGTCTGCTTTGCGGCAGGCTGCGCAGCCGGAGCCTTTTTGACCGGGCGCAGAGGAGTAGCCTCCGGGGCGCTCACAAAGTGGGGGTCGAATTTGGGCTGGGCGTTGCTGCCGCGGTTGGCCGGCTGCGGGGCCTTTTTTAGATAAGACACGTTTGATTTTTCCTGATTTATCATATGCTATTAAAATGTCATCAGAGCCGATGTATATGTCCTCTTGGAAGAGGGCGATGTTTCTGATTTTGTAAAGTACGTCTATCAATGCATCGTCTCTTGTTTCCAAGGGGACATACCGATATTCCTCAAACATTTCATCCACGTCTTTTTCTACCCGATGTGAGAGTGGAATAAAATACTCGATTGTTTCGTCCTTGCTATTATCCTTGGCTTGATCCGGATTACAACAGATAAGCAAAAGAGCGACTAAAAATAGAAGATAGATCATGATCGTTTTTGTTTTAAGAAAAAAAGCGGGTTTTAGCAGATGGCGCCTGCTAAAACCTGTTCTTTCTTTTGTTACTAACCTCCTATGGTATTGCAGTTTTGTACTCCTCCAAGACCATTGCATTTATCTTGACATTGAGAACAGTTAGAGGCATCAATGGCATTAGAACTGTTCCAGCAGTGGCAATACGCACTTCCTCCCCCTAAGATTTTCATCATTTGCTCTTTTGGAAGAACTTTACCTTGTTGGTTTAGTACGACTTTTGTCAGTTTTTTGAGTTTGTCCATAATTTGAAAGATTTAAAAAGTTAATAGATGTGTAATGCTTTGATATTTACAAAGAAAATTAAAAAATATCAAACATGGGGTATATTATGTCTTTTTTATTGTTGTTTAATGTATATTGTCTTTCTATTGGTACAGTAGAAAATTAGTGGAGATATGTATATAAGTTAGCTATGCGAACTCGATTGTTCTGTCCCATGTTTAATTTGTTCGAGAAATGACTTGTTGTATTGATGTAATTTGTTATGTAATAGTATTTTATGTAATAGCGTAAGCCATAGGCACAAAGCCTCCCAAATGAATAACTAATCACTTCCCAAGTGAATAACTAACGGCTACCCCTAACCGTTAGTTATTCACTTGACAAGCCATTAGTTATTCACTTCGGAAATGCCTTAAACGAAACAACCGGAATGAAACCGAAAGCATCGGAAAGTGAGGTTTTCGACTTCCTTACTTTTGTATCAGTCAATGACATTGATAAAAATAACAGAGTATTCACTATTAAAATTTTAACATTATGGCACAGCCTTTTTATGCTAGAAAAATCGATTTGAACATTGGCCCTCGTAAGGGAGAAACTGTTTACAGTGCTCAAGCTTATTATTATGGTACAATCACTACCAAGCAGGTGGCTACCCAGATCGCACAAGAGTCGGCCTTGACACCAGCCGACGTGATCGGGGTCATCGAACGTCTCGCTTATTTCTGCCAAACCCACATGGCGCTTGGTTACAAGATCAAGCTGGACGGATTGGGCATCTTCTACAACGAGTTGCTCACCGAGAAAAGCGTAAGCACACCCAAGGAGGTGACAGCCAAGCTGGTGAAAAGTATCCGACCGGCGTTTAACGCCGAGTATACGATCCTTAACGGGACGTTCCGTTATGCGCTCCTGCCCGAGAAAACCAATTTGGTGAGAATCGACTTTAAGGGTGGGGTACCTATCGTAACTCCCGAGGAAGGGGACTCCGAAAGTCCCGACGAGATCTGATCTCCAAGAACTATACATTATTCACCCTCAAATTTGAACAGACATGAGCAAATCAAGTAAAATCGATTGGAAGAAAATAGTCCAAGCTATCGTACAGGCTATTATCGCAGCCTTAACGGCATTAGGTGTATCTTCCTGTGTTTCTCACTTCTAAATTCTAGTGACAATGACGCAAGAAACATTTCCCATGATTGTCGGCGGAGAAGAGACGCTCAACGAGCGTACCCTGCTGACGCAAGTGGAAAGCGGATTGATGATGAATGGGGCGGACTCTGTCCGCTTCATCGTCATACATTGCTCCGCTACCCAAAGTGACCGTGACTATACGGTGGAACAGCTTCACCGTGACCATAAGGTACGGGGATTCCGTACCATCGGCTATCATTTCTATATCCGCAGGAGTGGAATCGTGACACAGCATCGCCGACTGCTGGAAGTAGGTGCCCATGTCCGTGGACTCAATCGTTGCAGCATAGGTATTTGTTATGAAGGCGGATTGGATGAAAGCGGCAAAACCGCCGATACCCGTACCCCGGAACAGAAGGAGCAATTGAGGGAACTCCTGTGGAAACTCCACACGCTCTTTCCTCATGCGTTTATCGTGGGGCATCGTGACTTGCCCGGCGTAAAGAAAGCTTGTCCCTGCTTCTCGTGCGATGAATATCGTTACTTGTTCCATTAACTATCCCGGGAAATGTGTCGCTATGATGCCTTGCAACATTCGAGAGACATTTCCCGATATTCTTTTCTTCATAACACTTTCTTTCCAAAGCGTAAGGCTATGAATATCAGTTCCACAGAGTTGATAATAGCCGTTTTTCAGTAGCCACTCCGCCTTACCTCGAACCTCCGGACCATATGCACCGATCAAGGAAAGGAGATTCAATTGGAACCTCACGTTCATACCTTTCAATCGCCAATAATCTTTCTCATTCATATAGGTATATCGTTCGGGATGCGCCAGTACAGGTATATAGCCTTTTGCCTTGATCCGAAGCAGAATATTATTTAATCCCATCGGAGGATTAAAATAGGAAGTCTCCACTAGCAAATGTTTTTGAGCCTTGCCAATCGGCAACAAGTCTTCCGAGGCCAGTCGCTCCTCAAATAAGTTATCCAACATGTATTCCGCAGCTAAATGGAGAGCTATACC
>OGXR01002114.1_pt1 | contig 13281 bp, 15 predicted proteins | sample 1576331 | NCBI WGS metagenome assembly OGXR01 (sample SAMEA3541473, study PRJEB24748) | human gut metagenome | biome: human gut; feature: human-associated habitat; material: faeces | place: China | collected 2012 | reverse complement strand
TACCCATCTTTTGCAAATTCTATATTATAATTTTCATAGTATTTCTTAGCTTCTTTTTTTACCACACATTCTTTTTCCTCTAAATGTTTACAATCTTTATAAGGACAACTATAATTACTAAACTCTATAAAAGCCTCTTTAATCTGATTATCAGAATATTTACTTAAATCTAAAGCCGAAAATCCCGGAGTATCTAAAACTTTCCCCTTAAATAAATTAACTAAAGTTACATATCTAGTTGTATGTTTACCTCTTCCTAAAGCTTTAGATATTTCCTGTGTTTCAAAATTTAAACTTTTATCAAACTTATTCATTAAAGTCGATTTACCTGCTCCTGTTTGTCCCGTAAAAACTGTTGTTTTGTCTTTAAACATTCTTTTTATTTTACTTATATTAGTATTATAAACTACTCTATATCCTATTTTCTTATAATAATTAAGAATAGGTTTTAACTTTTTATATTCTTGTTTTGTAAGCAAATCCTTCTTTGTAAAACAAATAATAGGTTCTATTTCATTAATATGACATATTACTAATAACTTATCCAAAAGATTAGTACTAAAATCTGGACTTTTCAAACTAGTAATTAAAAATGCTCTATCAATATTAGCTACATTAGGTCTATCTAAATCATTCTTACGCTTAAATATCTCTGTTATAACTAAATCATTATTATTAAAAGAAACATAATCCCCAACTTTAGGAATTACATTTCTATTTCTAAAATTTCCCCTTGCTTTACAACGATATTCTTTGTTTTCGCTTACTACAAAATAATCATTACTTATTATTTTTACAATTTGTCCCTTCATAAAAGCTCCTAACTATCTTCTTCTTCCTCTTCTTGATTATTATTGCTGTTATTATCAGAATTATCAGAACCAGATGAACTATTATCATTACTAGAACCACTATTATTACTAGAACCTGATGAAGTAGTAGGACTCTTAGCAACTGTTATAGTTAAACTTGCTCCTTCAGTAAGTTCTGTATCTGTTCCCTTAGACTGTTTAATAATTGTACCCGGAGTATAATTAGAAGTTGATTGATATTTTATAGTCAATTTAACTCCATTTTCTTCAGCCCATCTTTCAGTTTGAGAAACTGTCCATTCTTCTCCTACAATGTCTGGAAAATATTCCTTTATTATTGGAATATAAAGCACTATTGTTTCACCTTTTTTTAATTCTTCTCCAGCTTCCACACTTTGTCCTATAATTAACTGACTATCTTCTTCACTAACATTTTGTTCTGTCTCACGGTTTTCAACCTCTACCTCTAAGCCTTGCATTTCCAGTTTAGTTTTTACTTCAATATAATTATCTCCTGTATAATCCTCTATTTTAACTACATCCGGTCCAGTCGAAACTATTAAAGTAACTTCCGTTCCCTCTTTAACAGTTCTTCCCATTTTCGGATCAGTCTCTATTACCATTCCCTCTTCTATATCATCTGACGCTTCATCACGAGTACTAGCACTAACTTCAAGTCCGTTATTAGTAAGCTTTTCTGTAGCTTCATCAACCGTAAGTCCTGAAACATCAGGTACTGTAACTTCAGGAACTTCTGTTATCATAGGAAGAATAAGTAAAGCAAAAAGCGTTAAAACTACTAATCCTGCAAAAACTGCTCCCGCAATTATAAATTTCTTATTTTTAGGTTTTTTATCATCTTTAATTTGACTTACTAAACTATCATCTACATTATCTTTTTTTACGACAATAGTATCTTCATCTATTCCTTCATCATATTTTAATTCAACTACAGGCTCATTTTCTCTTTCTTTATTTAAAGCCGTAGTTAAATCCTCATGCATTTCATTAGCATTAGCATATCTATTTTTAGGATTTTTAGCAGTTGCTCTAATAATGATATTTTCAATACTTTGAGGAAGTTCTGGAAGCTCAGTTCTAATCGAAGGAATAGGTTCCTTTAAATGTTTTAAAGCAATCTCAACAGCATTATCTCCTCTGAAAGGAAGAGTTCCTGTAAGAAGCTCATACATCATAATCCCAAGTGAATAGACATCACTTTTTAAAGTAGAACCTTTTCCATTAGCTTGTTCTGGTGGAAAATAATGTACAGAACCCATTGCCGAATTAGTCTGAGTAAGCTGAGTAGCATTTAAAGCCATAGCAATTCCAAAATCCGTTATTTTAACCTCTCCATCATCTTTAATCAAAATATTTTGAGGTTTTAAATCACGATGAATAATCAAACTATCATTTGCAACTGCCATAGCACTAGTTATTTGCAGCATAATATCCACAACTTCTGCTGCTGTAAGTTTTCCTCGTTTTTTAAGAAGTTGTTTTAAGTTCTTACCTTCAACATATTCCATGACAATATAATAATCGCCATCGTCTTCCCCAACATCATATATTTCAACAATATTAGGATGAGATAAAGATGACGCTGATAAAGCTTCACGTTGAAAACGTCTTACAAACTTCTCATCAGAAGCCAAATCCCCACGTAAAACTTTAATAGCAACATTCCTATCCAAAATAATATCTTTAGCTAAATAAACATTAGCCATACCACCTTCCCCGATGGTTTTTATAATCTCATATCTTGAATTTACTTTCTGTCCTTTTACAATCATGCTAGATCACTTCCTTCATCTTTTACTAAATAAGCAATAGAGATATTGTCATTACCCCCTCTGTTATTAGCTTTTTTTATTAGTTTAATCACTTTTTCCTCTACTGTGCCTTCCCCATTTAACACTTTTTCAATTTGTTCTAAAGTAACCATAGTAGTTAACCCATCAGAACATAATAAAACCTCATCTATATCCATACTACAATCAAAAATATCTATTTCAATTGGATCATTAATTCCTAAAGCATTCATTAAAATATTCTTCTTAGGATGATTTCTAGCTTCTTCTTCAGTAAGTTCTCCTGCATCTAGTAACAGATTAACTAAAGTATGATCCTTGGTAACCTTATGAATTTTTCCATCTTTCATCACAAACCCAGAAGAATCTCCAATATTTCCAAACAAAATATATTCCGAAGTAATAAGCGCTAAAACTAAAGTTGTTCCCATCCCCTTACTCTCTGGATTTTCTTCTGTATGTTTAAAAATTAAACTATTTATCTCATTACTACTAGCTTTAATCCATTCAACCGCTGCAGCTTTACTCATCTTAAAAAAACTTTCTGTAAATCTCTTACTAAGATTAGAAATAGCAATTGAAGACGCAACTTCTCCTGCTCTATGACCACCCATTCCATCTGCTACTGCCATTAAAATAGAGCCTTCATCATTTTTTATAATTATTACACTATCTTCATTATGATCTCTAACTATTCCTGTATCTGTTAAATAAAATGTTTCCATTTTATTCCTCCTTTTTCGATCTTAATTGACCACAAGCAGCTGAAATCTTAGACCCAAACTCTCTTCTTATAGTCACATTAACACCTTCTTTTTTTATTATATCATAAAACTTCATTATTTGCTCTTTTTTAGTTCTTTTATATAAATCACTACTACCTTCATTATAAGGAATAAGATTAATATAAGCATTTAAACACTTTACTAAAGAAGCAAGTTTTAAAGCATCATCAGAGCTATCATTAACACCTCGAAGCATAATATATTCAAAAGTAACCCTTCTATTAGTTTTAGAAATATAATACTTAACAGCCTTAATAACCTCATCTAAAGGATATACTTTATTAATAGGCATAAGTTTATCTCTAAGTTCATCATAAGCAGCATGTAAACTTATTGCCAAATTAACCTGATATTTTAAATCAGCAAACTCATAAATTTTAGGAACAATTCCACACGTAGAAACTGTTATATGTCTAGAACCTATATTAAGTCCCAAATGATTAGTACAATTCTCTATAAAAACTACTAAATTAGAAAAATTATCAAAAGGTTCTCCTATTCCCATTATAACAATATGACTAATTCTTTCCTTTATTTTCTCACTGACTAAAATTATTTGTAAAAGCATTTCACTAGCTTTTAAATTACGAACCTTTCTTCTCTTACCACTTTCACAAAAACTGCATCCCATATTACACCCAACTTGACTAGATATACAAAGACTAAGTCCATAATTATGCCACATCAAAACACTTTCAATATATTCATTATCACTAAGTTTAAATAAGTATTTAGAAACCCCCTCATCACGTTCTTCTTTAACAATAACAGGTCTATCTAAACAAAAATCTTTCTCTAATCCATCAATAATCTCTTTACTTAAATTAGACATATCAGAAAAAGAAGAAACTCTCTTTTCATAAAGCCAATCAAAAACTTGAGTAGCTCTATACTTCTTTTCTCCAATACTTAAAAAATACTCTTCTAATTCATTTAATGTTAAATCATATATATTCATAATATCACACCCTAATTATACAAAAAAAATAGTAAAAAAGATACTATTTTTTATAATTTATATAAAAATCACTTTATTCTATAAACAGTTCTAAATATATTAGGATTACTAGCGTATTCAATAACAAAATAATTATCTTTCCGGCAAATAATTATTCCAATCGTAGAATTATGACTTATATCTTTTACTTTCTTATCTATATAATTCATATACATATTTATTTGTCCTATATGTTCTTTCTTTAATTCTCGTAAATTTTTTAGTTAAGTTCCCGTTTAATTTAGTATGTGAGGTTAATTCTGAATTTTTACGGGGCTATTCTATAACTCGATTATATCATATTACTTTTATTCTTTAAAGTCTTTTTATCTATTTAAACTTTTTATTATACTTTCTTTACATATATTTTTTTAGTCTTTTTCTTTTTTGGCTTTCTTTTATAATACTTATTGTATTTTGGCTTTCTTTGATTAAAGAAAGGAGTTTATTTATGAAAGCTAAAAAATACAAACATTTATCTTTTGAAGATAGATGTGTTATTGAAGAATTTCTTAATCATAATTTCAATTTTACTCAAATTGCTAACAGATTACATAAAAATAGAACTACTATTTCTAAAGAAGTCCTTAAACATAGATTCTTAAGAGGTAATGCTTCTCCTTCTAGACCTTGTTGCTTTGAATCTAGACCCCCTTATGTTTGTAATTCTTGTGATAAACTTACCCATTGTAAAAAACAAAAATATTCTTATTCTGCTCATATTGCCTATAACGAATATAAACAAACTCTTATCTCTGAAAGATCTCATTTACATATCGCTAAACAACAAATCGCTTCCATCAATGAAGTTATTTCTCCTCTTATGATTTATAAAAACCATTCTGTTAATCAAGTTTATATTTCTCATCCTGAATTACTTCCTTTTTCTAAAACTACTTTTTATAAATATATTGATTTAGGTTTACTTAATGTTAGAAATATTGATTTACAAAGAAAAGTCAAATGGAAAACTAAAAAAGAATATGATTATCACAAAGATAAGGTTAATACTTCTATTAAGGTGGGTAGATTCTATACTGACTTCAAAGAATATTTAGAATATAACCCTAATTGTTCTATTGTTGAAATGGATACTGTTATTGGTACTTCTGGTGGTAAAGGTGGAAAATGTATGCTTACTCTTTTATTTAGAAAATTTAACTTTATGCTTATTTATTTAATGCCTTATAAAAAAGCTATCTTTGTCACTGAAGTTTTCAATCATTTAAAAAAGATTTTAGGTATTGATGAGTTTAAACGTCTATTCGAAGTTATTCTTACTGATAATGGTTCTGAATTTATGGATCCTGAAAGTATCGAAATTGATATTAATACTGGTGAGAAAGTTTCTTCTTTATTCTATTGTGATCCTAACTGTTCTTGGCAAAAAGGTTCTATTGAAAAAAATCATGAATTCATTAGATATATCTTGCCTAAAGGCACTTCTTTTGCTTCTTTATCTCAAGATGATTGTTATTTGATTGCTTCGCATATTAATTCAACTCCTAGAGTTTCATTAAATAACTATTCTCCTTATGATTCTATTTTATTATTTCTTGGAAAAAATAATATTAATAAACTACAAATTAAAAAGATAGATTACGATGACATTAATCTATCTTATAGATTATTAAAAAAATAATAATCTTAATCACAATCAATTTAAGCCAAAATACACACATTTTTTATTTCTACAAAACGGGAAGTTAACTCTTTCCAAAAAAAAATTTTTAACTTCTCGGTGTTTTTGTTATGTAATAATTTAACTTAAATTGCTATTATATTACCACATTTTATTTTAAATTGCTATATTTTTTTCATATTTTTTCTCTTTTTGCGTGATTTTTCAATTAAAAACTGATATTTTCTCAAAGCGAGACTTTATCTGTGAATTTAACGCTCACTACTTTCTTTAGTTTAGTCTGCTATACTTAAAGTATACAACTAAGGAGGGTTTCTAGTCAACTAAAAACTATGAATATACAACTTTGTTTATAAGTAGACAACTTTACTTATATGTATACAACTTTTTAATTATTTGTAAAATATTTTTTATGAAAGGATGTGTCTTTATGGCTCAATACTCTAACTCTATTAAAAAGAAACTTGCTCAATTAATTTGTGTTGATGGTAAATCTACCATCAAAACTGCTCGGGATTACAATGTCCCTTTAAAAACTTTAGAAAAATGGATTACTGCTTATAATAAAAATCCTCACTGTTTTGATGAAGAAATTGTTTATAATGATTTCCATATTATCTCTGACTCTACTGTTGATGATGAAATTATTAATTATGATCATCTTTCTCCTAATGAACTCAAAACTTTATTAATGAAAAAGGATATTCAAATCGCTAGACTAAAAAAAAACTATCAAGTGACAAAAGATGGTATGGGAAGAAAGGTATTCATTACTTTCTTCAAAAAGAATACGAAGTGATTTTTAGTTTATCTTATCTTTACTCTGTTAATTCTTTATGTAAAGCTATGAATATTAATCGTTCTGGTTATTATAAATGGCTAGACAGAAGGTTCTCTCCTTCAATTAGAGAAATTAATAGAACTAGTGCTTGTGATTTGTTCGAAGAATATCATTATAAATTCCCTTCTCATGGCTATAGGTGGCTTAATGCTAAAATTAAACTTGATCTTGGTATTGTCTACTCTGATAATTATGCCTTTAAAATTTGCAACTTTTTAAATATTAAATCTGCCTCAAAACATGTTAAAAGATATGGTAAAAAATCTAAAAAGGAACTTAAAAACTTCCCTAATTATATTCTTGCCAAACTTAATCCTTCCTCGCCTTTTCAAATTGTTGTTTCTGATATGACTGCTTTTTGGGCTAATAACCATTATTATGAATTAACTTTATTTATGGATTTATTTAACAATGAAATTGTTGCTTATTCTTTATCTAATAAACGTGGTGATCCCAATACTTATCATTTAGCTTTACAACAAGTTCTAACAAAAAAAGAAGAATATATGGACTTTGTTACTATTCTACACACAGATCAAGGTTCAGTATATTCTTCAAAGAAATTCAATGAATCTCTTCCTTATAATCATATCATACATTCTATGTCCAAACCAGGTAAACCTACTGAAAATGGTGCAATGGAGTCTATGAATGGTTGGATTAAAGAAGAATTATTTATTGATTTTAAAATCAACTCCTCAAACAATATTTTTGAAGAAATTGAAAAATATATCCACTACTTTAATTTTGAAAGACCTCAATGTTGTCTTGGTTATTTAACTCCTATGCAATACAAAAAACAATTCGAGAATACCCCCTCAAATTGTCTACTTTAACTTGACCAATGCATTTTTATACATTTTAATTATACAAAAATTTTATATTTATTACAAGTCAAAAAACCTAATTATTAGCTTTAACACTACCCAATCTTAAAACATATACTAAACTAGATAGGTGAGTTAAAAATGAAAATTGATACTTTAAACAATTTAAATATAGATGAATCGGCTTATATAATTGAAAATAATATAAAAACTTCTAACAAACAGAATATTATAAATCTAGGCTTAACTGAAAATTCTAAAATCACATGTTTATACAAAAGTCCATTAAATGATCCAACCGCATATCTAGTAAAAAACGTTATTTTAGCCATTAGAGAAGAAGATTCCAAACATATATTAATTATGAAAAAGGATGAAAATGGGACTTACTAGAACTTCCAAAAATTTTAAAGCCAAAAAAGAAGAAAATCAAACTAAAAACAATAGTAACTTAATTGCCCTTTTAGGAAATCCTAATGTCGGAAAATCAACTCTCTTTAATGCTCTTACAGGCTTAAGGCAACATACTGGCAACTGGCCTGGAAAAACTGTCTCTAATGCTGAAGGAAATTTTTCTTATAAAAATAAAAATTACAATATCATTGACCTACCCGGAATCTACTCATTAAATGCCTATTCTGAAGAAGAAGAAATAGCTAGAGATTTTCTTAAAAGTAAAGATATCGACATAATCTTAATAGTAGTAGATGCTACCTCTCTAGAAAGAAATTTAAATTTAATTCTCGAAACTAAAAATATAAAAAATAATATAATCGTTTGTTTAAATCTTTTAGATGAAGCCCAAAAGAAAAATATTTCTATTGATATAAATAAATTACAAGAAGAACTAAATCTTCCTGTAATAGGAATGAGTGCTAGAAACAAAACAGGAATAAATGAGTTGCTAGAAACCATAAATAACTATAAAAAACCTACTGAAGCAAATGAAAAAATAATAAACACAACCAAAAAAGCTAGTGATATCTATAAAAAATGTCTAACCGAAAATACTTCTAATTATAATAACCGAACTATAAAAATTGATAAAATTTTAACATCTAAAAAATATGGTTTTCCTATAATGCTTTTAACCTTAGGAATTATTCTTTGGATAACTATAATTGGAGCTAACTATCCATCAGAAATATTACATAACTTTTTATTTTACATTTATGATAAATTATATATCTTAGCAAATACTTTAAGCATAAATCCTACTATTACCGATTTTTTTCTAAATGGTATTTATAAAGTAGTTGCTTGGGTAATATCTGTAATGTTGCCTCCCATGGCTATATTTTTTCCATTATTTACCTTATTAGAAGATTTAGGATACTTACCAAGAATTGCCTTTAACCTAGATAAAGTATTTAAAAAATGTGGGGCTCATGGTAAACAATCATTAACTATGTGCATGGGTTATGGTTGTAATGCCTGTGGAGTTATAGGATGCCGAATTATAAAATCCAAAAAAGAAAAACTAATTGCTATTTTAACCAATGTTTTTGCCCCATGTAATGGTAGATTTCCTACCTTGATAGCCATAATATCCATCTTTATAGTGGCTGGAGCCTCAAATAAATTTGCATCTTCACTACTTTCTGCTTTAACCTTATTAGGCTTTATATTATTTTCTATTTTAATAACTCTCATCATTTCAAAAATATTATCCAAAACTATTTTAAAAGGAACTCCATCAACATTTACTCTAGAACTTCCGCCCTATAGAAAACCTAAAATACTAAGTACTATAGCTAGATCAATTTTAGATAGAACCATCTTTGTTTTAGGAAGAGCAATCTATATAACTATTCCTGCTGGAATAATAATTTGGTTATTAACCAATATCACTATCAATAGTAACACTATCCTATCTTATATTGTTTCCTTTCTAGAACCAGTAGGACATCTAATTGGATTAGACGGTTCCATTCTAGTAGCTTTCTTATTAGGACTTCCTGCTAATGAAATAGTAATACCAGTATTATTAATGACTTATTCTGAGTTAGGAACTATAACTGACTACAATTCCTTATTTGAATTAAAAAATCTTTTAACAAGTCACGGCTGGACTATTATAACTGCAATTTCATTTCTAATCTTTACTATTTGTCATTTTCCATGTGGAACCACTATCATGACTATCAAAAAAGAAACAGGTAGTATAAAATGGACTATTCTAGCTATTTTAATACCAACCTTAACAGGATTTATACTATGTTTACTAGTTGCAAATATTTTAAGACTTTTTATCTAAGAAAAAAACTGCTTTAAGCAGCTTTTTTTTATTCAATTTCAATTTTTTTCTTATTAGAGATTTCTTCTTTTTTAGGAACGATTACTTTTAAAACACCATCATTAAAATTTGCTTTTATAGCCTCTTCATCAACATCTCCAACATAAAATTGTCTTTTTGCTTCGCCATAAGTTCTTTCTTTTCTGATATAATTTTTATCTTCTTCATTTTTTTCTTCATTATGACTTGCTGAAATAGTTAAATAACCTTTTTCAACATCAATATTAATTTCATCTTTTTTAAATCCAGGAACATCCATTTCTACTACATAATTGTTCCCTTCTTCATAAATATCACATTTCAATTCTAGCAATTTTGCCTTTCCAAAATCATCAAAAAAATCATCTAAAAAGAAATTTCTAGGTATTAAATTCATTATTCATTCCTCCTTACAATATTAATATAACACCGTTTTTAGCACTTGTCAAGTGCAAGTGCTAAAATATTTCTACAATTTACAACATATAATAGATTATGGAATCTAACAATAAAGAAACACAATTATTAACTCTTCAAATATATGCTTCTTTCTTCTTTATTATTGCCGTAATCATTTCAATTATACTAACTTACAACAATATTTTAAAAAGAACCCAAAACAAAAGTTTATTTAGTAATCAAAGCGAAAACACCATAACTTTATTAAACAGAATAGCTCTTACCATTATAGCTATTATTTTTACTTATATAAATTATGGTTTCTTTAAAATAAGTAAAGAAAAAAATAAAGGCACTCTTCAAAAAGAAGAATTCATTGCCTCTATTTTAACTTTAATTGCTGCGTTTATATTATTATATACTACTGTAGAAAGTATTATAAATAATACTGAGAATACTAATTCAGACACTCCTCTTATTTAATATCTCTATATCTGACAGCAACATTTTTATTTTGTTTTATAGTTGCTACTGCGGGAGTAATAGTATAACTTCCTTGAGCATTATTTATAACAAAATTCTCTAAATCGCCCTTAACATAACCATCCTCACTAACTAATTTTGAAAAAGTAGCAATATCTGCCTTACCAAGTAATATAGATTGCAAATATCCAAAACCTTCATTAGTAATAATAACTGCGATATTAGAAATTCTAGGATGTCTTATATCCTCCCCATTTTCATATGTTTTTATTATAGCAAAGCTTGAATCTTTAATAGTACAAGAATCAGGAGCATAACTGATATCACCATCTGATTCAATACTATCCATAAAAGTTAATCCTTGATTATCTTTAGTATTCATCAAGCTAATATAATCACCATCTGAAACATCTTTATAAATTTGTACTTTATCATCATATTTAGCTAATAATTCTGCTAAATTGTTATAGCAGTCTTTTCTTGTCTTCATCGCGTCTCCTCCTTAGAGCAAGATAAATTATATCATAAAATAATAAAAAAATCAAGATAAAGGTATTTTTAATACTTGGCCTATCGATAATAAATCTGTACTTAAATTATTAGCTTTTTTTAGGGCTTCTACACTTATTCCATAACTATTAGCTATTTTCCATAAACTATCCCCGGCTTTTACTGTATAAACTGTACTTGATCCACCAGGTATTTTAAGTGTTTGTCCTATCTGTAACAAATCACTACTTAAGTTATTAGCTTTTTTTAAGGCTTCTACACTTATCCCATAATTATTGGCTATTTTCCACAAGCTATCTCCAGCTTTTACTACATAATACTCATCACCAGGAAGCGGAACATACTGATTACCTGTATAAAGCGCAATTGCTCTTACCACAGCTTCAGCATAATCTTGATAATTATCTTTAATTCTAGTAGCATCAGCACTATTATCAACATAAGCATACTCTATCATAACCGTTTCATAATCCGGAGTATCTCTAATCAAAGGATAATAATCATACTGAGTATCATCTGGATCTCTTAATTGATAATACTTATTAACAACTCCTCCCGCTGAAGTCACTTGCTTTGCTATTTCTTCTGCCAAACTATCATCATCACGAAGAGCATAAATTACCTCTAACCCTTCTTCTCCGCCTTTATTTAAATGATTAGATATCACCAAAACATTATTATCAATACCATAAGCATTTCTAATAATATCTATTCTTTCTTCGATAGATAAATCTCTATCAGTACTTCTTGTTACAATATTAGTAATTCCAAGATCATCTAATCTTTCTTTTATGTAATTAGAAATAAGTAATGCATAATCTTTTTCTATTAAACCATTACCAGTATTACCTGAGTCCTCACCACCATGTCCAGCATCTATAACCACTTTATAATCCATAATTAATCACCACTAAATTTTATGTATAAAAAAAGAAATTATTAACTCAATAATTTCTCCAAAATGTTGACAAATATCAACACCTTGTTAACAATCCGACTATAATGGAATTATAGTCTTTCAATTATTTTATCATTTTGATTTAATTTAATTATTTAATAATTGTTTTACCTCTTTCAAGCAATAAACATTTACATACTCTAATCTTTCTTCTTCGCTTAATATATGACTATTATTTTTAAACATATTCTTTAATTTTTTATAATCACCATTAATACTTTCATGACTAGCAACAATCATCTCCATCTTAGATACATTTGTAAGATCTAAATATATTCCATTTATTTTAGCAAGTGATTCTATAAACATTCTTTGACTTCTACCATTTCCTTCTCTAAAAGCATGCAAAGCATTAATATCAGCAAATAATTCTACTAATTTATCTAATGTTGTTTCATTATCATAATCTACAAAGTATTTTTCTTTTTTTAATTTATTAAAACATCAGTTCCTTTATAACAATAATCAGCAGTTCTTTCATAAGTATATTTATATTTATTATCCATAAATCCCTTTATACTTTTCTATAACTTTTTTACGTTCTATTTCTGTTGTAGATTTACCAATTATACAATTATAAAGTTTTTGTTTTAATTCTTTAGTTAATGGCATACCCTCTTGAGCCATTGCACCATCAATTTTTTTTATTTTTTCTTGGATTTCTTTTTCAGTTTGCTTTTTATTACTATTCATTAAAATCACTCACTTTCTCAAGTTTTTTGATATATCTATTATACCACAGATTCACTAATATATCATTAGTTTTGGCATAATAAAAATACTTTCATTAAAAAGTATCTTAGTGTAATTATTATAAAATTATATAGATTATCATTTGCTACAACTCTATTATATTACATTGGGTTTATTCTAACTTGGGTGTTCCGCATCTATAACCACTTTATAATCCATAATTAATCACCACTAAATTTTATGTATAA
>OGXR01002111.1_pt1 | contig 13315 bp, 11 predicted proteins | sample 1576331 | NCBI WGS metagenome assembly OGXR01 (sample SAMEA3541473, study PRJEB24748) | human gut metagenome | biome: human gut; feature: human-associated habitat; material: faeces | place: China | collected 2012 | reverse complement strand
GACTGAGCTTAAGATGTTGCCCCAGCTTACGCTGTTCCCAAGGGTCAGTGAAACCAGTGAAACGAATCTGCGGAACCAACGCTTTTTCATGCTGTTCGGCCATATCATTCACCCCCGAGCAGTGCTTTGAGCTCTTCCAAACCCGCCATATCGCGAGCATTGCCGGTCAAATCGCCCAGCATTCCGGCCAATTCCTTCTCCGCTTCATCGATTTGGCCGCATACATCGGCATATGTGGTGGCGTATTTGTTCTTCAACGCGTTCACTTTGCCGATGAACTCGTCGATCACGGCATTCGGCAATGCTTCCAGCTGCTTCTGCAATGGTGTAATCCACTTGGCTTCCAGCAACCTTCTGGCTTCGTCATCACTCAACGCCTTGATCGCATCGCAGGTCTTCTCCTCCAACGCGTTTCGCTTGGTTTTGATACCGGACTTCAGTTTCTTTGACTCATCGAACAGCTTTTGGGCCTGCACCAAGCCGCGCTCAAAATCGGAAACCGGATTCTTGCCGATCGCCTTAACCGCTTTCTTCAGCTCGGCGGCAACGAAGGCGTCACCATCCTGATTGATCGCATCGCTATTCTGCTTGTCATCCTCATCAAAACCTTCCAAAATGGTTTCAATCTCGGAATCAATGTCCTGCACACGGCGTTCGTCCGCCTCGATCGCGGCCAAATCATCGTGCAGCAGCTCACGCTGAACCAAGTCGAAGGGCAGAACGCGGCCAATCCAGCCATCCTGCACTTCCACATCCTTGCCGCCTTTTTTCTTGATGACCATGTTCGGGTCCACGGCTCTTACCGCATCGAAGCCTTCGGAACCCAGCACTTCCAAATCAATGGAGATGCCGCCCCAAGCATCATCAAGCTTCTGATAGGCGTCATACGGGTCGATCAGCGCGGTATCGGCAACCATCGCATCCAGTTCCTCGCCAATGGCCGTTTCCTGCCCGAGCGCATCCACCTGTTCAGGATGCTCCACCAAACGGGAGCGTAAGTCAGCAGGCAGGTCGGAAATGGCTTGTCCATACGAGGCAATGAACGCCTGTACGTCGGCATTATTGCGCACCACAGTGGCGATATCATCGTGATCGCAGGCATAGCAGGCACCATTATCGCGGAACAGCTCAGCCTTCAGACTCGGCCAGGCGTTCCAATATTCCCCAAGCTGCTCGACTTCGCTCTTCGGAACGCCTCCGAACATCGAAGCGTACACATCCCATGTCTCCGCATTCTCAGATGAATCGACATACCGGGGAATGTTGAGGTTGTAATCATTGGCGCGAATCTCGTCAATGGACACCAAACGGCTGAATTTGGGCACTGTACGGTTGTTCGACACCACGTCGACAATGCGTTTGATGTCAGAAGCCTGTAGCTTGTTGTTCTTGCCGTCCTTGATGAAATGTTTCGACGCGTCAACAATGAGCACCCTGTCGTCATCGCGTTTCTTGCGCAGCACCATCACGATGGTGGGGATGCCCGTACCGAAGAAAATATTCGCCGGAAGGCCGATAATCGCCTGAATATGGTGGTTTTCAATCAGATTCTTACGAATCTGGCCTTCCTCGCCACCGCGGAACAGCACACCGTGCGGCAGAACGATGGTCATGATGCCATCGGCACGCAGATGGTACAAGTCATGGAGCAGGAACGCATAATCCGCCTTGGACTTCGGTGCTATGCCATAGCTGAAACGTGGATCGATCTCCTTGTCAGTGGGATCCCAATTCTGCGAGTAGGGAGGGTTGGAGACCACCGCATCCACGAACAACGGATTGTATGTTTCCTCCTTGTTCTCCAACGTGTCGAACCACGGCCAGTCGTCTTCCAAGGTGTCGCCGTTGCGGGCGACGATGTTGTCGGGAAGAATACCGCGCATCACCAGATTCATACGCGTCAGGTTGTAGGTGTTCTCTTTGAGTTCCTGCGCATAATACATGATGGAATTCGGATTGCCATTGCGCCGAGCCACAGACTGGCCAATATGAATCAGCAAAGAGCCGGAACCGGATGTCGGATCGTAGATCTTGATCTGCTCGCGCCCCTGCAAATGCCATGCGACGATTTCGCTCATCAGCTGGGAGACCTCGGACGGTGTGTAGAATTCACCGGCCTTCTTGCCCGCATTGGCGGCAAAATTGCTGATGAGATATTCGTAAATGAAGCCAAGCACGTCATAATCCTGACGGCTATCCATCGGAATGTCCTTAATGAGATAAATCAGGTCTCGTGCGGCCTTGGACTGACTTCTCGCATCGGTGCCAAGCTTGGAAAGTCCGGTCTGCAGGGTGTCGAAAATACCGTCGAACACTCTCTTACGCGCCGGATTGATGTTGCGGGAGAACGCCGAAAGCGCATCACGCACGTTGGAAATCTCGAAATCATTGCCCTTTTTGACCCATGTGGAGAACAGGTTGTCATAGGAGATGAAGTAGCCGCACTCATCCTGTACGCCTTCCACAATGTCCGGATTATCCTCCGTAAGCAGCAGCAGGTCATCCTCGGTGAAATCGGTGTCCTTCAAGCGCATCAGCTCGTTTTCTGAAAGGAATTTGTAGAAGATGAAGCCAAGAATGTAATCCTTGTATTCGTTCGCCTCAATCTTGGAACGCATCTTATTGGCGGACTCCCAGATTTTCGAAGCGAGCTGCTGCTTGTTCATCTATCCCTCCTCATTGCGGTGCCGGCAAAATGCGCGGCTCCACGAGCGACTGCACATCTTTCACAAGAATACCGCACCCCCGCTTGGGAACAGCGTAAGCTTGGGGAATTAGCATCTAAGCGAATTGAAAAGAATACGAACGGGATTAAGGAGACGTTCACCAATTCCGCTGAGCATGGTGTTGTAAGCCAGTTAGACTATTTTGACCATGACATCACAAACGATGCGAATATTGGAAATTATTCCGTAGTGCATCCAGATGACTTCATATACAATCCCAGGATCTCGGCCGTAGCTCCATGCGGGCCCATTAATCGGAATAAACTTGACAGAAACGGCGTTATGTCGCCTCTTTATACTGTTTTTTCAGTGGATGACACGATAGACAAGCTATATCTGGAGCATTATTTCAAGACAAGCAGATGGCATCAATTCATGTTTCTCGAAGGTAATTCCGGTGCGAGGTCTGATCGTTTTTCTATTTCGGATTCAATCTTTTTCGAGATGCCTATCCAGTGCCCAGTGTTAGAGGAACAAGAATTAATTGCGTCGTTTTTCGGCCGTCTGGATTCGCTCATCACCCTTCATCAGCGTAAGCTCGAATTACTCCGGAATATCAAGAAATCCATGCTTGACAAGATGTTTGTATAGGGGTGTTCATGGCAATAATCACGTTATTTCACGGTTCCCCATACAAATCCGTGACCCCCGAATACGGTTTGGGCAACGACAAGCACGACTACGGCCGTGGTTTCTATCTGACCGCGAATGTGGAACTGGCCAAGGAGTGGGCCGTGTGCCGGCCGGATGAGTCCAATGGCTGGGTCCATCAGTACGAACTGGACACGGATGGGCTGCGCATCCTGGATTTTCAGGAGCATAGCGTGCTTACTTGGCTGGCTGAGCTGATGAAGCATCGTGATGCCGCTGATTCCAAGCGCTATCGCGTGCTGGCTACGAAGTTCATCGCCGAATATGGCATTGACACCAGCGGCTATGACATCATCAAAGGCTGGCGTGCGAACGCCTCGTATTTTTATATCGCCAAAGAATTCGTCCGAGACAATGTGGACGTCGATATCTTGGAGGAACTGCTGTCGCTTGGAGGTCTGGGCATCCAGTATTGCGTCAAGACCGCAAAGGCGTACGGGCAACTGCGTGAAGTCCCGAACGGCCTGCTTTCCGTCAGCTACAGCGAATTCAACGACAAATACAATCAGAGGGATGTCGAGGCACGGCAGAACATGCGCGACCTCATCGATTCCGATGCCAATACGGTGACCAACGTGTTCAGCACGTTGCTCTAGGGGTGATGACAATGCGGGCATATCCAGAGGTCTACCGGGATGATGTGGTGGAAACTCAAGGCAAGCTTTTCGACTACGTGGCACAATCGTTCCCCAACAAGAGCACGGAGGACTTCATCACCGTATATATGGCGAGCAAAACACGCAAAAGCATTGATGAGGCCAAAGCCTACGTCAACACGATGGATGCGAAAGAGCTGTGGAAGTATTTCACCGAAACTGAGCACTACCAGTTGAAGGACGGCAGGGCGCTCGAAGGATTCATGCCTGATTGGATTGGCGAATTCTACGCCTACTACCAATGGTTCTACGCCATTCCCAGTGCTGAAGTGATCGCCAAGGTGCCGCTGGACTTCCTGAAGAAAGCCTATTTCGGGCTTCATGATCTCGATCTGGAACTTGCGGTGCGGAAAGTCGGCGAAGAATGACGGACATCATCTGCTTCCATAATCCCGATGAGGAGAACGGATACCTGAGCAACTGGTATCCATCGCGCTTCGTTGCGGATGATGTCGAGTTTTCCTCGATGGAACAGTACATGATGTACCGCAAGGCATGCTGTTTCAACGATGCCGAAACAGCCGCGCGAATCCTCGAAACCGATGACGTGGCCGAGATCAAACGCCTTGGTCGACTGGTGGCCGGTTATGACGACCACGTATGGAATGGCGTTCGCCAAATCGAGGTCTATGAAGGATTACTTGCCAAATTCAGCCAGAACGCCGAACTCGGTGCGCAGCTTGAAGCGACAGGCAATGCGATATTGGCGGAATGCGCCGTCAAAGACCGCATCTGGGGCATTGGCCGGTCAATGCATGACCCAGCCAGGCTCGATCCAGCCCAATGGCGCGGTCAGAACCTGCTCGGATACGCTCTAATGCTCACAAGAAAGAAGCTCAACCGCGTAGATGAGCGATAATACGGCCGTTTTCCCGTATCAATCGCCCCCGCTTGGGAACAGCGTAAGGTCCAAGATGTTGCTGACCGCTTTGATAATCTGCGTATCCCTGTTGCTGCAAATCTTCGAGTTCACGGAAAAACACCGTATTATGGTGCAAACGGGATTCAGGATTATGTGGACGGATTTACGCACGATGGAGAATTTGTCCTTGTTGCAGAAGATGGGGCGAATGACCTGAAAAACTACCCTGTAAAATGCGTAAATGGGCGTATTTGGGTCAATAATCACGCTCACGTCCTTCAAGGAAAGGCAGGAATTGCTGATAATAGTTTTCTTGCCTTTGCTATAAGCCAATCGGATATCGAATCACTTTTGGTAGGTGGTGGTCGTGCAAAGTTAAATGCAGAAACCCTAATGAGCATTGAGTTTAGGCTGCCCTGTTTGCAAGAACAACACCAAATTGGCGAGTATCTGACACGGCTCGACCACCTTATCACCCTTCATCAGCGTAAGTATTGTGGTGTTGTTTCTTGGATGTTAGGGGTTGCGCTCGTAAGATTGAGCTCGGAAAAGTGATGGTGCGTTCGGGGAGATGAAACATGTTCTACGATAAGGAATCGGATTTCGAAGACGATCTGGTCGCGGTGCTGAAACGCCATGGGTGGACCGATGGTGTGTTGGAATATCCAACCGAACAGGATCTCATCGACAACTGGGCTAACATCCTATTCGACAACAACAAAGGCATCGATCGCCTGAACGGGCAGCGCCTTACCAAGGGTGAGATGGCGCAGATCCTCGAACAGATCGAAACATTGCGCACGCCATTGGCGTTGAATTCCTTCATCAACGGCAAGACCGTGTCCATCAAACGTGACAATCCCGCAGACACAGCACATTTCGGTAAGGAAATCAGCCTGAAGATCTACGATCGCCAGGAAATCGCCGCTGGGCAAAGCCGGTACCAAATCGCAAGACAGCCGATGTATCCGGCAAAAAACAAAATGCTGAACGATCGTAGAGGAGACGTCTGCCTGCTCATCAACGGCATGCCGGTCATCCATATCGAACTGAAGAAAAGCGGCATTCCCATAAGCCAGGCCACCAATCAAATCGCCAAATACGCGCATGAAGGCGTGTTCACCGGGCTGTTCAGACTCGTGCAGGTCTTCGTGGCCATGAATCCGGATGATGCCGTGTACTTCGCCAATCCCGGTGAAGGCGATTTCAACAGCAACTACTTCTTCCACTGGGCTGACTTCAACAATGAGCCCATAGCGGCGAACAACCATGTCGGGCAGGATGAATGGAAGCGTTTCACATCTGATCTGCTATCCATTCCCATGGCACACCAGCTCATCGGGTTCTATACGGTCGCCGATTCCGCAGACGGATGCCTCAAAGTGCTACGCAGCTACCAATACCAGGCGGTGAACGCCATTTCCGACCGTGTACGCACCTGCAAATGGGATGAGCCGGTGCCAAGCGGCACGCCGGGCCGTCCGGGCGGTTATGTGTGGCACACCACTGGCTCGGGCAAAACCATGACCAGCTTCAAGGCTGCGCAGCTCATCGCTGGCTCGAAAGATGCCGACAAGGTGGTCTTCCTCATGGACCGTGTCGAATTGGGCACGCAGTCGCTGCTGGAATACCGGTCGTTCGCGGATGATGCCGATGATGTGCAGGGCACGGAAAACACGGATGTGCTCAAATCGAAACTGGCAAGCATCGACCCCAAAGACACGCTCATCGTCACCTCCATCCAGAAAATGAGCAACATCAAAGCGGGCGAGGGGCATATCACCGAAGAGGAAGTGAAGAAGCTCGCCGGCAAACGCATCGTATTCATTATCGACGAATGCCATCGTTCCACGTTCGGCGAAATGCTGCAGGATATTCGCCATTCCTTCCCGAACGCATTGTATTTCGGTTTCACGGGCACTCCGATTCATGAGGAGAACCGTAAGAAGGGCGCGACCACATCAATGGTGTTCGGCGATTGCCTTCACCGATACAGCATCGCCGACGGCATCCGCGATGGCAATGTGCTCGGATTCGACCCGTACATGGTGTTGACCTACCGAGACAAGGATGTTCGTCAAGCGGTCGCATTGGAGAAAGCGAAAGCCGCGACGGTTGAGGAAGCCCAGGCAGATCCGGCGAAAGCTGAGGTGTTCTACCATTACATGGATCCGAAGCAAATGCCGATGGGACCCATGGAAACGCAGGCCGGAGAACATGTCAAAGGCATTGAGGACTATCTGACCGCAGCGCAGTATGCGCAAGGCACGCCACATGAAGACAAGGTCGTGGAGGATATTCTCGACCAATTCCCATTGCTGAGCAGAGGCAACAAATTCCATGCGATGCTGGCCACGAGTTCCATTCCCGAGGCGATCAGCTATTACCATCTGTTCAAGGAACGTGCTCCGCAGATGCACGTGACCGCGCTGTTCGACCCCAACGTCGACAATTCCGACGGCGCAATCCTCAAGGAGGATGCGCTTAAGGAAATCATCGGCGATTACAACGAACTGTTCGACAAGGATTTCATCATCCCCACATGGCCGAAGATGAAGAAAGACATCACCGCGCGGCTTTCCCACAAGCGTCCATACCTGACGGTCGACCAGCACCGTGAGGAGCGGCTGGATCTGCTGATCGTGGTTGATCAGATGCTGACAGGTTTCGATTCCAAGTGGGTCAACACGCTGTACCTCGACAAAATCATCGACTATGAGAACATCATCCAGGCGTTCAGTCGCACGAATCGACTGTTCGGTCCCGATAAGCCTTTCGGAACTATCCGCTACTACCGCAAGCCACACACCATGAAGGGGTATATCGAAGCGGCGGTAAAACTGTATTCCGGAGACAAGCCGCTCGATCTGTTCGTGCAGAAACTGCCGGAAAACGTGCGCCTGATGGATGCGCGTTTCGAAGAAATCGCCTCCGTGTTCAGTGCCGGAGGCGTGGAAGATTTCATGCGACTGCCGGAATCGGTGGAGGCGTGCCGCAAGTTCGCAAAACTGTTCGTGGAACTCAATGATTTCCTGGAATCCGCCAAAGTGCAAGGTTTCACTTGGGGGCGGCAGGAATGCTCCGTCACCCATGACGATGGATCCGTGGAGGTTGTGCGGCCGAAGTTCGATGAACGGACATATCTGATTCTTGTACAGCGGTATAAGGAAATGTTCAGCAGCGGCGAAGGTTCCGGCAGCGGTCCGGAAGCGCCATATGAACTTGACGGCCATATCACTGAGATAGATACAGGATTGATTGATACGGATTATATGAACGCCAACTTCACCAAATGGCTCAAGGCGCTTGGCGGAGGCGATCTGGCCCTGTTGACATCAGCCGAGGAGGAATTGCATAAGTCGTTTGCTTCGCTCAGTCAAGAGGAACAACGGTATGCCGAACTGTTCATGCATGATGTGGAACGTGGCGAAATCGAGTTGGAGGAAGGCAAGACGCTGCGCGACTACATCACGTATTACGCGAACAGCGCCAAAAACAGCCAAGTGGAGCAAATCACCAAGGCGTTTGACGTGGATGGGGCGTTGCTCAACGAGATGATGCGGCTTGACCTTACAGAGACAACCCTGAACGAATTCGGACGATTCGACCGGTTGAAAGCGTCGGTTAACAGGTCTTTGGCAAAGGCGTTTTTCGATAAGCCGGATAGTCCGGTCTCCCAATTCACGGCGAATCTTCTCGCCACGAAGCTGCTGAAGAGCTTTATCCTTGAGGGAGGATTCGATTTGGACGATCGGAAATAGCGGGGAGAAGCATGGCTGTTGTTGACGAAGCGAAGCTGAGATACCTGGACTTTCTTTCCAGGGAGGACCGCGTCCGGCACCACCGGTACGTCGAGGAAATGAAGCAATACGACATGATGCGTTCCGGCGACATCAACGCCATCGCCGAAAGCACACGTCTGTGGGACTCCGGACTGTACGGCTACCTGTCGGACGATCCGCTCAAAAACGCGAAATACCGGTTCGTCACCACCATCACGCTCGCCACACGTTTCGCCATCGAAGGCGGTATGGACGAGGAGGACGCCTACAACGCCTCCGACCTGTACATCCAGAACCTGGAAAACTGCAAAACGCCCGACGACGTGCGCCGCCTGCACACCGACATGATGACATTCTTCACATGGGCCATGGCCGACATGCAGAAGGCGGAAACACATTCCAAAGCCGTCAACGAATGCCTGGACTACATCCACTACCATCTGCATGAGAAAATCACCGTGCCCATCCTCGCCGAGCATGTGCATCTGAATCCCACGTATCTGTCGGAGCTGTTCAAACGCGAAACGGGCACGGCCATATCGCAATACATCACCGACAAGCGTATGGAAGCGGCCGAGAACATGCTCAAATACTCGGAATACAGCTTCGACGAGATCGCCCAGATCCTCGCATACCGGTCGCAAAGCCACTTCTCGAAGGTGTTCAAAAAACATTCCGGCATGACGCCGGGGGAGTACCGCACCAAGTACGCGCAGAACGGCATCTGGCCGGAGTGATTGCGATCACGGCGTCTACCACGCCGGTTGCGGTGAACCGCCGGTGACGGCACCGCGAAATTCGGGTGTGCCAATCGTGAAATCGACGTGTCCGCGCGTGCGAAACACGCGCGAATCAGCTACGGTGGAAGCATTCAATGATGATGCGCGCCACCGGCCGAATGAACGGCGGAACAAGGAACGTGCGCGCAGGATGTGGATGAAAGCGAAGGAATAAACGAATATGGGAATGCCCCTTGATCTGTATGTGATCCGACATGGCGAGTCGGAGGCGAACGTCATCATCAGCGCCGGCGAACAGGGTGACAACTCGCTGTATACGCAGGACAATGTCACCGTGCCGGACCGTTCGTGGAGGCTCACCGCCACCGGACGCAAGCAGGCCGACTGCATCGGCCGTTGGCTCGTCGCGCAGCAGCCGCTGTTCGACCGCTACCTCGTTTCGCCGTACGTGCGTACGCGTGAGACGGCGGCCACGATGGCCCTGCCGAAAGCGAAATGGGAGGAGACTCGCGTGCTGCGCGAACGCTCCTGGGGTGAGATCAACACCATCACGAAGGACGATTTCAAAACCAACTACGCGCGCAACTGGATGTTCAAGAACACCGATCCGCTGTACTGGCGTCCGCCGGCGGGCGAGTCCATCGCCGACGTGGCCGAGAACCGCGTGCACAACCTGCTCACGTCCCTGAACCGCAAATCCGATGCGGAATCCGTGGTGATGGTCAGCCACGGCGACCTCATGCTGGCGCTCATGCTCACCTTGGAAGACCTGTCCGACGAGGAATTCATGCACCGTGCGGCCTCCGACGAATGGAAGATCACCAACTGCACGTGCTTCCACTATTCGCGCCGCGACCCGTCGACTGGGCGCACCCATAAGCGGTTCCGTTGGGAGCAGACGGCACGCCCGGTGCTCGACGAGACGGACGGACGCTGGGTGGTGAAAGTGGATGATTGGCGTGAATTCAAGCGTCCCGTGCTGTCGAACGGCGATTTGGTGGACGTGGTGCACGCCGTCGACCGTCACCTGTGACGGCTGCCGGTATACGTTTTGTGACTGCGATTTAGCCCCCTATCGCTCTGTGGGGCGTCACGTATCGGCGCTTCCGCTACAATGGCGTGTGATTGCGCGGCGCGCGTTCTTGTTGCGCGTCGTAAAGAGAGTTAGGAGACAATCGCATGTCCAATCCAATCGCGGGCCTGTTCACGTGGAAGCTCCACGGCGACGGCAAAACGCTGAAGCCCGGCGAGGTCGTCGAACCTGACGAGAGGCTGACCTGGCCGCGCACCGCGGAAATCGGCGCGCAGCACGTCATCGCCATGTTCGGCGCCACGTTCCTGGTGCCGATTCTGACCGGTTTCGACCCATCCACCACCCTGTTCTTCACGGCCATGTCGACCGCGCTGTTCCTGCTGATCAACAAGAACATGCTGCCGAGCTACCTGGGCTCGTCCTTCGGCTTCATCGCCCCGATCGCGGCCGTCGCCAGCGCCCACAAGGGCCTCGCCGTCGCATCCTTCGGCATCATGGTCACCGGCATCCTGCTGGCCCTGATCGGTGTGCTCGTCCATTACGCGGGCGCCAAGTGGATCGACATCATCATGCCGCCGGTCGTCAACGGCGCCATCGTGGCCATCATCGGCTTCAACCTGGCTCCGAGCGTGTGGAACAACTTCAAAGTCGCTCCCGACACCGCCATCGTCACCCTCGTCGCGGTGCTGCTCGTCGCAGTGCTGTTCAAGGGTCTGCTCGGCCGACTCAACATCCTCATCGGCGTGATCATCGGCTACGCGTACGCCTGCTTCCGTGGCCAGGTCGACTTCTCAGCCATCGGCAAGGCCGCATGGATCGGCCTGCCGGAATTCCGTCTGCCGCAGGTCGACTTCACCATCCTGCCGATGTTCATCCCAGTCGTGCTCGTGCTCATCGCCGAAAACGTCGGCCACGTCAAGTCCGTCTCCCAGATGACCGGCCGCGACTATGACGACCAGATCGGCACCGCGCTGTTCGCCGACGGTCTCGGCACCACCATCGCCGGTTTCGGCGGCGGCTCCGGCACCACCACCTACGGCGAGAACATCGGCGTGATGGCCGCCACCAAGGTCTACTCGACCGCCGCATACTGGTGCGCCGCCGCGTTCGCGCTGATCCTGAGCCTGTGCCCGAAGTTCGGCGCCATCATCAACACCATCCCCGCCGGCGTGCTCGGCGGCGTGACCACCCTGCTGTACGGCATGATCGGCATGGTCGGCATCCGCATCTGGGTTGAGAACAAGGTCAACTTCGACAAGCCGGTCAACGTCATGGTGGCCGCCATCACCATGATCATCGCCGTCGGCCAGTTCGAGTTCGCCTTCAACGGCATCTCCTTCAACGGCATCGCCATCGGCACCGTCGTCATCCTCGTCGCCTACCACGGCCTGAAGGCCATCGGCAAGGCGACCGGCACCATCGCCAAGGACGATCCGGACATCCTGTAACGGATCGCATCTCACGCTGGCTAGTTCAACGCCCGTCGGCCAAAAAGGTCGGCGGGCGTTTTTCATTGCCGTTTTCGTCAATGAGGTGAACCAACGGAAGCAGGAGGCCGGCGTTCTGGGACTTGGCCATGAAGACCATAGACTTGTAGAACACGTTGCCAGTCTCAATGTTGGGAACCAGGAGAATGTCGGCGTGACCGGCGTTGGGATCGGTAATTCCCTTGTGACGGGCGGCCTCGGGGGAGACGGCGTTGTCCAGGGCCAGGGGGCCGATGACGGTGCAGCCGGGAAGAGCGCCTGCTGCGTTTGCCTCTACCAAAGCTGCGGCGTCCAGGGTTGCAGGCATTTTGGGATTTACCTTCTCCACGGCGCACAGGCAGGCCACAATGGGATTGGGGTTACCCAGGGCGTGGGCCACCTTCACGGCGTTGGATACAATGTGCTTTTTGGCTTCCAGATCGGGGGCAATGTTCATGGCCGCGTCGGTTACGTAGAGCAGGCGGTCGTAGCCCGGAACCTGAAACAAGGCCACGTGGGACAGAACCGGTGCATCCCGCAGGCCGATTTCCTTGTCCAGCACGGCTTTTAAAATGATGGAGGTGTCTACAATGCCCTTCATCACCGCGTCAGCCTGTCCGTCCCGGACCAGCTTCACGGCGTCGGCGCGCTTGTCCACGAACACGGCCTCCGCCGCGCCGCGGCTCAGAGCCTCGATGCCCAGCTGACCGGTGCCGGCGAACAGGTCCAGCACCTTTCGCCCCTCGATATCGAACTGGACGATGTTGAACATGGACTCCTTCACCTTGTCGGTGGTGGGCCGGGTGTCCATGCCGGACAGCTCCTTCAGCCGCCGGCCCCGGGCCTCTCCTGTGATGACGCGCATAGGTGCAGTCTCCTTTTCCTCAAATTTAGTCCGCCTTCCAGGCATACGCGGCCGCCGTGGCCTCCGGTACATTCCGATAGTCCCACTGGTGGTCGGTCTCCCGCAGATCGGCGCTGGTCACGTTGAAATAGCGGTGATGTCTGCCGTTCCTGGCCGCACCGGTGGGGTCGTCCCAGGTCACGTCCACGCAGTACCACTCCCCGTCCAGCTTCACCATGTTCCAGGCGTGGTCTTCCCGGGAGCCGAAGGCCGCTCCGACCACGGTGATACACTCCACCCCGGACAGGTCCATCAAAAGCTGGAAGGTGCTGGAGTAGCCCAGACAGTTGCCGTAGCCCCCCACCAGCATCCCCCAGGGGTCCCGGTAGCCGGTGCGGCCGCTGTGGTTGGGATTGTCATACACCGTGCGGTCATAGCTTCCCCACTCCACCAGCCAGTCATGTACCGCCAGTTCTATTTCATATGCGCTCATTCCCTCGGTGAGGACCTCGCCCAGCACCTCCCGGCACCGCTCCAGGATCTCCCGGTCCTTGT
>OGXR01002105.1_pt1 | contig 13327 bp, 11 predicted proteins | sample 1576331 | NCBI WGS metagenome assembly OGXR01 (sample SAMEA3541473, study PRJEB24748) | human gut metagenome | biome: human gut; feature: human-associated habitat; material: faeces | place: China | collected 2012 | reverse complement strand
CCGCCTCTGCTCCTACGGCGACTGGGCGGCGCTCTCCGACGAGTGCGACGCCGCGACGGCGGAATATCTGAAAGGCGAGGTCTCCGACGGCATCATCGCCCCCTCGTTCAGCGAGGAGGCGCTTGCCATCCTAAAGACGAAAAAGGGCGGCAAGTACAACATCGTGCAGATGGACCCCGCCTACATTCCCGCCCCGCAGGAGCAGAAGGACGTCTTCGGCGTCACGTTCGAGCAGGGCCGCAACAACTGCAAGATCGACGAGTCGCTGCTTGCGAACATCGTCACCGAAAATAAGAATCTTCCCGATGACGCGAAGCGCGACATGATCGTTTCGCTCATTACGCTCAAATACACGCAGTCGAACTCCGTCTGCTACGCCAAGGACGGCCAGACCATCGGCGTCGGCGCCGGCCAGCAGAGCCGCATCCACTGTACGCGCCTTGCCGGCAGCAAGGCGGACAACTGGTATCTCCGCCGCCACCCGAAGGTGCTTGCGCTGCCGTTTGTGGACGGTATCCGCCGCCCTGACCGCGACAACGCCATCGATGTTTATATTTCCGACGAGTGTGACGACGTTTTGGCCGACGGTGCATGGCAGCGCGTCTTCAAGGAGCGCCCCGAGCCGCTGACGGTGCAGGAGCGCAAGGATTGGGTCGCCCGCCAGAGCGGCGTGACCGTCGGCTCCGACGCGTTTTTCCCGTTCGGCGACAATGTTGAGCGCGCGAGAAAGAGCGGCGTCACCTACATCGCGGAACCCGGCGGCTCGATCCGCGACGACAACGTCATCGAGACCGCGAATAAATACGGCATCACCATGGCCTTTACCGGACAGAGATTGTTCCATCACTAAAAGGAGGAACGAAACGAATGAAACTCATGGTCATCGGCGGCGGAGGCCGCGAACACGCCATTGTCGACGCGCTGTCGCGTTCGCCGCAGGTTGAAAAAATTTACTGCGCACCCGGGAATGCGGGCATCGCCCGGCAGGCCGAGTGCGTGGCCATTCGTGAAACCGAGGTGGAACGCCTGCGTGACTTTGCCGCGGAGCGGGGCATCGGCCTCACGGTCGTGGGTCCCGAAGTGGCGCTGGCGGCGGGTGTCGTCGACTGCTTCAGGGCCGCGGGGCTGCGCATCTTTGGTCCGACGAAGGCTGCGGCGCGCATCGAGTCGTCGAAGGAGTTCGCCAAACGGCTGATGGCTAAATATGCCATCCCGACAGCCGGATTCCGCGCATTCACCGACTATGCCGGGGCGCTGGCCTATGTGCAGGGGCGTCCTCTGCCCGCAGTGCTGAAATACGACGGACTGGCCGCCGGAAAAGGCGTGGTGATCGCCCGGACGATGGCCGAGGCCGAAGCGGCGTTGCGGGATATGTTGCTCGACGACAAGTTCGGCGAGGGCAAGGTGGTCGTCGAGGATTACCTCGAAGGTCCCGAGTTTTCGTTCATGTGCTTCGTTTCGGGACACAAGGTGTGGCCGATGGCGCTGGCGCAGGACCACAAGCGCGCCTACGACGGCGATGAGGGTCCCAATACGGGCGGTATGGGCGCCTATTCGCCCCTGCCGTTCGTGACGGCGGAGGACGAACGCTATGCCCTGGAGAAGATCATGCAGCCCGTGGCCGACGCGATGATCGTCGAGGGGTGTCCCTTCGAGGGCGTGCTCTACGGCGGACTGATGAAGACTGCGCGGGGTATCGAGGTCATCGAGTTCAACGCCCGTTTCGGCGATCCCGAGACCGAGGTGGTGCTGCCGCGCCTGAAGAGCGACATTGTCGACATCTTCTGTGCCGTGGCCGAGGGACGCGATACGCAGCTGGAGTGGCACGATTTCGCCGCGCTGGGCATCGTGCTGGCCTCGAAGGGCTATCCGGGCGACTACGAAAAAGGACACGAGATCAAGGGCCTGGACCGCGTCGAAGGGGCTGTTTATCACATGGGAACCCGGGCCGACGGCGGGCGGATTCTCACCAACGGAGGCCGCGTGCTGTTCGTGGTGGGCAAGGGCAGGGACCTGGCCGAAGCGCGGAGGAATGCGCTGGCCGACGTGGCCCGCATCGACTGCGACAATCTGTTCCACCGCACCGACATCGGCCACCGGGCTTTCGACGATTTGGAAAGATAATACGAGCGATATATGGCAAAAATAATCAGCGGAAAAGAACTTTCAGCGAAACTGAAACTTGAAATGGCGGACGAGGTGAAGACCTTCCCCGCGAAATACGGCCGTGTGCCCCATCTGGTTGTCATCCTCGTGGGCGAGGACCCCGGCAGCGTGAGCTATGTGACGGGCAAGGCCAAGGCTTCGGCCGAGGTGGGCATCCGCAATACCACGATCCGAAAGCCCGAGTCCGTTTCCGAGGCCGAACTGCTGGACATCATCACGGCCCTGAACCTCGATGACGAGGTGGACGGCATTCTGGTCCAGCTGCCCCTTCCGAAACATATCGACGAGGACAAGGTGATCGCCGCCATCGACAAACAGAAGGATGTCGACGGCTTCCATCCCCTGAACGTTGCGGCGCTGTGGCAGAAACAGCCCTGCACGCTCCCCTGCACCCCGAAAGGCATTCTCAAGATGCTGCGGGCCGCAGGCGTGGAGATCGCCGGCAAGCGCGCCGTGGTGATCGGCCGCAGCAATATCGTGGGACTTCCCGTGTCGAAACTGCTCTTGGACGCGAACGCTACGGTGACGATGGCCCACAGTCGTACGCGCAACCTCGCCGAAGTGACGCGCGGGGCGGAGATTCTGGTGGTGGCCATCGGTCGGCCGAAGTTCGTCACGGCGGAGATGGTGTCGCCGGGCGCCGTGGTGATCGACGTGGGGGTGAACCGCGACCCGGAGACGGGCAAACTGTGCGGCGATGTCGATTTTGCGGCCATCGAACCCAAGGCCTCGGTGATCACGCCCGTGCCGGGCGGCGTCGGGCCTATGACGATCTGCTGCCTGATGGAGAACACGATCGAGTGTTTCCTCCGGCGAGCGGGCCGGTAGCCGGCGGAACGGAGCGAAAACTTCGGTTTTTTTTGCGCCTCCGCTGAAAAAAATCAGCCGTTGACTCACGGGTCAACGGCTGATTTCGTTTTACAAGGTTCCTGTTATCAGAGTTTGATCGGTTCGGATATTTTGATATTGTCGAGGAACCAGCGGTTGGCTGTTCCGACTTCCCACTGCGTCTGCGTAATGGTGATCTTCGTATCCTTGTTGACCGTAATGCCCTTCAGGCTGACTTCGGCGCGAACCCATTCGAGCTTGTGACCATCCTCCCATCCCAGTTCGGGTATGTCGATCTGCACTTTGTCGCTGCCGTTCTCGAAGATGACGATCAGATTGACGGGGTCGATCTTGCCGGACCCCTGGCGCATTCCGCACCAGTCGAACGAGAGTGTCACATTGTCCTTTGCTTCGGGAACCCCGTCTATCGGAGGAAGAATGATACCTGCGTGATTGCCGGTCTTGCCGAATTTGAGGTAGTTCTGCTGGAGGTAGATGCGTTTGTTGTCGTTCTTGTCGTAGATAAACTTGTAACCGAGTTTTTCGACAGCGTCGAATGCAGTCACTCCATCGACAGTTATGGAGGTAAGCGCTGTCGCTTTTGCATCGAGGTTATCCGTCTCGACCGTTTGGCCGACACCGCTTGCTACGGACCACGGTTCGAGCCATTCGAAGTTCTCCAGGAAATAGACGATCTCGTTCAGGCCGTTGTCCTCGACATCGGTGGCCATGATGCGCTGTACAGGCTCGGCCAAACCGGCGTAGTAGCCCGTGACGGTTACGATATGGCCGGTCAGGGAGGAAAGGCCCAGACTCGACGGGGCGTCCACGACGCTGACCGAGTACTTGGCGTCCTCCGAAACGGTGAGGGTGCTGCCGTTGAAAACGCCCTTGACGGTGACGTAGCCCCGTTTGGAGGAGGTGTAGTCGTCGATCTTTGCGCTGATGTCCTCCGGTTCGGGGTAGTTCACCGCTCCGCCGGACAGAACCGTCACCTCGTCGCAGTCGATTACCGTAGCGAGTTTCTGCGAGTCGGATGACTTGGTGCCCAAGAGCGAAATCTTGTCGCCGACGGCAACCGTCGTGGCGTCCGAGACGAAGATATTGTCCGTGTTTTTGTCGTCGCTGATGACGAAGCCTTTGGTCGTCACGGCCACGACGATCGCCGACGGTACGGAAATGACCGTTTCGTCCGCCAGGGCGGCGAGTTCACCTGCCGTGTACTCCTTCACATCGCGGTATTTGTCTCCGTTCTGCGTGATGAGCACCTGTGCGCGGCTTGCAAGAGTCCGTCCCTTGAAGACGAGGGTGGCCTTGCGGGGATTGTCCTCCGCGCCGTCGCGCATGTTGTCGGTCACCGAAACCGTCACGTCCATGACGCCGGTTCCCGAGTTGGGCGTGACCGTCACCCAGTCGGGGACTTCCGTCACCCAGTCGGCGTCGGCATAGATGGTGATGATCTTTTCCGCCGCTCTTTCCGCTTCGAAATTCAAGGTGTTGGCGCTCGCCAGAACAGCTTCGGAAAGGTGGTCCTCATCCTTGTCGCAGCCCCAGAAGGAACATAGGGCCGCCATGAGGATCGGGGCTGTCATATATTTTACAAATCTCATAATCTTGTTTTTTAGGTTATTTCCGACTTAAAAATCGAGTCCGTCGCTCCATCCCGGATTCTGCGTGAGGTTCGGGTTGAGCGAACGCTCGCCGCTGGGAATCGGGTAGAGGTAATCGCGTTCCTCGTTGAACCCAGGGCGCTGATTCTCTACGGTTTTGTGATAGTAGACATAGCCTTTGTCCCCCTCGGAGAGAATGATGTCCGAACCGAGTTCGTATACCGAAACTCCTTCGCCGGCTTGGGGTTTGGTCTCTCCTGCCTTATAGAGAATCAGATCGGCCGTTTCTTTGCCCGCAAGCTTGTATTCGCCGGGGCCCGGGAAATACATGCCGAAAATGTCCTGGTCGATGCAATAGCCGGCTTTCCAGCGATACAGATCCTGAAGGCGGAAACCCTCCTGGATCAGCTCGACGGCCCGTTCGCGGCGGATTTCCAGAATGACGCCCTTGTTGGCGCCGGTCACGTTGGGATAGCCGTACTTTTTGGACTCAAGATACCAGTCGATATTTTTGTTGGCTTCGTTCATGTCGAGGCCCCGCATTCCCACCCGGCTTCGGATTTCGTTGACGGTGATAACCAGATCGTTCTGCGTGAGCGTTCCCAGTTCGGCCTTGGCTTCGGCATAGTTGAGCAGCACTTCGGCATAGCGGAAAACCGGCATGTCGCAGGTCGAACGGTCGTTGCGGTCGATCTGTCCTCCCGAGGCCGTCGTGTCCTGAACGAATTTGATGGGTTGGTAGCCGGTGATCGTGACGCCGAGATCGGGACCCTGCACCCGTTTGGCGCCGATGCGCTTGTAACCCGGGGTGCGGATCGACTGCGCCAGGCGCGGGTCGCGGTCCTTCACCTCTTCGGTGAAAGGCATTGTCTGCCACCCCTCCTGGTCGGTGAATGCGGTGCCGTCCTTCTTCAGGTACATGTTGATGAATTTGCGGGTGTAGCCCGGGCGGCCCTGTGTCGGCAGCAGCGTGTAGGCCGTCGCATTGTGGTAGACCTGGGCCTCGTAGCTGTTCCGGATGGCGAGGATATACTCTTCGGTGCTGGCATTCTCCTGTGCGAAGAGCATCATGTAGTCCTTGTCCGGAGTTTTGGTGGAGTAGAGCTTGTAGGGACCTTCGTCGATGATCGTTTTGGCGGCCTTGGCGGCTTCCTCCAGATAATAGGTGTAGTCATGTCCTTCGAGGTTGATGCCGTGGTATTTGCGGTAGGTTCCCTCGAAGAGGCAGAACCGCGCTTTCAGCGCCAGCGCCGCCCATTTGTTGACGCGGTAGGTCGATATATCCTCCGTAAGACCGCCGCTGTTGATGGCTTCGTCGATATCCTTGATCATATTGGTCATGATCAGTTCGCGTGAATCGCGCGGTTTGTAGAGCGCTTCGTCGGCCGAGCCGAGCTGCACCTCGTACCAGGGCACGTCGCCGAAGCGTTTCACCTTGTCGAAATAGAAGGCGGCGCGGAAGAATTTGGCCAGGGCCGTATACTCGGTCACAGCCTTCTTGTCCTCGCATTGATCGACATATTCCAGCAGGGTGTTTATGCGGCGCAGGTTGCCCCACGACCAGCCGCCGCCGGTGTTCGGAACGGTGCGCTTGTCGCCTCCGTAGAGAACATCGGAGAGGGTCATCTGAACGAGCAGGTCGTTCTGCTCATCGTAGGGCGTCTTGTCCAGCAGGTTGTCGTAAAAGGGATTGGAGAAGAGTTCCAGGTCGCTTCTTGTCTTGAAATAGTCGAACTGCGTCACCCGATCCAACGGTTCTTTGTCCAGCAGGGAGTCGCAGGCCGATAATCCTGCAATCAGCGTTGCTGCCAGTATGATTAATCGCTTCATGGTATTCGGATTTTGAAATTATTAGAAGGTGACCGGCACCAGCAGCACCTGCCGCCGCAGTCCCCGGTTTTTCTCCATAGCCTCCAGTACCCGCCGGGATTTTCCGGACCCGGCCCGTCCTACCCATACAGACAGCATCCGCCCCGCCTCCTTTCTGACGCACTGACAGCAGGATACCATGGCTGCTGTCCCAAAAAACTCTCATCTGACAGTATACCGCATTTTCCCCCCGGTGGAAAGCCCCGTTAAGGCGAAAAAAAAACGCCGCCTGCTGGGCAGGCAGCGTTTTTCTTTTATTGATTGGTGCCGAGCTCCTTGAGATACCGACTCAGCGCATCCTTCCAGTCCGGCAGCGGCGTGAAGCCGTTCTCCGCCAGCTTGCTCTTGTCCAGCCGGCTGTTGAAGGGCCGCGCCGCCTTGGACGCGCCGTATTCCGCGGTGGTCACGGCGTCCACCTGCACCGGCAGACCCGCCTGGCGGAAGATCTCGCAGGCAAACTCGTACCAGGAGATGTACCCGCCCTCATTGGTGGCGTGATAATAGCCGTACTTGTCGGACTCGATCATATCCGCCAGCAGCCGGGCCAGGTCCAGGGTATAGGTAGGCGTACCGATCTGGTCGCACACCACCCGCAGCTTGTCGTGGGTCTTGCCCAGCTGGAGCATGGTCTTGATGAAGTTCTTGCCGTTCAGACCGAACACCCAGGCGATCCGCACGATGAAGTATTTCTCCAGCGCAGAGCTGACGGCCAGCTCGCCGCCCAGCTTCGTCTCGCCGTAGTAGTTCAGGGGCTGATAGTCCTTGCAGTCCGGCTGCCAGGGCGTCTGGCCCTGCCCATTGAACACATAGTCCGTGGAAATGTACATCATCTTGCAGTCCTGGGCCTTGCACGCCGCCGCCAGATGAGCGGTGCCGTCCACGTTGATGGCCCGTACCTTGGGCTGCTTGTCGGCATCCTCGGCCAGGTCCACCGCCGTCCAGGCGGCGCAGTGGATCACGGCGTCGGGCCGCACATCGTCCATCACCTGCCGCACCTGGGCGTCATTGGTGATATCCATGGGCACATAGGGCATCTCCGTCACGGCAGAGCCGTCTGCAATGCCGCTGTACACCGGGGCGATGTCACTGCCCACGCCCTGATGGCCCCGGCGGGCCAGCTCGTTCATCACATCGTGGCCCAGCTGACCGCCCACGCCCGTTACCAGAATTTTCATTTTGCAGCCTCCTTACAGATACTGGATGGCCCGGCTGACGGCCTTTTCCTTTCCGCCACCGGTAATGGTGCCCTTGATCTTGTCCTTGCACCAAACCATCACGAACTCAATGGCCATCAGGGCGGCAAACTCCGCCAGCATGACCAGGAAATACTTCACATCCGGCGCCGCGGCGGTATAGAACCGCTTCCCCACAGCCACCAGCACCGGCGCGATATACCAGGGCAGATGCGTGGCCATCAGGAACATGGAGTTCTTCCCGCACCAGATCAGCGGCCGCAGGGACACCCGCCCCTCCAGATACCGCAGCAGCTCCAGCAGCGCTTCAAAGCTATCGGGCTTTTGTGTCAGCGCATCGTCAATGGCCGCGCAGATTCGCTCCCGGTGGGAGGGCTTCTTTTTGTCGCCCAGCCACTTGTTGTAGCTCTTGCCGTGGCGCTTCGGATTCTCCACGATGGAGTAGCCGTTCTCGATGCAGATGGTATCGTTGAGCCGCCGCACGGCGCGGCTGCTGCCCCAAAAGTTTCTGAATTTCCGGGTCTGGCTGAGTGCGGTGGAGTTCCAGATCACATGATTGTGAATATGGGCTTTGTCGATATGGGTGCAGACGATATAGGCGTGATTGCCCTTGGTGAAGCGCTTGGCCAGCTCACAGCCCAAACGGTTCGCGTCCTCCGGTGTGATCTCTCCGGGAACAAAGGATTGCCGTAGATGGTAGGCGATCACATCATCCTCGCCGCGCACTCTGCCGGTCTTTTGGGTGTATTGATTTTTGGCGAAAAGGAACTCGGCGTCGGCGATCCTGCTGTCGCACTGCCAGCTTGTTATGAGCCTGCCGCCGTCCGTCTTTTGCGGATTTTCGGTGTAGTCGATGATAGCGCTGATGGCCTGTCCCACCGTGCGGCCTTTGCCGGTGTGCAGAGGCATCAGGCGCGTGGTTGCCATGTTGGACACCTCCTTGAAAAGTCAAACGGCCTGCCGTAGCAGACCGCTTTACACTACCCCTTTATCTATCATGTGCATCAGATTATTCGGCGCATACAGCTTCCATTCCTCGTGCCAGATGAAGCCTTGGCTCTCGCTTGATAAATAGGATTTTATAGCACGGAGGGGTAGTTTTTACAATCTCTTTGAGTAAAATCAAAAACAGAATTTATGAAAAAGCAAGCCGAGACGTTCGCCCCGGCTTGCGCTTTAACTATGGATGAAGTCTTTCATGGCAGCGTTCACGTCTTGCAGCTTGCCAAGTCCCTGCACCGCCAGCAGCGGAAGTCCCATCGGGCTGATTAGAAACGCCAGCACAAGGAGGATAATGCCGTTTTTTACAGAGTAGGTAATCATCACGGCGAAAGCCAGCAGGGAGAGCAGTCCGCTTGCCAGCTTGAACACGAAGCCGGAACAGGACAGCAGCCCCGCGCACAGCCAAACGAACAGGGACAGGATAAGCGACAGCGGCGCAAAGAGAATTTTCAGGATGAACATTTTGCGGCCTCCTTTTCACAAAGTGCGGTCAGCGCGTTTTGCTCCTCAATGATCTGCGCTTCTTCCTTTTCGGTCAAATCACGATCACCGCCCGTGATCTCCAGCTCGCGGAAGCTCTCATAAGCGTTCAACAGAGAGTCCCGCAGCGCTTCGGGCGTAGGGCAATAGTCTACGGTGTTCCAGTCCTGACGGTGGTTGTCAAAACCCATGACCGTGTAGCCTCTGCTGGTTAGGACAACTTCAAAATCCGTATCGCGGTTGAGGTAGTCGGAAAATACCTTCAGCACAATTTCGTTTGTCAGCATACGTTCCGCAGCTCCTTTCCAAGCGGTCAAATCTTTTTCTGATATTAGAATACTTTGCTCATTGGTGTTTTGCAAGGATGCGGCAAAGTCATACGAATAGTTTTCGCCTTTAGCCCGACATCTAACCATATCACAGAATCTCACTTTAGTACAGCTACCTGAACTAATTTTCTCCAGATGGGAAATATAATGTTGGTACAGTTACAGGGACGGGAGGTGTGGTACTTGCAGTTGAATGAAGCCGTCAGCAGGCGTTTGGTTGAGCTGATGCAGGAGCGGGGCATGACGCAGTATCAGCTTTATATGAAAAGCGGCGTACCGAAGTCCACCATCGGTAATCTTGTGAACTGCGCATACCCGTCTATGAAGCTGCGGATCATCCACGAGCTTTGTCAGGGATTGGAGATCGACCTGAGCAGCTTTTTTGCCTCGCCGTTATTCGATGAAAATAATCTGGAACCGTAGAAGCTCCGATGCTGTTTTGCGTCGGGGCTTTTGCTTTTGTACGGACAGGGGCGGCGGAATAACCGCCACCCCTGCGACTTATTTCAGCGCCGCCAGCGAGGAAACGATTTTCTCCGCCGCCGTCCATATCCGTTCCTGATTTTGCTGAATGTCCTCCAAATCGGCCTCATAGATGCGGCCTGTTTCGTGAGCGCGGCGGGTGAGCTGGTTGAGGTTGTTGCTGGAATACCGAAGCAGGGACACCAGCTCCCGCAGCTCCGGGAGATCGAGCTTTACCACGTATCCGTCAATCGCCATCTTGCGGAGATACGCCGCCATGTTGGTGGTGCCGAACTGCGCCATCTTCGTTTCAATCATTTCCCGTTCCTGCGGCGTGACGCGGAATTTGAGCTGAATGTCCCGTTTGCGCTTTGCCATCGCTCAGCGCTCCGGGGCTTTGGACTTCGCCGAAATTTTCGGCGAAGTTGTTTCAGGCGGCTTTTTCAGCTTGTCCCGGACAGAGGCTTTCTGCCGCTCCTGCGCGTAGGCTTTGCGGGTCTGGCTGAGAAACAGATTGACCAGACCGGGATGACTGTTGACGGCCAGATAGCAGTTGCGGTCAGTACCCCATGCGTCAGGATTGGCGGGGATGGACATGGCGTTGGCCCAAGCCCTGTTGTCGGGAGAATAGCGCCTGTCCCAGTCCGCTTGACAGACGGTGATGGCGAGGATATAAAATGCGCGGTCATAGCCGAACTGCTGCACCACCTGATCGACCGCCGCTGCATCCAGCCGGTTATCCCGGTAGTGGTCACGGATGGCGGCTTCAATCGCTTCCTTGCAGGCCGTGTTCGCCTGATTGGAAGCGCGGTAGGCCGCAAGCTCGTCATGCTCTCTGGCGTAGGCTGCCGGGTGCTTGTAAACGGGGAGATTTTTCATTATCGTGCCTCCATTTCTTTCTTGTGGGGCTTTTCCGGTGCGCCATGAACGGGCGGCGCTTTCAGCCTGTCCAGAACGGAAGGCCGCGTCGATTTTGCAATCGCCTGCTCAGGCTGCGGCTGTCCCTTGCCGTCCAGATTCAGCTCCATATCCAACTCAATCAGCCGCGCAGTTTTCGCGGCCAGCTCCTGCTCCTGCGGGAACGGCTTACCGACCTCAGCCTTTGCCGCTGCCTGCTGGTTATAGAGGTTTTCAAGCTGCTCCTGAACGCTGCGCAAACGCTCCGGCATTTTATCCAGCGCGTTCTCAATGCGGACAAGGTTGCCTCTGGCATCCGAACCGAGTTCAACGCGATGGGTCATCTGGCCTTTCAGCGTCAGCGTGTACGTTTTCCACATGGAATCAAAAGCAACGGACATGGTAAAGCCGCGATAGCTGCCGATCTGTACCGGGTCTTTGCCCTTGACCTCCTTGCAGGTATCCAGCAACGCGGCACCGGCGTTTTCCTTATCGGTGAGCCGGTCGCCGCGAATCTCCATGCCGACAAAGCCCTCTGCCGGGAGCGGATGCGCCGCGAGGGTCTGCATATCCGCCTCCAGCCCACGAACAAAGCCCTTGTGTTCCTCTATCTTTTCCGGGAAGTATTTCAGCAGACTGTCCTCCAAGCGGAATTGCTTGCTGTTGTGGTCTGCCTTCATAATTTTGAGCTTGGACACCTCAATGTCCAAATCCATGCGCTCTTTGATGCGGGGATCACCGGCGCATAGCGCTTTGATCTCCGCAAAGGACAGCGCCGTAGCGTCCACGTCCTCACAGGAGCGAACCGGGGATTTTGAGGTCATGATCTGAGAGATGAATTTTTGCTTGTTCTCAACGGTTTGCCAGAGGTAGGCGTCGAATGTCCCCTCGGTTACATAGCGGCATACATGAACGAGCTTGTTCTGATTGCCCTGACGCTCAATGCGGCCTTTTCGCTGCGTGAGATCACGGGGACGCCACGGGCAATCCAAATCGTGAAGTGCGACCAAACGATCCTGCACGTTGGTGCCCGCGCCCATCTTGGCCGTGCTGCCCATCAGGACGCGCACCTGACCGCTGCGTACCTTTGCGAACAGTTCCCGCTTTTTGACCTCCGTATTGGCATCGTGGATGAACGCGATCTGTTCCGGGGGCATACCGGCGTCAATGAGCTTTTGACGCACATCCTCATAGACCGTGAACGGCGTTTCCGCGCTTTCCTCCAATGAAATCGCGCTCTCCAGCGCATGGATTTCCGGGCTGTCCAGCGTACCGGGAGAAGCCTTTGCTGCCCGCTGCGAGGGCGTGGCCTTTGGCGTAGAAATGTCGCAGAACACAAGCTGTGTCAGTTTTTCCTCCTCGCCGTCGCGCCAGTATTGGAGAATGTTCGCCACGCACTGATTGACCTTGGTGGTTTCCTCGTCGGGGAGCATGGGATTGATGATGCGCTGGTCAAGCCCCAGCTTGCGTCCGTCCGAGGTGATTTTGAGCATATTGTCCACATCCGGGCTGACCGCACCGCTGTGTACCTTGGACGCTCGTTCCGAGAGGGCTTTCACCATGTCCTGCTGGATCTGTGTGGGTTTGGTGGCGATGGTGTGATACGCAACCTCCGGCGTGGGCAAGTGGAGCTGATCCGCCGTTTTGATGTCGGCGACCTCTTTGAACAGATTCATCAATTCGGGTAAGTTGAAAAACTTTGCAAAGCGCGTCCTTGCCCGGTAGCCGGTGCCCTCCGGGGCAAGCTCCAGCGCGGTGGTGGTTTCACCAAAGCGGCTTGCCCAGCAATCGAAGTGGCCCATACCCATCTCTTGCAGCCGGTCATGCTGCAAATAGCGCTGGATGGTGTAAAGCTCTGTCATGGAGTTGGAAACCGGGGTGCCGGTGGCAAACACCACGCCGCGCCCGCCGGTCAGCTCATCCATGTAGCGGCACTTGGAGAACATATCCGAGGATTTCTGCGCATCGGTGGTGGAAAGCCCTGCCACGTTGCGCATCTTCGTATAGAGGAAAAGATTTTTATAATTGTCCGACTCGTCCACAAACATCCTGTCTACGCCGAGCTGTTCAAAGTAAATCACATCATCCTTGCGGTCGCTGGCTTGCAGCTTTTTCAGCCGCGCCTCCAGCCCCTTTTTCGTGCGCTCCAAGCTCTTGATGGTGAAGCTGTTGCCGCCTGCGAGCTTGGTATCCTGAATACCATCGGTGATTTCCTCAATCTGCTGGTGAAGGAGCTGTTCCTGCCGCTCCGGACTGATGGGGATACGCTCAAACTGGCTGTGGCCGATGATAACGGCGTCATAGTCGCCGGTGGCGATACGGGCGCAGAATTTCTTGCGGTTGTGGGTTTCAAAGTCCTTCTTGGTAGTGACAAGGATGTTGGCCGAAGGATAGAGCCGCAGAAACTCGGACGCCCACTGTTCCGTCAGATGGTTCGGCACGACAAAAATGGATTTCTGGCACAGTCCCAACCTCTTGGATTCCATCGCAG
>OGXR01002101.1_pt1 | contig 13352 bp, 9 predicted proteins | sample 1576331 | NCBI WGS metagenome assembly OGXR01 (sample SAMEA3541473, study PRJEB24748) | human gut metagenome | biome: human gut; feature: human-associated habitat; material: faeces | place: China | collected 2012 | reverse complement strand
CTTTTGGGGGCCCTGGACGCCGTTACCGGCGGCCCGGAGGTTGGGGACGATCTGTCCACCTCTATCCCCGGTGTGTTTGCCTGCGGCAACGTGCTGCACGTTCACGATTTGGTGGACTTTGTGTCCCAGGAGGCGGCACGGGCAGGAGAAAACGCTGCCCGGTACCTGCTGGAGCAGCGGCGGGAGCGGCAAACCGTCCGCCTGACCGGGAAAAACGGCGTGCGGTATACAGTGCCGCAGTATCTGGACCCGGAGGGGATGGAGGAGTCCGTCACCGTCCGGTTCCGGGTGGGGAAGCCGTATCAGAACGCCGACCTGGCGGTCTACGCCGACGGAGCGCTGCTGCGCCGGGTGCATAAGCGCATCCTGACCCCCGGCGAGATGGAGCAGCTGACCCTGCGGCGGGCAGACCTGCCCCGGGAGTTGGCGGAGATCACCATTCAGGTGGAGGAGGTGGCAAAATGAGCATCCGCGAGCTGACGTGTATCGGCTGCCCTATGGGCTGCCAGCTGACCGCCGTTATGGACGGCAGCCGCGCCGCGCGCGAGATGGACCGCTGCTGCATAGCAGACGGCGGCATCAAGTTCTCCGGCGATATCGTCAAGGCCCTTGTGGTTGGCGCGCACTCGGTGATGATCGGCTCCCTCTTTGCCGGTACCGAGGAAAGCCCCGGCGAAACCATTCTGTATCAGGGCCGTACCTACAAGATTTATCGCGGCATGGGTTCCATCGACGCCATGAAGGAAGGCAGCTCCGACCGTTACTTCCAGCAGAAGAGCAAGAAGCTCGTCCCCGAAGGCATCGTGGGACGCGTGCCCTTCCGCGGCTTGGCCATGGAAGCCGTGTACCAGCTCATGGGCGGTCTGCGCTCCGGCATGGGCTATGTGGGCGCGCACAATCTGAACGACCTTTTTGAAAACACCCCCTTCTGTGAGATTTCACCTGCGGGCCTGCGCGAAAGCCATGTCCACGATGTTGTTATCACGAAGGAAGCGCCGAACTACCGCATCGAGAACTAGGCAAAACCGCTGCCAGCGGTCTTTTGCCCTTCGGTGGCATGAGATTTCGCCTGCTTTTCCGGCAACGTGCCGCTAAAGCACCAGCCGGAAAAGCAGGCGCGTCTTATTTGGCGGAGGACAAAAATCCCGCGGCAACACAAGCGGAAAGCGCTGCGGCCCACAAAGCCGCAGATTGCCCACAGGCCCCGGCATCACGACCATCGGGCAAAAGATCAGACTAGTTCTTGAGCGTCTCGCGCACGAGCTGCTCGCCGCCCGCGTGGCCGACGAGGCCGGAGGCGAGGAACGCGCTGTAGTGGCCGCCCTTTTCGGCCTTCTCGGTGGGCAGATAGCCCTCGGTGCCGTTGGCCAGCTGGATGAGGAAGGTCTGCTCGGCGTAGGAGCGCGCCTTGATCTGGTTGCCGTAGTCGAGGAAGAGCTCGAACGGGTTGGAGGCGATGGCGATGGTGCCGAGGCGGATGATGTGGCACTCGGTGTCGAGGATGTCCATCACTTCCTGCAGCTCCTCGCGGCGGAGGATGCCGAGGTCGACCTGCAGCGCGGCTGCGTCGTTGAAGTCGACGTCGCCCGGCTTTTCAGCCAGATAGTCATGGATGCGGCGGCGCGCGGCGGCGACCTCGGCAAAGGTCGTGCGGCGCAGCGGCAGCTGCATCATATGGACCTCGTGGACGAATTCGGGGTCGGTCTGCGGGGCGTCGAGCCCCTCGTTGTAGACCTCGATGATCTCGTTTGCGATGCGCCTGCCGGCCTTGCGCATGCCGGACAGGTCGAACATCGACGGATCGGCCTTGCGTTTGTGCGGGTTGGTGCGCTTGAGGTTCGGATCGTGCACGTCGCTTTCCGGCTCGACCCAGCGGACGAGGTCGACCGGGCACTGGTCGCCCGCGGCGGAGCACTGCGGCAGCAGGAAGATGTGCTCGCCGAAATGCTGACGCAAGAGCATCTTGGCCTCGCCCCAGAAGTCGGGGGAGACGAACAGCCGGTGCTGGACGCACTGCGCCGGGCACGCAAGGTTCGCAACGATGCCGGTCAGCTCGTTTTTCTCATTAAAGACATACATCAGCTCGATGCCGGAGTCGTTGCCGCCCTCGATCTCGGTGAACTTCGCGGTCTCGGCGTTGCCCCACATCTGGGCGGAGCCGTCGTTATAGCACACGCGGCGGCACATGCCGACGACAGCGCGGCCGAACGCGTTCGAGAAGCCGCCGGGGGCGCGCTTTGCCCACGCTTCGAGCGCGGCTTTGGCGATCTGGCCGGAGAGGAACTCCAGAAGCTCGTCGTCCTGCGCGATCTCGGGGTTGGCGGTGACGTTGGCGCTCTCCACATACTTCTTTCCAGCGGGAAGCTCAGACTCCAGAAGGGCGCGGAAGCCGCTGGAATTGCTGGAGAAGCGGCCGGAGGAATTGCCGCGGCCCGTATAGCCGGGGCCGGTATGGGTGTGGATGGCGGAGATGATGACCTTCATCGGGTCAAGGCCCACGGTGTTGCCCGCGAGCTTTTCGCGCACGGCGTCGCGCAGCGACCACGAAACGCCGACGAGGTCGCAGCTGCAGAAGACAGCCTGGTCGCTGTCGGTGCTTACGGCCATGGCGGTCACGCACAGCGGTTTTTCCACGTACTCGGAAATGCGCTCGGCAAACTGGCCGACAAGAGATACCTTTTTATCCGGTGTCAGAGAATACTCTGCCCAGCCGATCTGAAAATGACTCATAACTATCATATCCTCCCGTGCAGCGGCTGAATTAACGCAACAACTACGCAACTTTCGCGTGATCGTTTCGCTGCCGCCCTGTCTCAATTCCAATGATAGCAATGTGCCCGGGACGTGTCAAGACAGAAAAAAGTTTTCCGGCTTTTTGCGAAAATCCATGCAAAAAGTCTGCGGAAACTGAGCGGAACAGGCGCGGCGGACGCCGTGCCGGGGAAAAAACGTGGGAAAAACAGCGAACTTTCCCGCAAGGAAGGGAAGATACGTATGCAAATTAAACAAAAACAGAAGCCTGTTTTTTCGGAAAATGTCAAATCCGAGTGTTTGCGTTGCGCAAAACTTGACACATGCTCCGTCCGCAACGTAAAATGGGACTAACAATTTGACACCTCCGCGGCGCCATGCCGCGCGGTCGGTCGAAAGGAGCGTTTTTTCGTGCACAAAGGGGAAAGATTAGGAACAAAGGCGACGATACAAAGCTATCTCATGATCGCCGGAACCGTACTCGGCATGATCATCTTCGTTGTGATCCCGCTGCTGTGGATCATGCGCTGGTGTCTGTTCAGCTATAAGGGGTTCGGCACGGTCAAGTTCGTGGGCCTCAAGAATTTTATACGCGTGTTTTCCAGCACGTCCTCGAAATACTGGCTGTCAGTCGGAAACACCTTTGTGTTCGCCATTGGCAAGCTGCTCGTTGAGATCCCGCTGGCGCTCGTGCTGGCCTTCATCCTGACGAAGAAGATCCGCGGCCGCGACTTTTTCCGCTCCGTGTTCTTCATGCCGTCGATGCTTTCCGTCGCGGTCATCGGCGTTGTGTTCACCTACCTGTTCAACCACAACCAGGGCGTCGTCAACTCCGCGATCCGGCTGCTGGGCGGCGAGGGCGTCAAATGGTTCTCGGGCGGCACATCGGCCATGATCATGCTGATGATCGCGTCGATCTGGCAGAACTTCGGCATCAACATGCTGTTCTTCATGACGGGTCTGCAGGCGATCCCACCGGAAATGTATGAGGCGGCGTCCATCGACGGCGCGAGCAATACGCGCCAGTTCCTGACCATCACGATCCCGCTGCTCGGCCCGGTTTTGCAGATGGTGCTGATGAACGCGATCCTCGGCTCGCTCAAGGTCACGGATCTGGTCCTCACCCTGACCAACGGCAAGCCCAGCGGCAAGACCGAGGTCATGATGACCTACATCTATAAGAAATTCTTCGGCGACGGCGGCGCATCCGGCCTTGACTTCGGCTACGGCGCGGCGCTGACCGTGGTCACAGCCGTCATTCTGGGCATCGTCACGCTGCTCTATCTGCGTGCGACCAAGAAGTCCAGCGACGTTTACTGAGAAAGGAGGCTGCAAGCGATGACAATGCGAATGAGCGCCAGAGCGAAGTTCTTTCTGTATCTGTTTTTGATCTTTATGGTCATTTTGACCGTCATTCCGCTGCTGTACACGGTCTCCGCTTCCTTCAAGACCAACATGGAGATCGCCACGGGCGGTATCAACCTGATCCCGAAGACCTTCACGTTCGACAACTATAAGACTGTCTGGAGCATGAGCGGCACGGGCATTGCCAGCAAGGTGACCTACACCGACTATACCATCAACTCCATCAAGGTCTCCCTGATGACGGTCGTGCTGGTGGTGCTGTTCACGTCGATGTCGGCCTACTGTTTCCAGCGCGGCAATTTCCCCGGTCAGAAGTTCCTGTACTGGCTGTTCATGGCCACCATGTTCATCGGCGCCGGTACGGTCACGATGTTCCCGCTGCTGCGGATCACCACGAAGCTCGGCCTCAACAACCTGCCCGGTCTGGCGCTGGTCCAGTTCGGCACGGCGGGCGCGAGCAACCTCTTTTTGACGATGGGCTATCTCAAGACCATCAGCAAGGAACTGGATGACGCAGCCAAGATCGACGGCTGCTCCTTCTTCTCCACCTGGTGGCGCGTGATCCTGCCGCTGTCCAAGCCGATCCTTGCGACAGTCGCGCTGATGACGTTCCGTGCCTCATGGAACAACTACCTGCTTCCGAACCTGATGCTCGCCAGAGATCAGGCTGCCACCACCCTCGTGGTCGCGGTCGTGAAGCTGCAGTCCTCCGGCGGCGCCGGCGCGAGCCAGTATAACCTCATGATGGCCGGCACGATGCTTGCAATGCTGCCGATGCTCATCCTGTTCCTGTGCATGAACAAGATGTTCGTCGAGGGCATTACGCAGGGCGCGGTCAAGGGCTGAGTTTTCCGCCGCGCGGAAATGCACGCCGGAGCAATGACGTTCTGTACGAACCGGGCCTTGCCGTACCTTGCAGTACGATAAGGCCCGGTCTGCTTTTTGGATACACCCTACGGCGGACGCACTGCGCAGCGAAAGAAAGCGCGCTGCGCGCGGTTGCGTTTCGCGGGGGCCTGTGCTATCGTTATTGCAGTGAGACCGCGGGTGAAAGGATCTGCGGCAGCGCAACTTTATGAAACAGGAGCAAATCAAATGGCTGAAATTCAACTTTCCGGCGTCAGCATGGTCTATCCGAACGGCACGCAGGCGCTCAAGCAGGTCGACCTGACGGTACCCGACCACGAGTTCATCGTGCTGCTGGGGCCGTCCGGCTGCGGAAAAAGTACGCTTTTGCGCCTGATCGCGGGGCTGGAAAAGCCGACGGAGGGGACGCTCCGCTTTGACGGCGAGGATGTGAGCACGCTCGAGCCGATGAAGCGCAACGTCGCGATGGTCTTCCAGTCCTTTGCGCTCTATCCGCATCTGACGGTCTATAAGAACATGGCGTTTCCGCTCAAGAGCATGAAGCTCCCGCAGGAGGAGATCAAGCGCCGCGTGGAGGCGGCGGCAAAGATCCTCGATATCGACTATCTGCTCAACCGCCGCCCGCGCGTGCTGTCCGGCGGCCAGCGCCAGCGCGTGGCGCTGGGGCGGGCGATGGCGCGCGAGCCTGTCGTGTTCCTGCTCGACGAGCCGCTGTCGAACCTCGACGCGAAAATGCGGACAGAACTGCGCGATCAGATCATCCGCCTGCATGAGCGGCTGAAAACGACGTTCGTCTATGTGACGCACGATCAGGCCGAGGCCATGCAGATGGGCGACCGGCTGGCGATCATGGACATGGGCAGGATCGTGCAGACCGGCACGCCGCAGGAGATCTACGACCACCCGAACTCGGTCTATGTGGCGGGCTTTGTCGGCGCGCCGAAGATCAACTTCTTCGCCTCGCACCTGCGGCGCGGAGAGACCGGCTGGAGCATCCGGCTGCTCGGGAAGACGCTGGAGCTGCCCGCGCAGCGCCTGCCTTTGGACACGGCGGGTGCGGAGAACGGCATGCGCGTGATCCTCGGCGTCCGGCCGGAGGATTTCCGGCTGGATACAAGCAGCGAGCCGATGCTGCAGGCAGAGGCGCTGAACGTGCTGCCGATGGGCGCGGGACTGCATGTGCAGCTCCGCTGCGGCGAGGTACGCTTCCTGATTGTTCTGACGAACCATTCCGGCGTGCAGCCGGGCGATACGCTCGCGCTGCGGGTCGACCCGTGGAATATTCAGGTGTTCGACGCACAGACCGAACGCAATCTGTGCCGTCCCGTCCGGAAGGAGGATGCGCAATGAGAAGATGGTATGAGCCGCGCAAGGACCGGCCGGATCTGGAACGCAGCGCGATCAGAAAACGCGGCTTTGTGGGCTATATGGACATGCTCTGGCGGGAGTTTTTTGAGCTTCTGAAGCTGAATCTCCTGTTCGTGCTCTCGTGCGTGCCCATCATCACGATCCCGGCGGCGCTCACGGCGATGCACCGCATCACGTCGGTGATGGTGCGCGATGAAAATCACTTCCTGTGGCCGGACTACTGGAAGGCCTTCCGGCGCGATTTCTGGAAGAGCCTCGGCGGCGGCGCGGCCATCGCGGCGGTGATGGCGCTGTTCGTTCTGAGCACGGTCTTCTATTATAATCTGATGCAGGTCAACAAGGTCTTTGTCCTGCTGGCGGGCTTCGCCGCGTGCGTGGTGCTGCTGACGCTGTGCGTGAGCTTCTATTTCTTCCCCATGCTCGCAATGGTCGATCTGCCGCTGGGCACGCTGCTGAAAAACAGCATGGCGCTGGTCTTCGGCAACATCGGCAAGACCCTGCTGGCGCTGCTGCTGTTTGCGCTGCTGATCGGGCTCGGCGTGGGGCTGCTGCCGTATTCGTTCATCTTCGCGGCGCTCATCATGTTCTCGTTCGTCGCGTCGATCACGACGTACCTGACCTACCCGGCCATCGAGGCGCGCGTCATGCGCCGCGAGGAGGGGCATGCGGCGGGCGAACTGTACCAGAAGCTCCCGCAGCAGGAGCAGCCGGAGGTGCAGCTCCGCTCGGCAGGGCTCGACGAGCTGCGCTTTGAGGACGACGAGACCGAAGAAAACGCGGAGAACTGACGACTTCCATAAAAAAGCTGCGCAGAAAAGGGAGGAAACGGAGATGTCCGTCATGAAATGTACCGCCGCGGGCGACGCGATGATCTTCCGGCAGCTGCCGGGACACTATGAGGGCTTTGAAGCGCTGCGGGATTTTATCGCGCAGGGCGAGCTCCGGTTTTTGAATCTGGAGACGACGATCCACAACTTTGAGACCTACGGCGCGGCGCTGTCCGGCGGGAGCTGGTTCTGCGCGGAGCCGCGCGTGCTGGACGGCGTGAAGGAATTCGGCTTCAACATGCTGACCACGGCGAACAACCATGCCATGGACTATTCCCACGCGGGACTGCTGAAGACCCTGGAATATCTGCAGGCGGCGGGGCTGCCCACCTGCGGCACGGGCCGTTCGCTGGCCGAGGCCGCAGCGCCCATCTATCTGGACGCGCCCGGCGGGCGCTATGCCGTGATCGGCGCGTGCTCGACGTTCTATCCCGACGCGATGGCGGGCGAGCAGACGCGCACCATGCCGGGGCGTCCGGGCCTGAACGGCCTCCGGTTCGATACCCGGTATGAGCTGCCGGAGGCGCAGCTCGCGCAGCTGCGCGAGATCGCGGCCGCGCTGGATCTCAACGCCGACCGCGAGCTGGAACGCTCGCAGGGTTATCTCCCTGAGCTGCCCGACGGTGCGGCGGAGTTCGGCGCCATGCGCATCGCGCGCGCGGACAAACCGGGCATCCGCACCCGCGTGAACGAGACCGACATGGCCCGCACGGAAAAAATGATCCGCGAGGCGCGCTTCATGGCCGACTATGTGATCGTCTCCATCCACTCGCACGAGTGCGCGGGCGCGGTGAAGAGCGAGCCTGCGGAGTTCTGCGTGGAATTTGCGCACCGCTGCATCGACGCGGGCGCGCATGCCGTCGTCGGCACGGGGCCGCACATGCTCCGCCCGATCGAAATTTACAAGGGCTGCCCGATCTTCTATTCGCTGGGCGACTTCATCATCCAGCTGGAGACCGTGAAAAAGGCCCCGGTGGGCTTCTTCGAAAAGCAGGGCATGACCGGCAGCGAGGGACTGGACGAGATGTTTGAAAAGCGTTCGGACCACGGACGGAAGGGCCTGTATTACAGCCGCGTCATGTTTGAGGCGGTCGTCCCGTACTGGGAGGCGGAGGACGGAAAGCTCCGCAAGCTGAAGCTGCTGCCGGTCGAGCTCGGCTTCGGGAAAAAGCGCTCGGTCGGCGGCTGGCCCGCCCCGGACGCGCACAGCGGCATTCTGGAGCGGCTCGCGGAAATGAGCCTGCCCTATGGGACGAAGATCGAGATCGGCAGCGACGGGACCGGAACGGTCCTGCTGTAAAGCGGAGGGAAAAAATGATGCTGACAAAGGAAATGCTTTCGTACATTGCGGAAAATATCGAGGATATCAAGCGGATCATCCGGGACCTGTGCGCCATCCCCGCGCCCTCGCACCACGAGAAAAAGCGCGCGGAATACTGCAAAGCGTGGTTCCGGGCCAACGGCTTTGAAGACGTGGAGATCGATGAGGCGCTGAACGTCGTGTGCCGGTATCAGGTGACGGACGAGAATGATCTGGTCGTCTTCATGGCGCACACCGACACGGTCTTCCCGGACACCGAGCCGATGCCCTTCCGCGAGGATGAAAAGAAGATGTACGCGCCCGGTGTCTGCGACGATACGGCAAATCTCGCCGTGATGATGGTCAGCGCGCGCTACTTCGTGCAGCGGAAGCTGCGGGCAAAATGCGGCCTGCTGTTCGTGGCGAACTCCTGTGAGGAGGGGCTCGGCAACCTGAAGGGCAGCCGCCGGATCGTACAGGACTACGGCAGCCGCATCCGCGAATTTTACACCTTCGACGGTACGAACCTGCGCCGCGTCGTGACGAGCGCGGTCGGCTCGCACCGCTACCGCGTGACCGTCCGCACCGAGGGCGGACACAGCTACGGCGCGTTTGGAAACCGCAACGCGATCTATTACCTGTCCTCCATCATCAACACCATCTACACCATGAAGGTGCCGCAGAAGGAGGGCGTCAAGACGACCTACAATGTCGGCGTGATCGAGGGCGGAACGTCGGTCAACACCATCGCGCAGGAGGCGTCGATGCTCTGCGAGTACCGCTCGAACGACCGCGAGTGCCTGGAGACCATGCGTGTGTTCTTTGAAAAGACGTTTGAGGCCTACCGCGCGATGGGCGTGGAGGTCGAGGTGGAGCTGGTCGGCGACCGCCCGTGCGGCGGCGACGTGCCGCAGGAAAAGCTGGATGCGCTCATTGCGCGCGCGGACAGCGCCGTGCGCGAGCTGTTTGACGCGGAGCCGATCCACGGCCCCAGCTCGACCGACGCCAACATTCCGCTCGCGGCCGGGATCCCGGCCATCTGCGTCAGCGCGGCGGTGGGCCGCGGCTGCCATACGCGGCAGGAGGAGATCGATCTCGATCAGCTGCCGAACGGCGCGAAGCTGTCGATGCGGCTGATGCAGGAATACTTCGAGATCTGAGCGATACACCCAGGGCCGGAATGCGGAGTTTTGCGCTTCCGGCCTGATTTATAATGATGGGATCATGAGGAGGCTACGCCATGCAGACCAAGCTCTATGAGACACTCGTTGACAAGCACCGCGAGGAGATCCTCGCGGCGGAGGACTATATCTGGCGGCACCCGGAGACGGGCTTCCGCGAGTGGAAGACGACTGCGTATATGCAGGACGTGTTTGAAAAGGCGGGCTACACGCTCGTCAAGGCGGGGGATATCCCCGGCTTCTACACGGATATCGAGACCGGACGGCCCGGCCCGAAGCTGCTCATCATGGCGGAGCTGGATGCGCTGAGCGCGCCGAACCATGTGCAGGCGGTGGACGGCTGCGCCCATGCCTGCGGGCACCACGCGCAGTGCGCGGCCATGGCCGGGATCGCGCTGGCGCTGAAGGAGCCGGGCGCGCTCGACGGCCTGAGCGGGTCGGTCCGGCTGATGTGCGTCCCGGCGGAGGAGCTGATCGAGCTGGATTTCCGCGACGGCCTGCGCCGCGCGGGCGTGATCCACTATCTCGGCGGCAAGACCGAGTTCATGCACCGCGGATACATGGACGGCGTGGATCTGGCGTTTCTATTCCACACCAGCACACGCACCGACTGCGATTTTGACTGCCATTACGGCCAGAACGGCTGCATTGCAAAGACCGTTCGCTATGAAGGCGTCGCGGCCCATGCGGGCGGGAGCCCCGAAAAGGGCGTCAATGCGCTCTATGCCGCGTCGCTCGGCCTGCAGGGCATCAACGCCATCCGCGAGACGCTGCGCGACGGCGATCACATCCGCATCCATCCGATCATGACTTCCGGCGGCGCATGCGTCAACATCATTCCCTGCGAGGCGACGCTGGAATCGTACATCCGCGGCGCGTCGTTCGACGCGATCCTGGACGCGAACCGGAAGGTCGACCGTGCGCTGGCCGCGGGCGCGCTGGCGCTCGGGGCGAGGGTCTCGGTCAGCGACCGGCCCGGCTATGCGCCGCTGGTCAACAGCCCGGAGCTTGTCGAGGCGGTGGGCGAGGCCATGCGTGCGCTGCTCGGCGAAGACCGCGTGAAGATCACAAACGAGTGGACGACGGGCTGCACCGACATGGGCGACGTCAGCTGCATCATGCCGGTCCTGCATCCGCACATCGCGGGCGCGGCCGGAAAGTCGCACGGCGATGACTATCACCTCGTTGACCGCGAGATGGCCTGCGTCAACTCGGCCAAGGGCCAGCTGCTGCTCATGGCGCTGCTGATGGAAAACGGCGCGGCGCGCGCAAAGCAGGTCGTGGAGCGCTATCACGCGCCCTATGAGAGCAAGGCGGCGTATTTTGCCACGCTGGACGCCATCCTGCGCGACCGGGAACTGATCGAGTACCACGAAGATACCGCCCAGATCCGTCTCTGAGTGTGACGCCGCCGGACCACCGGCGGCATTCTTCGGAGCGCATACGACTTTTTTACATCGGAGAGAGAAAAATGGAAAAGACACGCTTCAAAGGCGCCGTATTTGCGACGGCCTCGGCGCTTTTGTACGGACTTTGCGCGGCGCTCATCAAGCTGGCGACAAAGGATTCCCTGTCCGTCGCGACGCTGCTGGTCGGACGCGGAGGCTGCGGCATGCTCCTGCTGCTTCTGGCAGGCTGCATCCGGCGCAAGCCCCCAGCCGTCAAACTGCGCAGTCTGCCGAAGATCGCGCTGTACGGCGTTTTCGGGACGGTGGCGACACAGATCTTTCTGAATCTGGCGTATCTGTATCTGCCGGTCGGAACAGTCACAACGATCCACTTTATGTACCCCGCGCTTGTTGCGGTGATGGAGGCGGTGCTGTTCCGGCAGAAGCTGCCCGGAACGACCATCATCACCCTGGCCGTCCTGACCATCAGCATAGGGCTCCTTTTTGAAAATGTCACGGCGGGCGCGGAGCGCGGCCTCCTGTTTGCTGTGCTGTCCGTCCTTACGTGGACGTTCCAGCTGCTGTACATGGAGCGCTCGGGCATTCTGGAGGAGGAAGACCGGCAGACGCTCACCTTCTATATCTGCCTGCTCATGGCCGTTGTGGGCCTGATCTACGGCGCGCTGACCGCGACGCTGCAGCTTCGGAGCATCCTGACGAATTTCGGGATCATTGCGCTGATCGCCTTCCTGAATAACGTCTGTGCTACGGTCTTCCTGCAATACGGCGTGCAGTATGCCGGGGCGGGGCTGTGCGCGATCCTGAGTGTGTTTGAGCCGCTGGGAAGCATTGTGATCGGCGCGATCCTCCTGCATGAGCAGCTGACGCTCCGCCAGATGCTTTCCTGTGTGCTGATCCTCGGAAGCATCTGCTTCCTGATCGTCAGCAGCGCCCGCCGGGAAAAAGCTGCGGGCCGCATGGAATAGAAAGAATACGAAGCACCGCCGCGGCGGGGCGCACATGCGCTCCGGCTGTGGCGGTGCTTTTGTATTTGGAGCGTATGACCGGTGGACATGCGTGCATTCCTGCACGCAACTTTTACGCAATTTCCGCGCAACTTCACGAAACAACACGCGGTGCGGTGGATTTTCCCGGATGCGGGATTATAATGAAAACAGAAAAATTTCGGGAGGTTTATTCATGGTCAAGCTTGATTTCTTGTCTGTTCTCGACGAAAAAGCGCAATTTCTCAACGACTTCTCGGACGGCATCTGGGCGGACCCGGAGACCGCCTTTACCGAATTCCACGCTGCCGGGCGCTATTGCAGCGCGCTGCGCAGCGAGGGCTTCGAGGTCACAGAAAACCTTGCCGGGATCCCCACGGCCTTTTCCGGCCGCTTTGGCTCCGGCCATCCGGTCATCGGCGTGCTGGCGGAATTTGACGCGCTCTCCGGCCTGAGCCAGGAGGGCGGTGTGACGGAAAAGCGTACCGCGGGCGGGGCATGCGGCCACGGCTGCGGGCACAACCTGATCGCGATGGTTGCGGTCGGCTGCGGGATTGCCTGTCGGGAATTCGCGGATAAGTACGGCGCGGAGATTGATGTGATCGGAACACCGGCAGAGGAAACCGCCGGTACGAAGGTACCGATGAGCGCGATGGGAGTATTTAAGGATTATGACGCAGTTATGATGGCACATCCCGCGTTCGCCAATGCTGAATCGATGAATACCATCGCTATGGACGCTTACAAAATCGAGTTTTTTGGCAAACCGGCACATGCCGCAAGCGCGCCGCATGAGGGAATCAACGCGTTGGACGCAATGATCAATTTTTTCAATCTCATCAACGCCATGAGGCAGGAGACCAAACCGGATGCTCGTATCCACGGCGTCATCACCGACGGCGGCGTCCGGGACATCGAAGAGGTGAAGAAGGTCGGGTTCTACCTGTTCTCCAAAGAGGTGCTGATCTCCCACGCCTACATCCACATGGTGGAGGCCGGCACGGCGGTGGACATCTGCGGCATGACGGTCCGCCCCGGCGACCTGATCCATGCGGATGCCCACGGCGCCATCGTCATCCCCCAGGAGATCGCCGGGCAGCTGGCAGAGGCCTGCGTCCGGGCCATGGACGCCGAGGAGGCCCTGAAGGGGCCCTGCCAGGCCGCCATCGCCCGGGGCGAGAATGCCTCGGAAGCCCGCAGCTTCGTAAAGAAGGATTTGTTCGACCTGACCGCGAAGGATCTGCAGGGCTATGACGCGGTGGTAGACGCTTTCGGCGCTTGGACGCCCGAGACCATCGGCG
>OGXR01002100.1_pt1 | contig 13356 bp, 13 predicted proteins | sample 1576331 | NCBI WGS metagenome assembly OGXR01 (sample SAMEA3541473, study PRJEB24748) | human gut metagenome | biome: human gut; feature: human-associated habitat; material: faeces | place: China | collected 2012 | reverse complement strand
CAGCGTATAAAGCACAAATATCTCAATGATTTGAATTGCGCATTGATCGCTGAATGTGATAAACATTAATTCATTATGGAAAAGCAATTTTATTTGGTTCTTCTTCACTATGGTGATGAAACTTCGTCTAAGGTAGTTATTTCTTTAGATCGTGTTGATTCCTTTTTGTCTCGTGGCTATACTGTTGAGTTTGTTCAGTCTATTCGTGTTTTATCTGATAAATTGTAGCTATGTATAGACCTAAGTATTTTTCTTTCACTGAGATGATTTCTACGGTGTCTACTGCACAGGAAAACAATCTTCCTGATTGGGACGATATTAATCATCTGCTTGAACTTTGTCGTTGGATACTTGACCCGGTTCGTGAGATGTATGGTAAACCTATTGTTGTTACTTCCGGTTTTCGTTCGCCGTTTCTTAACCGCTTGGTTGGCGGTGTTGCTACTTCGCAACACATGCAAGGTTTGGCCGCTGATCTTCGTTGTGATGACCCGAAAGCACTTTTTGATCTTATCGCTGAATCTGATCTTCCTTTTGATCAATTGATCTATTATCAGAGGAGGAAGTTTGTTCATGTGTCTTATTCTCCCACTTATCGGCATAAAGTTATTGTTAAGGATAGTTGATGGCTTACGGTGTTGATATTGAGAGTTTTCCGTCTATTCATAACAATACAGTAGACGGTATACCTGAAAGTTATGTTCATTATTTTAAACAGTATTTATATGAAATTGAGGATAGACGTATTTCGCAAAATACTGATGTTTCTGTTAGACCTCTTGACACTCTTTCAGAGACGGAGGTAATTCAACTTAAGTTTAATTTTAAATTTTAAAGATTAATTTTATGGCTGGTCTTTTTTCTTACGGCGATATTAAAAATAAACCTCGCCGCTCAGGATTTGATTTAGGTAATAAAAACGCTTTTACCGCTAAGGTCGGTGAGCTTTTGCCTGTCTATTGGAAATTTTGCCTTCCGGGTGATAAGTTTCATATTTCGCAAGAATGGTTTACGCGTACGCAGCCTGTTGACACTTCTGCATTTACGCGTATACGTGAGTATTACGAATGGTTTTTTGTGCCTCTTCATTTGATGTATAGAAATTCGAACGAGGCCATTATGTCAATGGAGAATCAACCTAACTATGCTGCATCAGGTACTCAAAGTATTACTTTCAATCGCAAACTTCCTTGGGTTGATCTTCTGACTTTGAACGATGCTATTACTAATGTTAAGGCTTCTACATATCATAATAATATGTTTGGTTTTGCTCGTTCAAGTGGTTTTTCCAAGTTGTTTAATTATTTAGGTGTAGGTGAAACTGACCCGTCCAAGACGCTTGCTAATCTTCGTATATCTGCTTTCCCGTTCTATGCCTATCAAAAGATTTATAACGATTACTTTCGAAACTCTCAATGGGAAGTAAATAAACCTTGGACTTATAATTGCGACTTCTGGAACGGTGAGGATTCTACACCTGTAGCTTCTTCAAAAGATCTTTTTGATACTAATCCGAACGATTCAGTTTTTGAGCTTCGTTATGCCAATTGGAATAAAGATCTTTATATGGGTGCTATGCCTAACACTCAGTTTGGCGATGTTGCGGCTATTGGTCTTGATTTTAATGCTTCTGCTATGAAGATTGGTGTTTCTGGTGATGCTCAGCAGGTTACTACTGTACAGCAGGAAATTAATAATAAAGAAAATGGTTATCTTTTTGCTACCGGTACAGATTCTTTTGGTCGTATTTCCAATGCCGCTAAGATAAATGGTTCTGAGTTGAGTGCACAGGTGTCAGGTCAATTAGATGCTAAATTTTCTGTTCTTCAACTTCGTGCTGTTGAGTGCTTACAGAAGTGGAAAGAGATTGCTCAGGCGAATGGTCAAAACTATGCTTCACAGGTTAAGGCTCACTTTGGCGTTTCTCCGAATCCGATTACTTCCCATCGTTCTACTCGTGTTTGCGGTTTTGATGGTTCTATAGACATCTCAGCTGTGGAGAATACAAACCTTTCTTCTGATGAAGCTATTATTAGAGGTAAAGGTATTGGCGGTTATCGTGTAAATAAACCTGAAACATTTAAAACTACCGAACACGGTGTTTTGATGTGTATTTATCATGCAGTTCCTCTGTTGGATTATGCGCCGACCGGCCCTGATCTTCAGTTTATGGCCACTGTTGACGGTGATTCATGGCCTGTTCCTGAAATGGATTCAATCGGTTTTGAAGAACTTCCGTCTTATCCGTTGTTAAATACGAATGATGTTCAGCCGATTAAAGAGCCTAAGCCTTTTGGTTATGTTCCTCGTTATATAAGTTGGAAAACTTCTGTTGATGTTGTTCGAGGAGCTTTCATTGATACTTTAAAGTCTTGGACTGCTCCGATTGGACAGGATTATTTGAAAGTTTATTTTGATAACAACAATGTCCCCGGCGGTGCGCATTTTGGCTTTTATACGTGGTTTAAGGTAAATCCGTCTGTTGTTAATCCTATTTTTGGTGTTGCCGTGATGCCGGTGTTTTCCAGAATGTCCAGGATGATCTTCATGGCAAGCTCCTCCGGGGTCATGCGGTAGAGCTTCAGGTAATTCGTGGCGTCGATGAACACCTCGTCGATGGAGTAGGGGTGAATGTCCTCCGGGGCGATGTATTTGAGATAAATATTGTAGATGGCCGCACTGGTCTCCATATAATATGCCATCTGCGGAGGTGCCACGATGTAGTCCACCTCCAGCTCCGGGTGACCGCGCAGTTCGGTGTAGTCGTGGGATTTGCCGGTGAAGGCGCGCCCCGGGGCGGAGTTCTTACGCAGCGCGTTGACCTGCCCGATCTTCTGCACGACCTCAAACAGCCGGGGTCTGCCGGGAATGCCGAAGGATTTCAGGGAAGGGGAGACCGCAAGGCAGATGGTTTTGTCGGTGCGGCTGGGGTCGGCCACCACCAGATTGGTGGTCATGGGATCCAGCCCCCGCTGGATGCACTCCACGGAGGCGTAGAAGGATTTTAAGTCGATGGCAATATAGCTTCGGACTTTCATTCCGGCGCGGCCTCCTTTAATTGCAAACATAATTTCGATTATTACAATGCAAGTATAACACGGAAATCCCAAAATGTACAGAGGAAAATGTTATCGGATAAAAAACAAAGGTGCCACCTTGTTTTTTTCGTTCTCGAATGGTATACTGGATAAAAATTCTGCGAGGCATGAAATGAAGAAAAATATACAAAAAACAGATTATTTTCGGGATGTGCTGCAAAACCGGGTACTGGTCTTTACTGCCCTGTTTGTAACGATTCTGTGCTATGGCTTTGCCGTTACCCACCAGTCCATCGGCGTTGATGATGTTGCCCGAAATTTTTACCTCTACAGTGACGGCTCCTGGAACATGATCCGTCAGGGGCGGCTGCTGCATGTGCTGCTGAACACGGTTGCTCGGTTCGTTGCCTTTATTCCGTTTTTCACGGAGTTTGTGGGCGCCTCTCTCTTTTGTATGTCCGCCTTGCTGTTCTGTGGACTCTTCCAGACGGTATGTGAGGGAAAGCTCCCGGTTGGCGCTTTGGCTGCCTTCGCAGCTATCTATCTCAGCTGCTCCATCAATGTGGAAAAATTCTTGTATTCCCTGGATGTTCTTGCCACGACGACCTCTTTCTGCTGTTGCCCCATGTCTTTATTGTATGCGCGATGGTTTGTCTGCGGCGAGAGGCGGGCGGCGTTTCCGGCAGTGCTTCTAGGGATGGTCACCATTGCCAGCTACGAATCCTTTCTCTTTTTGTATGTCTGCGGGGTTTTTGCCATCCTTATTCTGGAAATTCTGAAAGACCCGGAGAAATGGGGATTTCTGTCCCTGCTGAAACACGGACTTGGATTTGCGCTTGTGCTGATCGTTGCCGTTATGTCCTACTATGCATTGGTGGCCGCGGTGCAGCACCTGTCCGGATATGTCCGCACTACTTCTCCTTATACCGCGTGGGACACTTCGGAGAAGGGCTTTTTCCGGGTCTTTTCTGACGCCCTCCTGGGAATCGCCGAATATTTCCGTCAGTCTCTGCAGGTGCGCTACTACCCTATTTGGATTTTCTGTGCGCTCACTGGTGCGGGAGGGCTGCTGATGGTGTGGCTGGCAGCAAAAAAGAAAAATTTCTGGTTGCTGCTCTGTTTCCTTGCCCTGTTTCTGAGTAATTTCTTCATACATATCATCTATGGTAGCTTCCATCCCCGGATTGCCCAGACCTTTTGTTTCTATACCGGCTTTTTGACGCTGCTGATTACTGCCTGGTGCCAATCAAAGCGACTTCTGAAAACCGCTGCCGCCGTTGGCATCTGCCTGCTGATGCTCATCCAGTCTGCGGATATGAATCGGTGGTTCTTCAACGATTACGTCCGCAGTGAGAAGGAATCCTACGTGGTTCACACATTGGCAACAAGGCTTCTGGATGGCTATGATCTTTCCAAGCCGGTGATTTTCACGAACTGTCCTGACCACTGGGCCGATGACAGCGGATATCTGGTGACCCGGCTGTATCCCGGCGGGGACGTGAACGGAAATTCCGTAATTTACTGGTGCGGCAACACCGTCATTGGATACTGTCCTACCTTTGCCGCTGATCTGTTCCGGTTATACGGCTACGATTTTCTGGTCAGCCCCACCACAGAACTGGCTCGGAAGGCTCAAACAGATGCCGAAGGAATGCCTGCCTGGCCCAGCGAAGGCTGCATTCGAGAATTTGATGACTTTATCGCTGTGAATTTCGGATAAGAAGAGGGGCTGTTAAGGCAACACCGCACAATTGTGTCCGCGAGTTTCAGACACAATTGTGCGGTGTTGCTTTAGAGGTTTCCCAGGAAATTGTCCAGAATCTTTTCCTGAATGCGGATATATTCCCGGGCGTCCTCCGGGCCGAGGGCTTCCAGCAGGGACGATACCCGGGAGATGACCTCCGCCCGGGTTTTTTGTATCGCAGTTACCCCGTTTTCCGTCAGCCGGACGAAAATCTGCCGGTTGTCGCTTAAATCGGAGGAGCGGGCGATCAGTCCTTTTTCCTCCATGTGATGCAGAAGAGAGGTGATGCGGGCGGTGCTGACGGCCATCTTTTTGCTGAGTTCCTTGGGATGGATCGCCGCTTCGTGGGTGGCAAGATAGTTCAGAACGAACATCTCTCCCCGCACCATCTTGGAAAGCTGCTGGTAGGCCGGGACTTGCAGGAGATTCGCCTGCACGCTGAGAAGCTGCCCGGCAAGCAACGAATAGTCCATGCTGCCAAAATCACTCCCGTTCTTCCATGACGCTCATGTACGCCGGACGGATGATCTTATCCATGCAGATCAGTTCCTCAATCCGGTGGGCGCTCCATCCCACGATTCTCGACACGGCGAACATGGCCGTGTACAGCTCCTGGGGGATTCCCAGCATGTCGTAGACAAAGCCGCTGTAAAAGTCCACGTTGGGGCTGACGCCCTTGTAAATCCGCCGGTGCTTTGCAATCAGCTGAGGGGCAAGCTCCTCCACGTTGCGGTACAGCGTCAGGTCGTCCCCGCGCCCCTTTTCGGCGGCGAGCTTTTCCACATAGCCCTTGAAAATACGCTCTCTGGGGTCGGACAGGGAATAGATGGCGTGACCCATGCCGTATACAAGCCCCTTCCGGTCGAAGGCGTCCCTGTTGATGATCTTTGCGAGATAATCCGCCAGAGCCTCCTTGTCCGAGCAGTCGGAGACGTGCAGGCGGATGTCCTCCATCATTTCCATGACCTTGATGTTGGCGCCGCCGTGCTTGGGACCCTTCAGGGAGGACATGGCCGCCGCGATGGTGGAATAGGTGTCGGAGCCGGAGGAGGTGATGACCCGGGTGGTGAAGGTGGAATTGTTGCCGCCGCCATGCTCCATGTGGAGAATCAGCGCCGTGTCCAGGACCTTCGCTTCCGTGGCGGTGTATTTTTTGTTGGGGCGGAGCATCATCAGAAGGTTTTCCGCCGTGGAAAGGGCAGGGTCAGGCCGGTGAATGACCATGCTGTCCATATTTTCATAGTAATTGTAGGCGTGGTATCCGTAAACGGCCAGCAGCGGGAACTCGGCAATCAGCTGGATGCACTGCCGGAGGGAATTGCTGACGCTGGTGTCGATGGCGCGCTCGTCATAGGACGCCAGGGTGAGAATGCCCCGGGTCATGGAGTTCATGATGTCCTTGCCGGGGGCTTTCATAATGACGTCCCGGGTGAAGTTGGTGGGAAGGGTTCTGCACTCGCCCAGCAGTGTCCGGAATTCCTCCGCGGCGGCGCTGTCCGGCAGCTGCCCCATAAGCAGAAGGTAGGCGATTTTCTCGTAGCCAAGCTCCGTTTCCCCGAGGCTGCCGATCAGGTCTTCCACCCGGTAGCCCCGGTACCAGAGCTGACCGTCGCAGGGAACCTTTTTGCCGTCCACGATTTTGGAGGACGTGATCTTGGAAATGTTCGTCAGCCCGGCGAGTACGCCGTTGCCGTTTTCGTCCCGAAGCCCCTTCTTGACGCCGTACTCGTCGTACAGCCGGGGGGAGATGGTGTCGTTCCGGCGGCACACCGCCTCGCTGCGGATCGTGTAGTCATTTAACTGGGTCAAGTCCATGGCTGGCCGCTCCTTTCGTAAATACTTCGTTCATAACGTCCTCCAGACGGGAAATCTGCTCCAGAAGGCTCTTCAGATTTTCGCAGCCGAAGGCCTCGATCACCCGGCTGTAGTAGGCGTTCAGGATATTTGCCTGCCGCTCCATGGCCCGGACGCCGGAATCGGTGATGACGACGTAGGTGCCGTCGCGCCCGTCGCCGCTGTGGGACCAGAATACCAGCCCCCGCTCGTGAAGCTTGCGGATCATTTTGGAAGTCTTGGGTATGGGCATTTCCAGTCGCTCGGCCAAATCCCGCAGGTAGGTTTGCTCCGCTGACCCATCCTGACCGGCAGCTTCCGCAATGCTGTGGAGGGCAATGTAGTCGGAAAGGGACAGCTCCGTGAACAGGTCGTGCACGATGTCCCGGTTCAGCAAGTAGCGCTGGCGGGTCATCGCATAGGCCAGTTTTTCCACTTCATGTTGATTTTTCATTGGCATCGTCCTTTTCTTAGGTGTGTTACCGGTGGAAATTCACCGGAGATTGCAAGTTTTTGAAAGCGACATTGCATCATGGGGGCGACCCTTTTGGCAGACATTCCCAATCCGGCAAAGCGTTTTCCCGGGAACGGGGCAGACGCCGGGGAGGCAAACGCCGGATTTACAAAACGGGGAAACCATTCGGGACTGCGCAAAAAATGAAGTTCGCTAACCTTGTTAGTAATTATAACAGGTGCGGATGATCTTGTCAATAAACCGAAAAAGAGCTTGTAAAACTTGAACAAAAAATGAATGACCGACCATTAAATTCTATCGTAATTTACAATTGCAATTTGGGGAAAATTCATATATAATTTTCCATATCACAAAAACAGATGTCCACTGACTATGGATACTGCTTTTTGGAATGTTTGGAATGGAGGATAAGAAAATGAAAAGAGTAATTGCTGTTATCTTAGTATTGTGCATGGCTCTGTCCCTGTGCGCCTGCTCTTCTTCCGGCAGCGGTTCCGCTTCCGGCGAGAAGGTCGTCAAGATCGGCGTGTTCGAGCCTTCTTCCGGCGACTCCGCGTCCGGCGGCAAGAAGGAAATTCTGGGTATGCAGTACGCCAACAGCCAGGAACCCACCGTCACCCTGGGCGGCGAGACCTACAAGGTCGAGCTGGTCTACGGCGACAACGGTTCCTCCACCGACAAGGCTCCCTCCGCCGCTTCCTCTCTGGTCAGCGCGGGCGTGTCCGTGGTTCTGGGTTCCTACGGTTCCGGCGTTTCCATGGCAGGCGGCCCCAAGTTTGAAGAGGCCGGCATCCCCGCCATCGGCATCACCTGCACCAACCCCAACGTTACCGCGGGCAATAGCTACTACTTCCGTATCTGCTTCCTGGATAACTTCCAGGCCGACGTTCTGGCCAACTTCGCCGTGAGCAAGTTCAGCGCCAAGACCGCCTACTGCCTGGGCGAAAGCGGCAACGAGTACGACCAGGGTCTGATCGCCTTCTTCACCAAGGTCTTTGAGGCTGCGGGCGGCAAGGTTATCACCGACTCCTTCCCCACCGGCAACTCCGACTTCGGCTCCTACCTGAACAAGGCCAAGAGCGAGGGCGCGGACGTTATCTTCACCCCCGTCTCCATCGCCTACGCCGTACAGATCATCACCCAGGCTGCATCTCTGGGTATTGAGGCTCCCTTCCTCGGCTCCGACACCCTGGACGACAACATGGTTCTGGAAGCCATCAAGGGTACCGACCTGCAGCTGTATGTTTCCACCTTCTATCAGGAGGGCGGTTCTCCCGAGTTTGATACGGGCATCAAGGAGTACATCAACGCCAGCTCCGAGGCACTGGCTGCCAACGGCGGCAACGACACCATCTCCGCCGTCACCGCCATGGGCTATGACGCTTACTTCGTGGCTCTGGAGGCCATGAAGAAGGCCGACAGCGCCGACAAGGCCGCCATCATGGCCGCTCTGCCCTCCGTCACCTACGCCGGCGTTTCCGGCTCCATTGCCTTTGACGCTCAGGGCGACGCCATCCGCGACACCGCTTACATCAAGACGGCGGACACCGCCAGCGGCACCTGGACTCTGGAGACCGTTCAGACCGGCTCCGGCAGCTGATTTTATCTCCGATTTGAATTGTTTGGCGGGGGACGCATACCCCCGCCAAACAGTCGTATTTTTTTAGACAGGGAATCTCTGAAAAAGCCGTCCGGGGCGGGGCTGCGGACGGCTTCTTCGGGGATTCCGTAAAGAAAGGGAGGAACCCCTTGTGGAACAACTGTTTTCTCTGGAATACCTGGTATCCATTCTGCTCAGCGGCATTTCTCTGGGCGGGCAGCTGGCGCTGATCGCCATTGGCTATACCATGGTCTACGGCATTCTGCGCCTGATCAACTTCGCCCACGGCGACGTGTTCATGGTCGCGGGCTTGCTGGGTATCTATATTTCCGCCGTGATGCCTATCTACGCGGCGATTCCCGTTGTCATCATCCTGACGGTGGCGCTGGGCTTCTTCATCGAGCGGGCGGCCTATAAGCCCCTGCGCAACGCGCCGAGAATGTCCGTCATGATCTCCGCCATCGGCGTCAGCTATCTGCTGCAAAACACCGCGACCTATGTCACCGGCGGTCAGCCCATGACGTATCCCACCATCGGAATCCTGAACAAAACCGTCGACATTGTCGGCACCTCCACGAAGCTGGTGGTCATTATCACCCCCGTCCTGGTTTTGGTGCTGATCGTGCTTCTGACCCAGCTGATCAACCATACCAAGATCGGCATGGCTATGCGGGCGGTGTCCAAGGATTTTGAGACGGCGCGGCTGATGGGCATCAAGATCAATAACGTCATTTCCATGACCTTTGTCATCGGCTCCGCCCTGGCGGTGGTGGGCTCCATTCTGTACTTCACCACCTATCCCGCCATCACCCCCACGGCGGGGGCCATGCCGGGACTGAAAGCCTTTGTGGCGGCGGTGTTCGGCGGCATCGGCTCCATCCCCGGCGCGGTGATCGGCGCGTTTTTGATCGGTATCTGCGAGACTATCATCAAGGGTCTGCCCTCGGCGTGGAATGTTTCCGTGTTCTCCGATGCCTTCACCTTTGCACTGCTCATCATCATCCTGACCTGTAAGCCCACCGGCCTCTTTGGCGAAAAGGCCACGGATAAGGTTTAAGGAGGTGCCGGATATGCTGAAACAGAAAACAAACAAAAACGGCAGCTTTGCCGCGCTGATCTCCATTTCGGTGCTGTTGCTGCTGGTTATCCTGCTGGAAAACCTCAGCGACTACATCCCGGGACTGCCTGCGGTCTTTCTTCCCACCAGTCAGCTGTTTACCGTGCTGAAAAAGGGTGCGGTGTATTCTCTGGTGGCCGTTTCCATGAACCTGCTCAACGGCTTCACCGGCCTGTTCTCTCTGGGACAGGCGGGCTTCATGCTGCTGGGCGCGTATACCTACGCCATTCTCACCGTTCCCATGGCTGCCAAGGATCAGGTTTATTACCTCTACGGCGGCTCGGCTGTGAAGTTCTCCCTGGTGGATTTTTTCCAGAGCTTTCTGGGAAGCGCCGGGTTCGGCGGCGGACTGGCGCTGGTGCTGGCCGTTCTCGTAGGACTGATTCTGGCGGGGCTGGTGGCCGCACTGTTCGCGGCGCTCATCGGTCTGCCGGTTCTGCGGCTGAAAAGTGATTACCTCGCCATTGCCACATTGGGGTTTGCCGAAATTCTCCGGGCGATTTTCCAGTGGCAGACCCTCGGCCCCATCACCAACGGCGCGAATATGATCAAAGGTTTCCCCACCTTCTCCGATTTCAACATCAAGAACGGGGCGGGGCAGGTGGTTCTGCGGCTGAGTACGTTTGTCCCCTTCCTTGTGGCGATTGTCAGTATTACGCTGATCGTTCTGCTGATCAACTCCTCCTATGGCCGCGCCTTTAAGGCCATCCGGGACGACGAGGTGGCGGCGGAGGCCATGGGAATCAACCTGTTCAAGCACAAGATGCTCTCCTTTGTGATTTCCAGCTTCTTCTCCGGTGTGGGCGGCGCGCTGTTCGCCATGTACGTGGCCAACGCCCAGGCGAAGGTCTTTACCTCCACCATGACCTATGAAATTCTGCTGATCGTGGTCATCGGCGGCATCGGCTCCGTTTCCGGCTCCGTCATCGGCACGTTCCTGTACGTGGCCTGCTCTGAGTGGTGGCTGCGGTTCCTGGACCGGGAGACCTACATCGGCTCGTTTAAGGTGCCTCTGCTGCGCAGCGGCTTCCGGATGGTCGTATTCTCCGTGGTCATCATGATCATCGTCCTGTTCTTCTCCAAGGGCATCATGGGGGAGAAGGAGCTGAGCTGGAAGGGCATCGGCGGACTGTTTCAGAAGCGGAAAAAGGCTGCCCCGGCGGCGGAAAAGGAGGACTGAAGCGGCATGAGCGAAACAAACGTTCTTCGTATGGAAAACGTCACCATGCAGTTTGGCGGCGTTGTGGCTGTGAATGATTTGTCTCTGGACGTGCCGGAGGGCAGGATCGTCGCCCTCATCGGCCCCAACGGCGCGGGCAAAACCACGGCCTTTAACTGCATCACCGGTGTTTATCAGCCGACCAACGGCCGGGTGGAATTCATGGGCAAGACCATGATCCGCAATCACCCCACCGGGAAAATGAAAAAGAATTACCTGGGTACCAACGGGGAAAAGTACGCAAATGAGCGCAACATTGACCCGACTCCGGACCATGTGGTATCTCTGGGCATTGCCCGTACCTTCCAGAACATCCGCCTGTGGAAGAGTATGACGGTGTTTGAAAACGTGCTGGTGGCCAAGCATATGCGGGCGAAGCAGAACGTGTTTTCCGCCATTTTCCGGGCGAATGCCAGGGAAGAGGCGAGAATGCGGGAGGAAACCATGGCACTGCTGCAAGAGCAGGGGCTGGAGCAGTACAAAGACGAGATCGCCACCAGTCTGCCCTACGGCTTACAGCGCCGTCTGGAAATTGCCCGCGCTCTGGCGACGGACCCCAAGCTGCTGCTGCTGGACGAACCGGCGGCGGGCATGAACCCCCAGGAGACTCAGGAGCTGGCGGAATACATCAAGGAAATCCGGGACAGACACCATCTGACGGTTTTCCTCATTGAGCATCACATGGATCTGGTCATGAAGATTTCGGATTACATTTATGTCATTGACTTCGGCAGTGAGATCGCCCGGGGCGTGCCGAAGGAAGTGCAGCAGAACAAGCGCGTGATCGAGGCGTATTTGGGGGTGACGGAAGATGCGTAACATTCTGGAAATCCGGGATTTACAGGTGCATTACGGCGGAATCGAAGCGGTGAAGGGCATCAGCCTGGATGTGCCGGAAGGGGAGATCGTGACCCTGATCGGCGCCAACGGCGCGGGCAAAAGCTCCACCCTCCGCGCCATCGCGGGGCTGGTGAAGCCCTCCGCGGGAAAGATTTCCTTCCTGGACGAGGACATTACCGGCATGGATTCCAGCCTGATCGTGTCCAAGGGCATCACGCTGGTACCGGAAGGACGACGGATTTTCCCGGACATGACGGTGCTGGAAAACCTGAAAATCGGCGCTTACCTGCGCAAGGACGATCTGACCGAGGACTTAAACTGGGTCTTTGACCTGTTCCCCCGGCTGAAGGAGCGCTCCTGGCAGGCGGGCGGCACCCTGTCCGGCGGCGAGCAGCAGATGCTGGCGGTGGGTCGCGCGCTCATGAGCCGCCCCAAGGTCATCATGATGGACGAGCCGTCTCTGGGACTGGCGCCCATCATCGTCAAGGGCATTTTCGAGATCATCAAGGAGATCAACAAGCAGGGCGTGACGGTTCTGCTCATCGAGCAGAACGCCAATATGGCGCTGAAAACCGCCAATCTCGGATACGTCATGGAGACCGGCCGGATCACCCTCCACGGCAGCGGCGAGGAGCTGCTGGCCAACGAGGCGGTGAAGGCGGCCTACCTCGGCACGTAATAAGGGAACCTCTGAATAAATCGTCTGCGGCTGTGAGCGGATCTTTTCCGCCCACTCTTCAGTACCGAAAACGGGGAATACACAAAGTATTCCGCCGTTTCCGGTACCTCGATTGGCCGAAAAATCTCTCACTCACAGCTCTTGCCGATTTAATCAGAGGTTCCCCAGAAGACAGGAGGCAGCCATGCAGGAAAGATTTGAGACATTTACCGTTTTGATCAACCGAATCAGCCGTGATATCCGAAGGATAAAAAATCAGGAGATGGCCGCCTATCATCTGAGAAGCGTCCATGTATCCTGCCTGTACTACATATATTCGCTGGACGGCGTGACTGCAGCAGAGCTGTGCGAGCACTGCGAGGAGGACAAGGCGACCATTTCCCGTGCATTGGACTATCTTGAAACCAATGGATTCATCGTCCGGGATTCCGAGCGGGCCAAACGGTACAGAAGCCCTTTGCGTCTGACGGAAAAAGGTCGGGAAGTCGGCAAAAGAATTGCCGAGAAAATTGGCGCTGTCCTGGATACGATCAGCCATACCCTCACAGAGGACGAACGAGCGGCATTCTACCGCAGCCTTTCTGCCATCAGCGTAAGTCTTGAGGTTATTGCTCAAAATAGCGAAGAACGCAAGGAGATGTAATGAAATTGAAAACAAGGATTATCGTTGATTCTACTGCGGACCTGGTTCCTGAGGTCAAGGCACGGGTATATACGGTACCCCTCACCGTGCATTTCGGTCAGGAAGAATATGTCGATGGCGTGACCATCGACAACAAAACATTTTATGAAAAGCTCATCGAAAGCGATG
>OGXR01002099.1_pt1 | contig 13362 bp, 11 predicted proteins | sample 1576331 | NCBI WGS metagenome assembly OGXR01 (sample SAMEA3541473, study PRJEB24748) | human gut metagenome | biome: human gut; feature: human-associated habitat; material: faeces | place: China | collected 2012 | reverse complement strand
GCATCTTCCGCTTCCGGATGCTCTCAATGTACTCCTCGCCCGTCATCAGTGACATTGCAATCACTCCTGTCTGTTTTTTGTGATGCCGAGTATCTCGCGCGCCTCGTCTGAAGTGGCGGCCTGACGTCCAAACTCATTCGCCACCCGCTTGACTCTCTCTACGAATTGCTCGTTTGAGCGAGCCAACTGGCCATGGTTGTAATATACGTTATCCTCCAGGCCCACGCGAATGTTTCCCCCCAGTGCCAGCGCTGCAAGAAGCACCTCGTTGGCCCCTCGCCCGATGCCAAAGGCGCCCCAAGTACAATTTTCCGGCAGATGATTAACGAGGTACAGCAGGTTTTCCACCGTGGCCTCCATACCGCCTGGAGCGCCCAGACACAACTGAAAGTGGGCCGGAGCCTGAATGATTCCCTTTTTTAGGTAATATTTTGCGGTGTTTAGCATCCCGATGTCAAAGACCTCGATCTCCGGCTTAACTCCCGCTGCGATCATTGCGTTGCCGCACCGTTCCAGAAACTCCGGCTCATTCATAAAAACCACCTTATTGAGCCAGTTCATCGTACCTGCGTCAAAGGATGCCAGTTCAGGCTTTAACTCCCGAAAAGGCTTGATTCGATCTTCCCAAGAGAAGCCTTGTCCGCCGGAGGAGGTCAGATTGAGTACCACCGGACACTTGGCTTGCCGAATAAGCCCCACAGTCTCTTGAAATTTATCAAAGCGCATACTGCCCTGATCGTTATCGTCCCGGACATGGATATGCACCACGGCCGCCCCGGCTTCCCAACAACGAATGGCGGCGTTTGCGATTTCTTCCGGCTGGGTGGGTAAGGCGGGATTGTCCTGCTTTGTGGTGACCGCACCGGTCAGAGCTGCGGTAATGATAACTTTATCGGTACGGTTCAGACGTTTTGTTTGGTACATACGCAGTAGCTCCTTAATTTAATAGCATAGGAATAACTGATACGTTCCCTGCCGGCTCTCCTTTAGGGAACCAAGTTTTCGATCACGACCGCCGTTCCCATGCCGCCGCCCGCGCACAGGGTGGCCAGTCCATAGCGGCCATGGCGTTTTGCCAGCTCATTCATCAGCGTAATAACGATTCTGGAGCCGGTGGCTCCCACTGGGTGCCCCAAGGAAATACCGCCGCCATTGACGTTCAGCTTGTTTTGATCAATGCCCAGTTCCTGGGCGCATGCCAAAGTCTGGGCGGCAAATGCCTCGTTGATCTCCACCAGATCAACCTCCTCCATGGTCAGCCCCGCCTTCTCCAAAGCCTTCCGACTGGCGCTGATGGGGCCAATCCCCATCAGCGCGGGATCCACGCCGGTCGTGCCTACAGATACGATCCGGCACAGGGTGGGACAGCCCAGCTGCTGGGCCTTCTCTTCGCTCATTACGATGACGCCGGAAGCGGCGTCATTCATGCCGGAAGCGTTTCCGGCGGTCACAGAGCCGTTTTCCTGGAATGTTGCCTTGAGCGCCGCCAACTGTTCCAGACTGGTCTGACGGGGATACTCGTCGGTGTCGATTTGCTGCTCTCCATTGCGGGTTTTCACCGTCACCGGGACGATTTCCTCTCGGAAGCGGTTGGCGTTAATTGCCGTTGCCGCCCGTTGTTGACTCTGCAGGGCGTAGCGGTCCATCGCTTCACGGGTAATGCCGTAGCGCGCGGCCACATTTTCCGCTGTCACTCCCATGGCGGGCCCAACACCCAGATTGGTCAGTGAATCCCACATGGAATCCCGTAACTCCAGGTGCCCGTATTTCTTCCCGCCGCGGATGCCAAACGCCATATGCGGGGCATTGGTCATGCTGTCTGCGCCGCCCGCCATGATGCAGGACGCTTCGCCCGCCTTGATCTGGTAATAGGCCATTTGAATGGAGGACATGGAAGAAGTACAGTTGCGGTGGACTGTGATACCGGGTACCGTTTCAGGGATTCCGGCCTTGATCAGTGCGACTCGTGCCAGGTTATTCTCCAGGTATGTACGCTGGTAGTTGCACCCCCAAATCACATCGTCCAGGAGCACAGGATCGATTTTTGACCGGTGCACGAGTGCCTGCATGACCGGAATACTCAGATCCAGAGCGGTCAAATCCTTATACTGACCATTGATCGTTCCAATCGCGGTACGGCACCCCGCTGTAATTACGACGTTGCTCATTGTTTCTTTTCCTTTCTGAGAAAAGGCCGATTGCCGCCTGCATAGGTCGGCTCGACGCTTTCCCAAGGTCCAAATGCGGGGCGGTGCAGCCTGACTGCCGATGCCGCCCCGCATTGGAGGTTCTGTTTCTTTTGGGGCCCTTGGCCGGTGGTATCCTTCCTTGTATTCCGGGACAACGAGCCGATTCTTTCCCGGACAGCAGGGTATCCCGACCACGTTCGTCAAAGCCGCCCCAAAGCACGGGTCACCGTGATGAGACCCCGTGTCAAGTTTTCGTTGCTCTCTTTAATCCGTTCCTCACTCCACGGCTGAAAGCCTTCGCCGCTCTTGAAGCCCAATTTTCCGTGTTCCATCAGATTGGTGAGCATCCGGGAGGGCTGGGTGGAGCTTTCGATGTGTGGGAACAGATACTTGTGGATGGAATAGGTCAGGTCGGTGCCGCCGCGGTCGATGACCTCCATAGGCCCAGACACGCCCAAGCGCATACCGAAGCCATACTTGATGGCGTTGTCTACGTCCGCTGGGTCGGCAATTTCATTTTCCACAATGGAGATTGCTTCCCGGAAGAGGGCGTGCTGCATCCGGTTGGCCAGAAAGCCCGGCACATCTTTTTTGACAACCACGGGCATTTTATGGGCGCCCTTCAGGACTTCACACATTTCAGAAAGGACCGCTGGATCGGCGTACTTGGTGTTGATCACCTCCACCAACGGAATCAAATAGGCCGGATTCCAGAAGTGCGTGCCAATAATGCGCTCCTTATGAACCGACTTTTCCGCAATCTCGGTCACGCTGATTGCCGACGTGTTGGTTGTCAAGATGGTAGAGGGGGGGCACAATTGATCCAGTTTTTGAAAATAATCCTGCTTAACCGCCAGATTCTCCACAATACATTCGATTATGACCTGTGCAAAATCGGCTGCTTCCTCCAGGCTCTCAGTGAATGAGACGCGGGAGAGAACCTGTTCCATGCACGCCTGGGGAAGAACACCCTCTTCCGTCAAAATTGCCAGGTTGGCCGTCATGGTCTCCACAGGGCGGCTGCGCGTTTTATCGTCATATACGTAAATAAGCTTTACATCGTGTCCGGCAGCCGCAAACATCTGAGCAATCCCGACGCCCATGGTTCCGGCCCCCAGAATCGCAATTTTTTTCTTTTCAGCCATAAGTGTTGTTCGCCGTCTTTCTCTGGAATCAATACACTCCGTACTTGTAGACGCGGTCGGGGACGTCCTTGTTGAGCTTGTCCTCATCAATAAACGCGACGGCGCGCACGATCGTGCCGTCGCCCATATACCACCGCAGGGGGAATGCGCAGAACATAAATCTCTGGCCCTTGACCTTTTCAATATCGCCGCCCAGGTTTTCGATGCCCATGACGTTGTTGCCCAGCAGGATCTCATGCACCGGCTCCCATTCCGGGAAATCTTCCAGGGGCGAGTGGCCAAACTCCTTGACGTACTGCTCAACGATCCGGGGGACATAGGGGCCGGGGCCGTGTTCGGCCGCATACGTATACAGGATGTGATCCAGCGCCTGCAGGTCGAAGCCGACGCCCTTCACCTTGTGGTCGACGAACCAGTGTGCGCCTTCAATAGAAAGGCCGGGACTGTACGCAAAATAGTCGTCATTTTCGCCCCAGCGCTGATTCATGCCGGTACAGATCAGCACCCAGTCGCCTTCTTTGATGCCGCCCTCCACTCTGGCCGCCGCATTCTCGATATCCGCTACGGTGATCAGCTCCCAGTGCTTTTTGGGGATGTCCAGACAGACCGCTTCCCCGTAATAATTCTCCAGCGGGAGCTCATGGGTATACGGGGATTCCGGGATCACGTGGGAGGGGGAGTCGGCATGGGTCGAGTTGTGCATGTGGAAGTCGTTAAAGGTCTGGAGCAGCCGATAATGCATAGGCATATGCTGCACCCGGTCGATGTGGAAATCGCCGTTGGACGGCCACAGCGGATTACCGCGGCCAAAGGGGTGGGACAGGTCTACGAGCACTTGCTTTCCCATGATGGATTGCTTCCTTTCGAGTTGAACCGTTTTGTTATCAGTTGAACATAGCGTTTGGAATAAATGTAGACAAGCCTGGGATAAAGATAAATAGAGCCGTAATAATAATCATGATTACCAGATATGGCATGGACCCTTTAAAGATCCCCATCACATCGACATCTTTGGGGGCGACCGCCTTCACAGAGTATACACAAAGGCCCACAGGCGGGGTCAGGCCGCCCATGTGGAGCGCCAAGATTGCCACCATATCAAACTGGATCGGATCAATCCCCAGCGCCACGGCCGCTGGGTAGAACACGGGGATCGTCAGCGCAATGCTGGAGTACGCATCAATAAAGCAGCCCAAAATAACGAAGACCACCACGGCCGCAAAAAGGAACACAATGGGACTCAAGTTTGCCTTGGTCACGAGGTTGGTCAGGGCTTGGGCCAATCCGGAGACAGTCATGAACTTGGCAAACATACCAGAGCAAGCCAGAATTAAAAACAGCATGGTCATATTTTCCACTGTATCCATAATAGCCCGCCAAATTTTTTTGAAGGGAGTGCGCTTGATCAAGCCCATGATAAAGAATACCAGGCATCCGATGGCCCCGGCTTCCGCCGAACTGCAGATTCCGAAAAAGATGCCGCCGATGATGACCACCGCTACAATGGCAATGGGGATCAGATCCTTCAGGGAGATAAACTTCTCCTTCCAGGTATAGTTCTGCGTCACGCGGGGAAAGAGCTTGGGGCGTACGATCGCCGTCCCCACGGTAAACAGCGAGAAGCCGATGGCCAGAGCTAGTCCGGGCGAAATCGCCGCCATCAGAAGCCGCCCGATGGAATCCCCGGACAGGGCGCCGAAAATGACGATCATGATGCTGGGCGGAATAAACTGCCCGATGTTTCCGGATGCCGCAATCAAGCCATAGGTTAGATTCTGGTCATATCCGTAACGCTTCATCTCAGGGGCGGCGATCTTAGCGAAAACGGAGCCGGTGACTAGCGCAGACCCATTCAGCGTACCGAAAGCAGTACATCCCAGGGTGGTCGCCACGCCTAGTCCGCCCGGAATTTTTCCCAGCCATTTGGCCAATGTGTCATAGCACTCTGTGCTGATTCCAATTCCGGTGGCCAGCATTCCCATCAGGATAAACAGGGGAATCACGGCATAGTCAAATGTAGCAATACCTGTATACGCCTGCATACCAACCATAGAAATCGCCCGGTCAACACCCATACATGCGACTAAGCCAAAAAATCCAACGCTGCCCAGTGCAACGGCAATATGTACTCCCATCAGGACCAGCGTGATCAGCGCAATAATACCGATGATGGCAATGATGATACTTGCGTTCATTGTGCTTCTCCATCCTTTCCGGACGCATCTGCTTGTCCCGCGGCGTCCGTATTGAACACGCCAAGCTCCTCCGCGCTGGGAAGGTCGGACTTAATGAGGATCGGCGCGACGCGGTCGGGCCGCGCGATACCCATGGCGCAGTAGATCGTCATAAACGCTCCCTGTACCGCGAGGAGTACCCAGCCTAAAAAGGCCCCAAATTTTCCGATAAAGACATAAACCGTAACGGAAGCCACCGACTTCTCCTTAATGAGCCAGGAAGCCCAGAACACGCCCCAGGAGGCTTTGATCATTACGATAAACAGGATAGTGGCCAACAGATAAATCAGAAAACTGGCCACGTGCTTGACGCGTCCGTGGAACTTGTCATAAATTGCACCCAGTTGCATGTGCTGGCCCTTGAGCAGCGTATAGGACATGCCTGCATAAGCCACCCATGCCATAAGCATGGTGACAACTTCCGTCGCACCCTTAATGGGGGAATTAAACAGATAGCGCATCAATACATCCAGACAGATTAATACCATATTGAACAGCATTACGCCGGCTGATATCCAAGCGAAAAACTGCATCAGCATTTCCGGTTTTTCATAAAACAGTCGATGCTTTTTGGCCCTTGGCATAGTTATCCTCCTCTCCTTTGGCGGACCGGCCCGGAGTATTCCAGGCCGGTCCCTCCGCACGTCACTGGATATACGGGGCAGTATCAAATGCCCATGTATAGCCCAGCTCTTCTCCGGCCTTGATATAGGTGGACATGATTGCCGCGCCATCATATCCCAGCGCGGTAACGTCGTCGATCCAGGTCTGCAGGGTATCCTGATAGGTCAGTGCGGTCTCGGCCCAAGAAGCCTTTTCTTCATCTGACAGAGGAGAGATCGTCACACCGTTGCTCTTCATCTCTTCGACCCAACCGTCCATCTGTTCCTGCTCCCACTGTTGGAACTCCGCCATGGCTTCGTCCGCGCACGCTTGAAACAGGGTTTTCGTGGCGTCGTCCAGGGAATCCCATACCGCCTTATTAATGCAGATCGTATCGTTGTTGCGGGCGCCCAGACCAACCTCCAGGCAGTAGTCCTCTACCTCATAGAGCTTATAATCGCAATAGATGCTGTCGTATACGAAAGAGCCGGTGGCCACACCCGTTTTGATGGTCTGATACAAATCTGCCGCAGGGGCGCTGACCGGCACTGCGCCGATGGATTCAAACCAGGGGATGTAATATACGCCGCCCAGGGTGAGCTTCATGCCGTTGAGCTGGGAGGTTGATGTGATGGAATTTTTGGAGTACAGTTTATAGGGTTCGTTCCCCTTCCAGGCAAGGCAGACGACGCCATTCTTTTCATATTCTCCATAAAACTCTGGATGTTCCTGGCTGACTCGGTACATCAGCTGTGCAGCCAAATTGGGGTCGCTGGGGGCAAATGGGATACAGTATGTAATTTGGGACAAGGGCAGATTACTGGGCGTGTACAGCGTACATACCGTACCCAGGTCTGCGATCCCACTCCCGATTGTGGTCAGGTTGTCCGTCGCCTTGCCCAATTGAGCGTTGTAGTACACCTCGAAGGTAATTGCGCCGCCGGAGCGCTCGGTTACTAGATCTGTAAAAAGCTGAATATCATGGGCCTTTGCCTTATCCGCGGAGTCCAACGCCGCTACGCTCAATTTCATAGTGGGATAGGTCACATCTCCGCCGGGCTGCGAAGTCGCGGGCACCGCACCGCTGGGCGTGTTCACCGCAGGAGGGGTGGTTTCCTGTCCTCCGCAACCAGCCAGTATTCCAAGCAAGAGAGCCGTGCTTAATGCGGTACAGATAATTTTTCTCATGTTAGATATCCTCTCTTCATTTCTTCATTTTTGTTGTTGCCAACTGAACGGTCAATACACGCCGTACTTGTAGACGCGGTCGGGGACGTCCTTGTTGAGCTTGTCCTCATCAATAAACGCGACGGCGCGCACGATCGTGCCGTCGCCCATATACCACCGCAGGGGGAATGCGCAGAACATAAATCTCTGGCCCTTGACCTTTTCAATATCGCCGCCCAGGTTTTCGATGCCCATGACGTTGTTGCCCAGCAGGATCTCATGCACCGGCTCCCATTCCGGGAAATCTTCCAGGGGCGAGTGGCCAAACTCCTTGACGTACTGCTCAACGATCCGGGGGACATAGGGGCCGGGGCCGTGTTCGGCCGCATACGTATACAGGATGTGATCCAGCGCCTGCAGGTCGAAGCCGACGCCCTTCACCTTGTGGTCGACGAACCAGTGTGCGCCTTCAATAGAAAGGCCGGGACTGTACGCAAAATAGTCGTCATTTTCGCCCCAGCGCTGATTCATGCCGGTACAGATCAGCACCCAGTCGCCTTCTTTGATGCCGCCCTCCACTCTGGCCGCCGCATTCTCGATATCCGCTACGGTGATCAGCTCCCAGTGCTTTTTGGGGATGTCCAGACAGACCGCTTCCCCGTAATAATTCTCCAGCGGGAGCTCATGGGTATACGGGGATTCCGGGATCACGTGGGAGGGGGAGTCGGCATGGGTCGAGTTGTGCATGTGGAAGTCGTTAAAGGTCTGGAGCAGCCGATAATGCATAGGCATATGCTGCACCCGGTCGATGTGGAAATCGCCGTTGGACGGCCACAGCGGATTACCGCGGCCAAAGGGGTGGGACAGGTCTACGAGCACTTGCTTTCCCATAATGTAATTTCTCCTTCTTTTTTGATTTGACAGGATCGATATACCTTTGCGGGAGGACTATATATAATGCCTGCAAGCATCATGCCAACTTTCCGGAATGTTCGCTGAAAAATGGCCGTAGTGGGAACGTGCCCCTGTTACAGCGTTATTTCCCTGTATGCGACAAAAAACGCCGATTTTTTATCGGATTCCTTGTTGCAGATTGCAAATGTGCAATGCGCTTTTCTTTTCTTGTTGCAAAACGGAAATTATGATATACTATATAATAAAATTTAACGCCAGCCTCTCCAGGAAAGGAAAATGATATGGACCAATATGTCGCAATCCGCGATACACGCATTGCACTGCAGAAGTTGATCGCCTCGGTACAGGACCAGCACCTTGTGACCGCGCTCAATGGAATCGACCGAGCCTTGGCGGTGTTCCATGACCGGGGGATCGACTTTAAAGAAGTGACGGATCACCTGGACGACAGCCTTCTGATTACAGATGCCGACGGGATCGTTCTATATATTAATCTTGCCTACACTAAAAATACCGGCATTACAGAGGAGGACGTGCTGGGGAAAGATATCCACCAGCTGATTGGGACGGACAAGCTGTTTACCGGAGGAGCGGTCTGCAGCGTGCTGGAGGGGAAAAAGCAGGTGTTTCGTCTCTCTACAACTTACAAGACGGAGCAGCCCCTTATGGGATACGTCGTGGGCACGCCGCTGTTTCGCCCCGACGGAAGCTTACGGCAGGTGGTAGCGTGCAGCCGCCCAATCCCCTCTCTGCGTTCCCTTCAGGATGATTTTGAAACGTTTGTCCACGAGGTGAATTCTCTAAAGCCGAAGTCGATCAATAAGGAATCCGCCAAGGAGCTGTCCGAGGGGATGGTTGGGCGCTATGGCTCCCTGGAGCAGATTGGTGTCCTGATCGATCATGTCGCCCCCACAGATGCGTCCATTCTGATTACCGGGGAGTCGGGCGTGGGGAAAGAGGTCATCGCAGATGAGATCTACCGCAGGAGCCTGCGCAACGACAAACCATATGTAAAGATCAACTGTGCTTCCATTCCGGCTCACTTGTTGGAATCGGAGCTGTTCGGTTATGAGAAAGGCGCGTTTACCGGAGCCAATACCAAGGGAAAGATCGGCCTGTTCGAGTATGCCAACAACGGTACGCTCATGCTGGATGAGATCGGCGATATGTCGATGGATCTCCAGGTGAAACTCCTGCGCGCAATCCAATCCCAAGAGATCACCCGGATTGGCGGCACCAAGCCAATCCGGCTGAACATCCGCTTCCTGGCGCTGACCAATGCGGATCTCAAAAAGAAGGTGGCGGAAGGGGGATTCCGCCAGGATCTGTATTATCGCCTAAATGTGATCCCGATCCGTGTACCGCCCCTGCGGGAGCGGCAGCAGGACTTGGAGGCCCTCTGTGATCATTTTATCGACCGCTTCAGCCGGAAATACAGCCGAAGTTTTCACCTGACGCAGCGTCAGTTGGACTATATGAAGGAATACTCATGGCCGGGCAATATCCGGGAACTGGAGAATCTGATCGAATACTTAGTTCTATGCAGCTCCGGGATCGGACAAGTGGGAGACGAGATGCTGGCGGGGCTTTTGAATCTTGACAAAGGGGTGCTCCTGGCCGAAGAGCCGCGTAAGCCCATGGTACCTGCCGTCCCGGGCCTGGAAGAAGAAATTGACTTCAATGCCGCTGTATGCGCCTATGAAAAACAGCTGTTAGAATACGCCTTGCGCGGTTCTTCCACACTGCAGGAAGCAGGGAAGAAGCTGAATCTGCATGCGTCTACGGTCTGCCGGAAAATCAAACAGTATCAAATAGAGTATGGCCGTCAGAAGCGGCGAGGGCTGTAAACGGAGTACGGGATTGCAGATGCCCCTAAAACGTACAGACCCAAAGGACACTATATCAAACCCTCTTATGATATGCGCCAGGTCAGCGTACCAAAGGGGGGCAAGACGACCATCCAGGCCTGCTCAGATTTACGGCCAGGCGGGCTCCCGTTCAAATTTGGCGCACAATCACGCGGAGGCCGAAGGCTCAAATCCTTCCCCCGCAACCAAAGAAGGTACCGTCTCAGGATTTCAGAGACGGTACCTTCTTTTGGCGCGTCAGGGACAGGTTTGCGGGCCTGTTTGGTTTTGCCGGGCTGGAACAGCGGCATGCCTTCCCCGGTGCCAATGGAATACGCTCCGGCCAAAGGCCCGTATGGAAGCGCGGCGCGACCTGTAAAACGCCAACAGACGGTTACGCGGCTGCGTAAACAGAGGCGAGGAACCGTTCAAACCGTTCTTCCGGGGACGGCAGCCCCGCTTCTTGCGGGGCCTCCCGTTCAGCTCATCAGCAGCAGACAGAATGTACGCAGGGTAGAATGATTCTATGGATACGCCTTTTGGGACGAAAGTCCGAAGCAGGCCGTTATGGCGCGCATTCTGAGGACGTTCCCAAGAGGGGGAGGGGGGCGGAGGAGACCTGGCTGCCCCAGTTTTCAACCTGGGCAAAACCGGAGAACTCCGGGCCGTTGTCCCCGGTAATGCTCTTAAAGACCTGTGAGAACGTTTCCCCAAACGCCTCTTTGCGCAGCTGCGTGGCGTTCAGCACGGAATCCAGGTTCTTGCCGAGAAGATGGAGGGCGACGTAGCTTTCCGTTTTCTTCTCCAACAGAGAGAGGCTAACGGCCTTCTTGCCAGACTTCCTGTCCACCACGCTATCGCCTTCCCCGTGGTCTTCCCTGATGCGAAGCGCTGCAATTACAGACTGCACAGAGATGCTGCTGCCGTAGTTCTTTTTGTCCACGCGGGGCTTCAACGTTTTGTGTCGCGTTTGCTTTACCGCCTCCGGCAGCTCCGTCACAGCCAAATCAAGATTGCCGGCCCGGACCTGACGCTTGCGATGCTGGATGGCTCCTCTTTCTTCACGTCCAAGATGCTGTCCCTTCCTGCGTTCTGCGCCTTCTGTGATCGAATCTTGGCAGTCCATAGTGATCGCCCTCCCTTGGCAGGCGCCGTGTAGGAACTCCATTCTACCATGCGGAGAGAATCAATATGGATTTTTTGTTAGGTGACCAGCTTCCTTATGGGGTCAACCGTTCCATTTGTTCGGCATCGGAATGGAAAAGGCGTTTCGGCGGGGGTATGAGCCTTCTTCTGCATCCTGCACGGGATGCGTTCATCGGGGGCCCGCTTCTGGGAAAGCGTATTAAACGGATGCGGACCCGTTTGGCCCGGTTGAACGGCAGAAACGCGCAGGACCTCCGGAACGCGCGGACGACGCGCTCCGGAGGTCCTGCCGGCCAGAATGGAAATGAGTCACTTCGTGGGACTCACGAAGCGCAGACAGACGCGGCGAGTGTCCGCGATCAGACATCCTCCGTCAGGAGGGGGTATAGGGCGGACAGCAGATTCGCCGTACCCCGGATCCCTGCGAACGGAAGATGGGTGCTGAACAATTGCTGGTGAAGGACGGGCGTATCCAGGCACAGGGAAGGGTGCTGCGGATACAGGCGGCACAAAATGCCGCTGCCCAGCAGGACCGCCCCGGCTGGAGGCTGCGTCAGAAACGCGTGCTCCGGCGGCGTCGAGACGGAAAGCTTCAGTTCGCCGGAAAGAAAGGAAGCCAAACAAGCTGCGCGTTCCGGCCGCACACAGAGCCGGAGCTCCCGTTTTGGCCAGGGGCGGAGGGCAAATTGGAATTCCCGCACGGCCTGCTCCGCCTCCCGGCGGTCGGCTGACCAGGCCGGGGAGGGCGCCTGTTCCAAAAGGCGGGATACGGATTCCACCAGCCGGGCGCTGCCCCGTACCCCGTAAGGAAGCCCCCGGCAAACGGGAACGCCCCACAGCGCCTGCGCGGCTTCCGCCAACGGCAGCGCAGCGGGAGAAGCGGCCAGCAGCAGCCGGGCGGATCGAAGTTCCTCCAGGCGGTAGCGGCCCTGCGGGTCGTTGCGGCAGGCCAGGCCGAAATAGTCCGCGAACATGCGGCGCAGTTCGTTCAGATCGGAACGGCCGTTCCAATCGGTCTGGTCCAGCCCCAGCACCACGACGCCGCCGGCCGCGCCGCGGTCCGCTTTGGGCGGCAGGGTGCGCAGGTAATCGGCCCCTGCGGCATAGGCGCTGCGCTGCCCGTCCTGCTCCGTGCCCTGCACCGGCACCCGGTCCCACACGGACAAGCGGGCCCGAAGACCGGGCTGCAGCTGGCGGCGGACTTGTTCCAGATCAGCGCCGATGATCTCGCTGACCGGAGAAGAGGTAAGAAAAAGCAGACCGGGGGCACGGGCCGCATCTACCGCCCGGAGCGCGTCTTCCAGCGGCCGGGTGTCCCCGAAAATGACCTGACGTTCCTCCATGCCGGAGGTAAAGAGGTTTTCCGCCCCGCCCTGGAGAGCGGACTGGGCGTAGTGCATAGTCCCTTCCGGGCCGAACTCCACCAGGGCGGCGTCCAGCCAGCCGGATACGGTCCGCAGAAAGCCCATCCGGGGCGATATGGGAGGCAGGGTCTCAAACACGTTCATCGCGCGTACTCCTCTCCTGCGGCCCCGGCGGCGTCCCCAAGCTGAGACAGGCAGCTGCGGTAGAAGGAAAAGCCGGCCTCCACCGGGATGGTGCGGAAGTTTACGTGGCGCACAGGATAGCGCCGGATCGCCTGGCCTGCGGCGCCGATGAAGTAATCCGGCGTCTGTTCGGCCAGCATGGCCTCCACGGCGTCCGAACTGGCGTTTTGCAGCAGCAGCGGATCGGCCTGCCCGGCCAGCGCCAGACGGGACTCGTCCGTGTGGTCCAGCACGCTGCCCAGAAAAATGCAGGTGGGGATCATCCCCAGGCGGGACAGGAACAGGCAGGTCTCAAAAGGATAGAGGATGACCTGGCTGTAAAAAAAGGTCTTGCCGCCCACCAGGGGACGCAGCGCCTCCGACCGGGCGGCGGCCTCCCGGCGCTGGGCGCCGATCCAGGATGCCAGAGGTTCGCCGGTCAGCCGGGCCAGCTGGCGCCAAGCTTCCGTGATCCGGTCCAGGTCCAGCTTTTGGTCGAAACGGACGAAGGGAATGCCGAACTCCGACTGGAGGGTGAAAAAATAGAAATAGAGCAACTTCGAGAAGAATTAAAATATAAAAAAATTTAT
>OGXR01002087.1_pt1 | contig 13427 bp, 11 predicted proteins | sample 1576331 | NCBI WGS metagenome assembly OGXR01 (sample SAMEA3541473, study PRJEB24748) | human gut metagenome | biome: human gut; feature: human-associated habitat; material: faeces | place: China | collected 2012 | reverse complement strand
GATGTGATCGCCTATCACCTTCGCCAATCCTTTATGCCCGGAGAGATCACGCCTGAAAAGTCAAACGAGATCGGCCGGGAGCTTGCGCTGAAACTGACAAAGGGCAACAATGCCTTTATCGTCTGCACTCATATAGACAGGCACCATGTCCATAACCACATCATCATCAATTCCGTGGATCTTGACTGCATCCGGAAATTCAGAAACTTTTGGGGCTCGACCTGGGCGATCCGGAGAATGAACGACAAGCTCTGTTTGGAGCATGGGCTATCAATCGTCGAAAACCCGAAACCCAGCCGCGGGCACTATGGCACATGGCTGGGCGAAGAAAAGAAGCCCTCTTATCAGGAACAGCTTCGCCGGATCATCGACGCGGTGCTGGAAGAACGACCGAAGGACTTCTCTGACTTTCTGGAAAAGCTCAAAGATTACGGCATCGAGGTCAATGCCGAACGGAAGAACCTGCGGCTGAAACTTCTGGGTCAGGAGCGCTTCACCCGCTGCAACACCCTGAAAGGCGACTACACGGAACAGGCGATCAAGGAGCGGATCAATGGCACAAGAACCGTAATGCCAAAGCGCGCCGGGCGAAAGCAAACGCCGCCAAAAATCGGTTTACTGGTCGATATAGACGCGGCGATCCGAGCGGGCAAAGGTCCCGGCTATGAGCGCTGGGCGAAGGTCTTTAACCTGAAACAGCTCTCTCAGGCTGTCCTTTATCTCAAAGAGCACGGCGACATGAGCTATGCGGAATTGGAGGAACGCTCGGCGGCGGCCACAACAAAATTCAATGAGCTCTCCGCGGAGATAAAGGATCTGGAAACGCAGATGACCGCAAACGGCGAGCTGCAAAAACAGATCGTAAACTATGCCAAGACGCGGGCGGTCTATGTGGATTATCGCAAAGCCGGGTACAGCAGAAAATTCAAAGAAGCGCACGAGGCGGATATTCTGATCCACCAAGCGGCAAAGAAATACTTTGACGAGCTGGGAATAAAAAAGTTGCCGTCCGTGAAATCACTCCGGGAGGAATACGCCGGACTGCTTGCGCAAAAGAGGACGGCCTATGCTGCCTACAAGCGGGCGCGTGAAGACATGAAAGAGCTCTATAATGTCAAATCCAACGTGGAGCACCTTCTTGAAATCGACGAGCGGGGTCAGGCCCCCGACCGGGAAAAAGCGCGGCAGTAGCTTTTCTCCGCTTGCGGTATTCAGCGTTCTTTGAACGCGCAGCCGTGAGTGAAACTCACGATCTCAGGGGTTTGGGGAAACGTCACCAACAAGCATTTTTGCGAGGACAGGCCATCGGGCCGCCTCGCAAAATTCGCAAACTTGTACAAGTTTGCATTGCTTGCCACCAAGTGTACCGAATCCGTTATGTCCAGTCTACCTTTCTGCTCTTATTCCCAGATTTTTCTCAAACGGAACGGGCAAAGGCAACGGCGAGCCGAGGTGTTCACCCTCTGCCCGCCGTTTTTATATCTGATGATACCGCTTAAAAGCCCTGTCCTTTTTTTCGATTCCTGCGTTATATGGATATGACGCTGGAGGACGGATCACTTTGTTTCCAGCAGCTTTTGTATTGCGGCTGGCGTATCCCCGAAGGTCTGCCGGAAAACCGCATAAAAGTTGCTGATACCGTTATAGCCAACCTCCTCCGCCACCTCCTGAATGGAAAGGGTATCGTCCTCCAGCAGATCAAGGGCCCGCTCCATGCGCAGGGTGCGGACATATTCCGCAACGCTTTTTCCCTCGGTCAACCGGAAGCCTTTTTGCAGCTTGTTCTTGTTGACGCCGACCTTCCTGCAAAGGTCAATGACCGCAGGCGGGTGCTTCAGGCTGGCTTGCAGGATAGTCTTTGCCTTTTCTACCGCACGAATCTCGTTCTCGTCAAGATAGACCGGCGGCTGTGCGGATAGCTGCTGCACAAGGTCGATCAGATACCCGGCCGCCTCCAGCCCAAAACCCTTCAGCCATGTATCAAAGGCAAGCCCTGTCAGGCGGCATTGCTCAATGCGGCGGTAGATGGACACCAACTCCGGTGCATGAAGGTCTGCGCCGTGTATTGTGTTCTTTGCATCCCTCCAGAAGCTGTCATAGAGCGGGATGTTATTCTCCGCAAAAAACTGCTCCTGAAAGTACAATCCCTGAAACCGCAGCCGCTGCCCACCGGGAACTTTCATAAAGAACGGCACCGGCGAATCAAATACGAAGCAGTTGACGCCTTCGCCGAAGTGAATCGTCTGATCTCTCTGTGTGTAGGCTTCCACGGTCCCCTGCTCGCTCAGCCCGATTCCTACATAGCGCTGACTAAACTGACTGCGGATGATTGTATCCTTCGGATAGGTAAAGTCCGCGTCCGCTGCGGAAAAGCCGTGCAGATCGCCCCAGAAGCGAACCTTGGAGTGCTGCCTCGGAAACACATAGCGAAAGCCGTTTGCTGCGTCCTTCCGTAAGCCGCCGAGCGATATATAGAAGTTCAGCATTTCCTCGATGCTGTGTATTGTAACCATCTTGCCGCTCCTCTCTTTCTGTTTTGGCACACCGCTTTCTGTTTTGGCACAAATTTCGGTTAGCAATAGGCAACTCGTAGATGTGATTATATCACGAAACCGCTGGTAATTCAACGATTTTCGCAAATTTCGCACAACGTCAGCTTAATTTTGAGGCACTTTCCGAGCCGTTGACAATACAGCGCCCATGCGTATAATGATTGCTGGTTAAGCTCGTCTAACCAACAATCATTTTGCTTGCGGTGGCTGCTCTTGAGCGTTGCGCCGCAGAGAAAGGAGTTCTATGCAAGAAGCAAAGAAAAACGTCATTCTTCGCGTGTTCCGAACGGCGCATTGCCCTCCGGGAAAGTATTTCTTCGGCGTGACCTGCTCTGCGCTCAGCGTTCTGCTGTCCGGCGTACCGTTCTATACGGTCTACCGGATCATCCGGCTTTTTCTGCTGGCATCGCTTGATGGTGCGGCTGCTCCGACCCACGAGATATGGATGTGGGCAGCGGTCACGATAGGAAGTATCGTGCTGGGCATCGTGCTGTCTGTAATCGGCAGCTTTTCCTGCCATGCCTGCGCGTTCAATGCCCTCTATGACCTGCGCATGCGCCTCCTCGACCACATGGGGCGGCTGAACCTTGGCTTTTACACAGGCGGGCAATCCGGCGCAACACAGAAGATGATGAATGAGAACATCGAAAAGATGGAAAGCATCATTGCCCATGATGTTTCCAATATCTTCGGTGCGGGGCTACTGCTTGCAGCTTTGGCCGTACTGATGTTCTCGCTCAACATTCCGCTGGCACTAACGATCTTTATCGCCCTCGTGCTTGCGTTTCTCATTCAGTTTTCCGCTTTCGGAGGAAAGCAGGGTCAGAAGATATGGAGCGACCTGAACCGTTCCTCCACCGAGCTGGACGCAGCGTTTTCTGAATATGTGGCGGGCATGGAGGAAGAAAAAATCTTCGGCAGGCCGGAGACGGCAGCCCGCCGCCTAACAGGGCTGGTGGAGAAGAACAGGGAGCATTGGAAGGTCTATCTGAAGCGTGTCACGCCGATTTTCGGCGCATATAAAACCATCACAATCTCCGTGCTGGCGTTCCTGCTTGTTTCCGGCTGCGCATTGCTGTACCTGCATCCCGGCGACCATGAGCTTATGATGGAGCTGTTGATGTTCCTGATAGTCGGTCCCGCCTGCATCAGTCCCTTGATGGAACTTGTGGAGTTCGGAGCAGATTTGCGGAACCTGGCAGTACGCATGGATCAGATTGACGAGGTGCTGAATATGCAGCCCATATCCGAGGGAACGGAGACTGCACCAAGGGGCGTGGTCGAAATCGCGTTTCAGGATGTGAGCTTTTCCTATCAGAATGCCGCCGACCCGCTGCGCCGCATGGCACTGGATCACCTGACAATGGAGATTCCTGCCGGGAGCTTTGTTGCGCTGGTAGGGCCGTCCGGCGGCGGAAAATCTACGGCAGGGCAGCTCATCGCCCGGTTCTGGGATGTGGAAAGCGGCGCAATCACCATCGCGGGGCGTGACATACGGGAGTATTCCACGGAAGCGCTGATGAACACTATTGCCTTTGTTTTTCAGGACACGCACATCTTTGCGGAAAGCGTCTATGACAATATCGCCATGCACCGTAAGGTTCACCGCGAGGATGTGGAGAGAGCAGCAAAAGCGGCAAGATGTCACGATTTTATTCTCACCCTGCCAAAAGGCTATGATACAAAGCTGGGGGACGGCGGACATAAGCTGTCGGGCGGCGAGGCGCAGCGTATCGCCATTGCAAGGGCGATATTAAAAGATGCACCCATCGTCGTGCTGGATGAGGCGATGGCTTTTACCGACGCGGAAAACGAGCTTGCACTGCGGGAAGGCATGGCGGAGCTTTTGAAAGGGAAAACCGTGCTGATGATTGCTCATCGGCTTTACTCCATTCAGGATGCGGACTGCATCTTTGTGTTGGAGAACGGGAAACTCAGGGAGCACGGCTCACATACCGAACTGCTGAAAGCAAATGGCCTGTATGCACATCTTTGGGCAATTCAGAACGAAACCGAAAGTTGGCAGATGAAGGGAGGACCTGCCTATGTTTAAGATGATCCGGCAATTTACCTTCCACCATCCGAAACAGATCATTGCTCCGACGCTGTGGCTGTTTCTCTCGCAGGCATTCAGCATTCTCCCCGCGATCCTTGCATACATGGCGATCTATCTCTTAGGGCAGGCGTTTTATCCGCCATATACGCTGGATATTGCGCTGCTGATTAAAATTGCGGTGATAGGGATTGCCTATGTCCTTCTGCAATATGTTGTGGAGCTGATCTCCTATTACAACACCTATGGACGCGCATATCACGACACGGCAGACAAGCGTATTGCATATATTCAAAAACTGCGCCGTCAGAGTCTCGGCTTCTTTTCCTCCAAGGAATCCGGTGAGCTGATTAGCTCCTTTGCAAGCGATTTTGCCAATGTGGAATTTACCATGTGCTACTGGTTGCCTTATCCTATCGGCGTGGGCTTTCTGCTGCTGCTTTCCTTTGTTTGTATGCTGTTCTTTGACTGGCGTATGGCGGTGGCGATTTTTGCAATGCTGCCCGTCTGCGCAATCCTGATGCTGCAAATTGCAAAGGTCAAGGAAAAACATAGCCGCTCCGTTATGGAGGCCAAGACAAAAGCCGCAACGCAGCTCAACGAATACCTGCACGGTATGAAAGACCTCAAAGCCTACCACCGTACCGGCAGCGGCTTCGAGGCGCTGAAAAAAGCGTTTTCTGATTTGCGCAGGGAATCACTGCGGGACGAGGCCGTTGCAGGCAGCCTTTCCACTCTGTGCGCTTCGTTGGTCAAATTCGTTGTTCCCGTAACGGCGATGGTGGGTCTGTATCTACTGATGGGCGGCAGTCTTACCATATTGGATTTCGCAGGCTTTCTTGTGATTGCCACAAAGCTGACCGAACCGGCGCTTACCCTTGTGAGCAGCATTTCAGCGCTGCGGGGCATGGCTCTCTCCGGTGAGCGGCTGGACAAGGTGATGACGATGCCCGACCCTTCTGGCGAGGACAAAATCTCCCGTGGCGACAGCTATGCGTTTGACAGCGTTTCCTTCCACTATGCAGCGGATACCAACGTGATCCATGGCGTGAGCTTTGAAACACCGGCAGGGGCACTCACTGCGCTGGTAGGACCCTCCGGCAGCGGTAAATCGACGCTTCTGCGGCTGATGGCACGATTCTGGGACTACCAGCATGGGCAGGTGCGCTTTGCCGGGAAAGAGCTTCGCAGCATCGCGCCGGAAAGCCTGCTTTCACAGGTATCTATGGTGATGCAAAACGCCTATCTGTTCCGGGGTACGATTCGGGAGAACCTATGCTTCGGGAATGAGCGCATCACCGAACAGCAGATGCTCGACGCCTGCCGAAAAGCACGCTGCCACGACTTCATCTCCGCCTTGCCGGAGAGCTACGATACTGTGGTAGGCGAAGGCGGCGCAACCCTGTCCGGGGGCGAGCGACAGCGTATTTCGCTGGCAAGAGCATTTTTGAAAGATGTCCCGATCCTGCTTCTGGACGAGCCGACCGCATCCCTTGACGCGGACAACGAGGCGGCTGTGCAAAAGGCGCTGGACGAAATATCCAAAGAACGCACCGTAATCATGATCGCCCATCGGCTGAAAACCGTGCGCGGCGCACAGCAGATCCTTGTTCTTGAAAACGGAAGGATCACACAAAAAGGAACCCATAACCAGCTTGTCGGGACAGACGGACTCTACTCCCGGCTGTGGGAATTGCAAAATCAGGCTGGAAACTATACTTTCAAGCAATCTTAGGAGGAGAAAAAACATGAAATCAAAATTCCTGAACCTCAAGGAGTTCGTCCTTGTTATCGTATTGTCCTGCCTGATGATCGGCATCGGCTACCTCATCTTGCTGCCCTTTGCGGCAAATATGCAGCTTCTCTATTTCCTTGAGCCGGGGCTGATTGGCCTTGTCAACGGCATCGTCTATGTGCTGATGATCCGCAAGTGCCCGAAAATCGGAACGCAGTTTATCATTGCCGCGCTGTACGGTACCTATATGCTGATCATGGGCAGTGCCTATGCCGCTCTGTATTTCTACATTCTGGCTATTGTCAATGAACTGATCATGCTCAAAGGTGGCTATCAGAGCAAGGTGCGCCCCGCCGTTCCTCATGTCCTCATGTGGTGCATGAACGCAATGGGCAGCACCCTGAACCTGTTCCTGTTCCGCGCAAGCTATGTCAAGATTTATATGGATTTGGGCATGGATGAAGCCACAGCTACGGCAGCGGTCAATCAGACCGCGGAATTTTGGTGCGCTCCGCAAAACATTCTGATTTCTCTCTGCGTGACGGCAATCCTCTGCGTCGGAGGTTATCTGTTGGGCGTCAAAATGCTGGGCAAGCACTTTAAGCCTGCCGGTGTCGCATGAGCCTGACGAAAACAAAAACCGGAACGACTGTTGATCCGAGGACATGGCTCGTACACCTTTTGATCGGTGTGGCAGCGATTATCTTCATCCACTCCAACATGGGTGGACTGCTTCTGTTCGCATGGAGTATGCTCTTGCAACTCACCATGCGAAAGGGGCAGTATCTCCTGCCATTCCTGTTTGCGTACATCGTACTGACGGGCTTTGCATGGATCGGTGTGCAGCTTCTGCCTGACGACAGGTTTTACTTTTTAGGTCTGGCCTTCTCCAATATGGGCGTTATAGGACGCAAGGCAATGGTTCCGTTATCCTTTGCTATCTGCCTTGCGAAAGAGCCTACCGGTTCTCTGCTTGCCTCCTTACAGGCAATGCGGCTCCCGAAGGCGGTGGGCATCGGGCTTGCCGTGCTGCTGCGGTTTTTCCCGACGATTGGCGGCGAGTACCGTGCGATCCGTGCTTCGCAGCGGTTTCGTGGGATTGGGGTAGGTGTGGTTCACACGCTTGCCCATCTCCCCTCAACGGTGGAATACATACTGATCCCACTGATCCTGCGCACGATAAAAGTCGCCGAAGAACTCTCTGCCTCCATGACGGTGCGTGGAGTACGCTTTTCGGGGGAAACAATTTCCTACCGTCCTGTGCGCTTTACAGGAAGGGATGCTGCGCTCTGCGCGATGGCAGTTTTGATTCCCACGGCTGTATTTCTGCTGGAAAGGAGGAGCGTCTTTTGATTGAACTGAAAAACCTCTCCTTTTCCTATGAGAACTCAAGTGAAGCAAAGGGACAGCTCAGAGGTATCGACCTTCATGTAAAAAAGGGCGAGTTGGTGATCCTGTCCGGCAGAAGCGGCTGCGGCAAGACGACGCTGACCCGTATTCTCAACGGGCTTTGCCCCGGCTTTTATCCGGGAAAGCTGGAGGGCGGCTACTCCCTTGACGGTGAGGACGCACTGAAAATGCCCATCCATCGTTTGGGGACGATGGTGGGAAGCGTCTTTCAGGATCCTCGCAGCCAGTTTTTCGCCACCAACACGACGGACGAGATTGTGCTGGGGATGGAGAACATCCCACTGGAGCGTCCGGTCATGCAGGAGCGTCTGAACACGGTTTGCAAACAGATGAACATTGAAAGACTGATCGACCGAAGGATATTCCCTCTGTCCAGCGGCGAAAAACAGCTTATCGCCATTGCCTCCGTCTGTGCAATGGAGCCGAAGGTTATCGTCCTGGATGAGCCGTCCGCAAATCTGGACAGCGAAGCGATGGTGCGCCTCGGCGCGCTGCTCTACCGGCTGAAAATGGCGGGGCATACGGTGATCCTTTCGGAGCATCGGTTCCATTATGTGCGGGATTCCTTTGACCGGCTTGTTTTCATGGAGGATGGTGCGATTTCCGCCGTCTATGACCGGAAAGACGCCCTGTCCCTGACAGCGAAGCAGATGACGGCGATGGGACTTCGTCCCTTTGACGCACCGGCATTTCGCGTAGGCGGAGCATATCGGCAGAATCAGGACGACGCCTTGCAGGTATCCGCAATCTCCTGTATGCTGGACAGCCAGCAAATTTTGGAGGAAGTGAGCTTTGCCGCACAGAGCGGAAAGATACTTGCCATCGCCGGACCCAACGGCGCAGGCAAATCCACGCTTTGCCGCATCATCACAGGTTTATACCGGGCAATGGGTTCGGTTTCCCTCGATGGTGAAATCATGAAGCGGAAGCGCCGCACACAAAAATCCTTTTTTGTGCAGCAGGATTCCGATTATCAGCTCTATGCGCCTACTGTGCTGGACGAGTTTTCCCTCGGCAAAAAGGAAACGGCAGAGATGAAAGAAACTGCGCTTTCCCGGTTGCGAGAGATGGGACTGGAAGTCTTTACAGATCGGCATCCCGCTTCGTTATCGGGAGGCCAGAAGCAGCGTCTGTTGCTGGCGCTGGCTGCGGCAAGCGGGAGAAGCCTGTTGGTGTTTGATGAACCTACCAGCGGCTTGGACGGTTTCAATATGCACCTGACGGTCGATCTGCTAAAACGGCTTGCCGGAGAAGGCCGCTGCATCCTGCTGATTACACATGATATGGAGCTAATCGCGGAGGCTGCGGATAGCGTCCTCTATATTGAGGGCGGCAAACTGCGCTATCACCGAAATGTTCTGCGGCAGATGGGAGACGATGATGGAAATTCGTAAATCCGGCGAGGATTATCTGGAGGCCATTCTGATTCTTGAACGGCAGTCCGGTGCGGTGCGCTCTATTGACCTTGCGCGGCACATGGGCTACTCCAAAGCCAGCATCAGCCACGCCACAAGTGCGCTACGCAAGGGAGGATTTCTTGTTATAGACAAAGGCGGCTGCCTGCGCATGACCGATAAGGGACGTGAGATAGCGGAAAGAATCTACGAGCGGCACCAGTTTTTTACGATGCAGTTGATCACTGCGGGCGTAGACCCGGAAATCGCCGAATACGAAGCCTGCCTGATTGAACACGCCGTCAGTCAGGACAGCTTCGAAAAAATCAGGGATGCGCACAAACAGGAAAAATAGAATAAAAATTGCCCGTCGTTCCAACTGCGCGGACAAAAGCAGCCAGCGGGTAAAAATCGTGTGTCTATGCCCGCTGGCTATTCTATAAGTTAAAGCGGCTATCCGCATGGATGGCCGCTTTTACTCACCGTTTTTCAACTTCTCTGCGCTTTGGCACAATGCAATATACCGCTCCGCTTCTGCATCACTCTTTCCGGCAAAGAAATCTGCCACAACTTTTGGAATTTCACGCGGTTTTTCGTCGTGAAACACCACGGCGTCAAGGCTGATTCTCATCTCCTTGGAAATGAGAGCCACGGTTTCAAACTTCGGATTGCTTTTGCAGTTTTCAATCTCAATAATCGTGCGTGTACACATATTCAGTTTTTCAGCCAGTCCACGCTGTGTTATCTTCTGCTGGATTCGCTTCTCCCGAAGTTTGAGGGCAAAAAGGTCAAGAAAGTTCATCAGAAATCACCTCTCCTATATTTTATGGTGAGTTCTAATTCAGCTAAATATACACCCAACTCATGTCAAATGAGCTATACATCATAATTACGAAATATGTGAGGATGTCTTATGGGATTGACTAACAAAAGGAGGTATCGCTAATGCGGCTATCCACCGTAAAGGAAGTGGATACAGAACATCTCAAAAAGAAGCAGGTGTTGTAGAGACTTTTGCGAGCTGCACTTATCTATGTGAGTTGCAGCTCGTTTTCTGTACATCACAGATTATCTGCGATATAGCTCCGCCCAATTATGAAATAGAATTGCAAGGCACTCGTTCAGGCTTTTATGCCTGTGCGGGTGCCTTTTTGTTTGCATTGTTTTTCTTCTCTGTGGGCTGCCGCTCCCCGCCCTCTGATTTCGATTTTTCCTGTCAACTCAAAAAATCAAAATTGGAGGCCCAAAATGAAAGAAATCAATCTTCGGGATTACTACCCGTTTTATACAACCGATGCGGTCGTGTCGGTGCCCGACGAGGTTGCCGGGATATTGGAGGAATACCGTCTTATGGAGGAAGCGCACCGTATCCGCACATACCGGCACAAGGCGTATTTCTCACTCGACCTTGACGGAATGGCGGAGCATATCGCCGCCGTCCAGCCGGCACCCTTTGAGATCATGGAGAAAACACATATGCTTGAACTTCTCTACAGAGGGCTTGCCTCTCTGCCGGAAAAGCAGGCGCGGCGCATCTATGCGCGCTACTTTCTCGGCATGAGCTGCCGTGCCATTGCCCGCGCGGAAAACTGCAGCAAGACCACGGTGTCAGGCAGCATTGACGCCGGCCTGCGCAATCTCAGAAAGTTTTTTGAAAAAAATTCGTTCTGACACCCTGCCAAAAGCCCGAAAAATGTACTGAATAATAGAGGGACATATTCGGCGGGACAAGCCTGACGGGTGTGGCCGGTGCATATACGCCCCCACGCCTCAACTGAAAACTGTCACAAGCCACGCCCTCGCTTGCTCCTTGAAAACCGAATATACGCTGTTACAGGTACTTCATTCTGTGTTCCGAGCGGCAGATGGGGCGGCGCAACGACAGGCAGCCTAAGGAGGTGATGCATCTGGGCTGTCCGAGCGATCAACGCAACCCACGAACCGGCCGTGGCAGGCCGGACGCGACGACGGCGCAGATCATAATGGTACTTTTTCACGACCTCCCACGGACTTGAGGGGGAGTCCCTGCGGCGTGCGCCTGCTCCGGCAAAGCGGCGGCGTATGCGGGGCTATGATGCGGTTAAGCTACCCGCAACCTGTAACGGTCCCGTCCTTGTTCAAATAAGGACCTGCCGGGGTGCGTGGCAAATACGGCAACACAAAATCGAAATCAGATACCATAAGCCGGGCTTGTGGTAACAAACAAGCCCGGCTTATTCATGTGGTTTTGATTGCTTCAAATATATAGATCACAGGAAGGAGCTTAGTCTATGCAGACAACAGAACAGAGGGCTGCGGCTGTCGGCAATGTGCTGGTGGATATACGGGAAGTATCGGTCAGCAAGGAATTGTCGAGGGAGGAACGCATTTCAGAGTTTATCAGACAGATCAAAGACCCTTACTGCTTCAAGTGCGGCAGGTTTACCGTCCGGGCGAGCTTTGCGGCGGACGGCGCAACCCTGGAGGACTGCATCAAGGGGATCATTCGCTGAACAGAAAATTTCCTAAAAGGGGCTGACTTTTCCGTTTCTCCGATGTATAATAAGTGTCGGAAAAGGAATTGAATACGGCAAACAACACTCCTTGAATTGCGGGATTTTTCTGCAAAGAAAGGAGTGTTTTTATATGGAGCTTTACAAAGCAATCAAGTACATACGCCTGTCTTATACGGACGACAAGACCGTGGAGAGCGACAGCGTAGCCAACCAAAGGCGCCTGATCGATGATTTCGTGGAGAAGCACCCGGAGATCGAGGTCGTTGCCGAGAAAATCGACGACGGGTACAGCGGCGTCCTGTTCGACCGTCCTGCGTTTCAGGAAATGATGGACATGATCAAGCAGGGCGAAGCAAACTGCGTGATCGTGAAGGATCTCTCCCGTCTTGGCCGTGAGTATATCGAGACAGGCCGCTACATGCGCAGGGTGTTCCCGGCCTACGGCGTCCGCTTTATCGCGATCAATGACAATGTAGATACCGTGAATGACGCGGTGGACGATCTGACGGTCTCGGTCAAGAACATTATGAACGAGGCATACTGCCGCGACATATCGGTAAAGACAAGAAGCGCCTTGGAAGCCAAACGGCGCAGCGGCGATTTTGTCGGGGCGTTCCCGGTATATGGATACTTCAAGACCGGGGAAAAGCACAAGAGTCTGGAGGTCGATCCCTATGCCGCCGATGTGGTGCGGGATATTTTCAGAAAGCGTCTGGACGGATTCAGCGCCCTTCATATCGCGGAAGAACTCAACCGCTTGGGCGTTCTCTCTCCCCTGGCATATAAGCGGAACAACGGACTTCCTCACGCCAAGGGCGGCTATACGGACCGTAAGGACTGTAAATGGTCCGCTACCACCGTTATCCGCATTTTGCAGGATGAAACCTACACCGGCACGCTGGTACAAGGCAGGCAGGCCACGCCGCATTTCAAGCTGAAGGAGCTGGAAAACAAGCCTTCATCTGAATGGGTCCGCGTCGCCGGCGCACATGAGGCGATCATCAGCAAGCATGACTTTGACCTGGTACAGCGGATCAGAAGAATCGATACCCGCACTTCTCCCAAAGAGGACAAGGTATATCTGTTTTCCGGTATTCTGATCTGCGGCTGCTGCGGCGGGCGCATGACGCGAAAGATCAACCGCTACAAGGACAAGGAATATGTTTATTACTTCTGCCCTTCCGGTAAAAAGAACGGCTGTGCTTCCGGTGCTATGGTTAAGGAAAGCGATCTGATCCAGTGTGTTCAGGACAGCTTAAAGGGTCATATTGATAATATCGCCTCTCTGGACACCATGCTTTCCAGTATCAGTCAGGAGCGGATCAACCGTGAGCTGGCGCGAGAGTATGCCGGACAGATCGGAAGCTGCGAAAAACAGCTTGCGCAGATCGAAAAGTACAAGGCGAAGCTGTATGAAAACCTTGTGAGTGGCATACTCACAAAAGAGGAATTCTTATCTTATAAGCGCAAATACAACGCCGACATTGAGGGCTTGCAGGCGGCGCTAAAAGCATGGAACGACAAGCTGACCGATGTTTTGGAGAACCGGAGCGAACGAAACCGCTGGATCAACCTCTTTACGGAGTTCTCGGAAACGGAAGAACTTGACCGGCGTGCCGTCATGCAGCTTATCCGCAGTATCCGGGTAATCAGCAAAAACGAGCTGCGGATCGAATTCAATTATCAGGATGAATATCAGAAAGCAATCCGGCTTGCCGAACAGATGGAACAACCGCAGTGCGAGGAAAGGAGGGCCGGCTGATGGCAAGAAAAAGCAGAAAGGCGGCG
>OGXR01002086.1_pt1 | contig 13429 bp, 9 predicted proteins | sample 1576331 | NCBI WGS metagenome assembly OGXR01 (sample SAMEA3541473, study PRJEB24748) | human gut metagenome | biome: human gut; feature: human-associated habitat; material: faeces | place: China | collected 2012 | reverse complement strand
AAAACCGCCGTCCCGATTTTTCGTGCGGGGCGGCGGTTTTTATGATGCAACTTGTCATATGACAAGTTGTGACGTAAAATAAACTTGACGTATGACAAGTAGTGAAGCGGTGCGATTTTTTTGGGGGGGTGAAAATGTGCATACGCAGCTTATGAAGGAAAAGCAGGATCTGACCTATTTGTCATGGTCTACCAACCGCAATTCTTTGGGGATTGGCGGTTCTTTTCTGAAAGCGTACTCCGAACTCGGCGGAACAAAGACTTGCTATAAGCTTTCAAACTTTGATAAAGCACGCGGCATCATTGGGCATGAATGCGTGAACGAGCTGATCGTTGACCGGCTGCTGACGATATTGGGGATTCCTCATCTGTCCTATCAACTGATCCATGCAGACGTGACCGTAGACGGCAAGGCGCATGAAGTATATCTCTGCGCTTCGGAGGATTTCAAGGCAAAGAGCGAATCAAAGATTGCCTTGGATGCCTACAAGGAGGAGGATGTGTATCCACCTCAAAAAGCTCCCGCAGCACCGACAGTCTCTTCACGATCTCTATTCGCCTGCACTTGGCGTAGACTGTCTCCCGAGGCCTCCCCAATAAAGCGGTAGAAGATACGGATGCTCTGCCGGTACGGGGTACGCGGCCCAGCGACTTTCCTGCCCTCCGGCAGGATCTTTTCACCAATCTCAATACGCTCAACGAACGTGTGCAGTATATCTCTGTCCAGGGTTTCTACGCAGGTATACCGTTTGGCAAGGTCGAAGAACAGCCCATAGGCACTGCGTATCTCCTTGGCCGTGGTCTCGCCCGCCACCAGCTTCTTGCGGCGCACGGTCAGCTCGTCGATCTCAATGCCGAACTTCTTGACCATCTCCTCGTGAATGTCGTCGCTAAGCATCCCGGCGATGTTGTCGCGGTAAGAGCGCTCGATCATCTTCTTGAGACGGGCGGTCTGCTTGTCGATATTCTCGATCTGCACGGCGGGTTCTTCGCCGCCCAAAGAGGCGTTGGCCTGTTCGACGGCGTTCTCCGTGATGGTACGAATCTCATCTTCACCAAAGGCCAGCAGCTTGTTGAGGTCACAGCGGACGACTTCCATCAGGTCATCGTAGCGAATACGCGCCCCACGCAGGCAACGGGTCTGTGCTCGGGAACTCAGGTTGTTGCACACCAAATACCAATATTTTGCCCGTTCGCCGTTGTAGACGGAGCCGCCAGAGCACATGGCCGCGCCGCAGCAGGCACAGTAGGCAATGCCGCCGAAGATGCTGTGACGGAAGGCTGGGTTTGCGCCGTTGGCCTTGGTGTTCTCCCCCATGAAATGGGCGGCCAGGTCGAACTGCTCCTGGGCCACCAGCGCCTGGTGGGTATCCTTGGTAAACACCCATTCCTCCTCTGGCACGATGACCTTTTTCTTGGACTTCACGCTGACCTTGCGGCTCTTACCCAGCAGGGTATGGCCCAGATAGACGCGGTTGCGCAGGATGCGCTTGACCGTGGTGTAGTTCCACTCATCGGAAGCCCGCTGGGCACCCCGCTCGGTAAAGTTGTCACGGCACTCCACGCGGTACTTCAGCGGCGGCATAATACATGCCTCGTTGAGCCGGATAGCAATGCTGCGACAGGACTGACCAGAGGCGGCCAGGTCGAAAATCTTTTTCACCACTGGGGCGGTGTTCTCGTCCGGCACAAGCTGGTCGGTGGTACGCTCCGCCTTCCTGTAGCCGTAGGGCGGGCAGGCCACATACTTGCCGTTGTTGCGCTTGGTGTTCAGCGTCTGCTTGACCTTGCGGGACGTATCCCGCAGATAGACATCGTTCATGGCAAATTGAAACGGTGCCATCAGATTATCTTCCTGGGAGTCAAAGTTGCTGCCGGGTGCCAGATAGCGGATGCCGTGTTCCGGAAAATAGCGCTCAGCGTAATGGCTGGATTCTGTCATATCACGGCCCAGACGGGACAGGTCCTTGGTGATAACCATGTTGGCCTTGCCAGTTCTCAGGTGTTCCAGCATAGCCTGGAAGCCGGCCGCTCAAAGTTCCCGCCGGAAAAGCCGTCGTCCACGAACTCCTCCACCAGAATGATGCCATGCTTTTCGCAGTACTCCCGGACGATAGTACGCTGGTTAGTAATACTGGCCGATTCGCCATATTTCCGTTCTTCATCGGAAAGGCGGTAGTAGGCGTCTGCTAATTGAACGTGGTTCCTCATGTTTCCTCCTTCCCGGAACCACTCATTTACGGCTCCATTATACCATGCGGCTATCCTGCTGGTCAAAACTTGTGGCCTGTTTTCCGGTGAAAATGATTTCCTCTGTTACCACTTCCTGGATGGTTTTTGTGCCGGTGAATACGCGCTCCACGACATAGATTGCCGCGCCGATTTGCTGCTCATTCTTATCGTTCATGTGTCGCCACCTCCGCTACCATTATGAACAATCCCTTCCGAACTTAATCCATCAGTGGCCAAGCGCACAGACAAAATATTTTCTCTACAGCTCTGCATTTCCACTTGCTCTAATCTCCCCTACGCAGGGATTGGTGACATTCTATTTCGCCCCATGCCAGCACAAATGTACCTGTTCATGTTGTGCAGTGCTACCACAGCAGCGCTATTTTCAATTTACATCATTTTGACGGATAGCAAGACTGACACACAACGCCTTGGTCACATCCCGCATTTTTTCTTCGGAAAGTTTGCCAATATAGTATCCTATGCGGCGTTTGTCCAAGGTCCGCAATTGTTCCAGCATGACCACGGAAGGATATTTCATTCTACCGATCATACCAATGTAACTGTGTATAGGCAGCCTGGATTTTGCATGAACGCGGCTGGTAATTGGTGCAATAATAACCGTTCTCGCGAAATGATTTCCAACATTGTTTTGAAGGATTAATACGGGTCGTGTTCCCATCTGCTCCGATCCAACAACAGGGTCAAGGTCTGCGTAGTATATTTCGCCCCGTAGGTATATGTGGTTCATATGTACTTCACCCCCATTCGGCACATCAACTTATGTAGAGACCGACAGCATATGCTGCCGGTCTTTATTCTGCGAATCGGTCCTTTTGTCCCCGACACCCCGACCTATAGGAAATCATCAGACGGTTGGCGGCTTAATCCAACTCCACGGGAATCACACCCCTCCGAGGATCTCTCCGAGCTGCCTCCACTTGTTACGACGGATCACGTTCCAAATCCCGCTTCAACGCTCAACATTATGGCCAGACAGGCGTATCATTGTGCCCATAGCCGGTCATGGCGATGCACAGATCCGCTGTGCACTTGCAGCTGACAAAAATCGCTGGTCCGTTTTCCTTGGACGTCACGGCGTATCAGCTGCATCGCTCCCGCTTCTCGCGGAGGCTATGGGAATGTATCTGATGAATGATATGAACATGTCAAGGTACCAGCTTGCAGCAAAAGTGAGGCAACAAGCGAAGGGAATTTGGGCCCCTCTACTTACTACCTCACTTACACGCAATATTGTAACCCTTAAAATTAAATTTGGCAGTTACTTTTTATGCTTGCAATACATTTCGTTGGAGCCCCCGCTTCCATCTCTGAAAGCAGAGGACTTGCAAAGTCACATAACAGAACAATAAGATTATGGAAGCAGTCCCAACTGCAAAAGCTTTTCTGCCTTCCATGCAGCAAGACTGTTTTTGCGGTATAAGCTTTGTTGCTGCTGCACCCAGTGTCTGAGCCTGGGATTCTGCTCATAATTAGCAGGAACATCAAAATTATGATTCTGGTTCCCATAGTCAACCAACGATTGGAACATCGCAAGCCATTTGGTATCATTGTTGGGAATCCATAGCATCCCAAGAGAGTCTAACTGATTGATTTGCTCCTCCGTAAGATGCTTTCCTTTTCTTTTTCCATGATATATTTGCCGCTGCTCAGAAAGCCACCGTCCCAGCCATACTCCATTTTCTTTATAATTTGTTGAAATGGATATGTTGCCGTGCGTTTTGTAGTATGATTCCAGCATAGCGTATTTTGTATTCCACGAATCTGGTCGTTCCCATACCATTCCCACTGACTCCATTTCCTTTTTGTGCTGCTCTGGCATGCTTCCCCGCCGATATCGTTCGCGCTGGTTTGCGACCCATTCGCCCAACCGGAACCCATCCGGTGAGCAGCAGGATCTTGTGACATTTATATCTCCATTTGCACGGAAGTATTCTTGTGCGTGGACCATCCCGTTGGCGAAGCCCCTGTCCAGCTTCCCGGTCCAGTTCATGCCGATGGCGTCAAGCGCCGCAATTTGACGTTCCGTCAATGGCTTGCCCTTTCCCGGCTTTTTTCGGTTATGGCGCACAGACTGTATCCATACGCCCAGCTTCAGGCCATCCGGCGAAATATACGCCGCAGGGACCTCCAAGTCTCCGTGTTCCCTGTAATAATCCTGTGCAGCCTGAAAATTTGTTTCCCACTGACGGTCCACCTTGCTCCAGATAAAGCCCAGTTCATCCAGCTGCCGGATGCGTTCTTACGTCAAATACGATGAACGCAAGCCGGACGCCCGGTAATTCCGCAGGTTGGCTACCCAATTCCCCAGGGCGATTCCTTGCGGGTCCACATAGTTTTTCTTGATATCCATATCACCGTAAGCATCCTTGTATGCTTTCAGCGCAGCCAAATATTTTTCCCATCTCTGCTGCTGGACGTCCCATACCATCCCGATGCCATCCAGCCGGCGGACCTGTTCCTCTGTCAGCGTACCCGGAACGGACCCGCTGTGCACACGGCGCTGGGTTTGCAGCCAGGCCCCCAGAGAATACCCCTCCGGCGTCTTATACTGCTTCGGCACATTCAGATGCCCGTACGCCCGGTAAAATGCCGCCGCACACACAAACATATGCTCCCACGGAACGGACAGAGAATCCTCCAGCCTGGCAAATAACTGCCGACACTCCCGTACCTCGTCGATGATCTCAAATCGCTCCTGGACAATGTCGCCGCCGCCCAAATACCGATAGTAGGTGATAGCCGCCTGCATCTCCTCCTGGATGGTTCCGATACTGTATAGATTCTCCACATTGTTGACAACGTCCAGTATCAGCGGAGTCCTGGCTGAGCCGCAGGACAGGGCCCGACCTATCTGCTGCTTGTAGACGGTGGGTGAAACTGTGGGACGAAACAGAATGACCCCGGAAACATCCGGCGTGTGGATGCCTTCGTTCAGCATGTCAATACAAAACAGCAGCTTCAAATGTGCACTGTCGTCCGCCTTGAAAGCAGCAAAGGCCTGGCTGGTTTCCGGGTCCTCCGAATAGGCCCGGTAAACATGGGGCTCCGGGTCTACTCCGCCGAACCACTGGGACACATGACAGAGCAGCTCATCCATATGCTCCTTATTGGCGCAGAACACCAGATATTTTCCGGATTGATCCGTCATATGCTTCCGGAACATGACGTCCAGCCCATCCGCCATTTCCAGCTTCCGGCGCAGAGCGTCCAGGTATACCTGGGCCGCATCCCGCGTAGGCCTTGACTTGGCCCGGTGAATGCGGCGCTGATACTTTTCAAGCTCCTTCTGATAGCTGTAGAGCCCCACCACATACTTGGGTGCAGGCAATATGCCGCGGACGATCACCTCGCCCAAGGTCATCTCGCTGGCCACGTTCCCGTCAAACAGCTCATCTGCCATATTCCGCTGGCCGTCCAGGTACCGCACGCTGGTGGCGGACAGGCCCAGCAGCTTCGCATCCGGATACACGTGCAGGAGCCTGTCCACGCCCTGTCCCCACATTTCCGCGCCGCAGCGATGAAACTCGTCCAGGATGATGTAGTCCGGACGAATTTCAGACATTTCCTCCGGCTCCATGGACATGAGCTTTGCATAGGTGAAGAAGTGAATATTCTCCGGCTGCTCTCCTCCGGTGACGGCAGTCAGATTCTCCAGCTGCGTCCTGAAAATATAAGCGCTGGGAGACAGCCAGCAAACCGTTTTGCCCGGATAGTCCGCGCAGAGCTGAAAGGCGATAAAGGATTTTCCGGTGCCGGTGGGATGCACGATCGCAGCCTTTCCCTCATCCTCCAGCATACGGCTTGCCGCGTGGTATGCAGCCTTGTTGTGGGGAAATAGATCCAAGTTCACGCAGTCTGTCCTCCCTTGACGCTTTGATAATACAAGCAGAGTTTACATCATTCCGGCGCAAATTGCAACGTTAACCCGGCAGTTCCCATTCAAAGCATAAGAATTGATAAAAACAGCGAAGGCAGGTTGACACCTGGCATTGGTCTGCGGCACACCAGTTATTTCAAACGGACATTTTTCTTAGTCAAAAGGTTCAATTTCAATGCGGTATATTGACAATTGCTCCAAATTTTGCAAAATGTGTCGAATTTTGTTGCAAAATAGAAAGTGGGACAGTTCTATAAGTAGACGCACAAACCAGCGTCTGAATACAAAGAGAAAGAGAGAAAAACGAATGAAACTGTGGAAACGCATATTGTCCTGTTTCCTGGCGCTCCTTCTGACCGTATACCTGCTCCCCGTGCAGGTAATGGCTGAGGAACTGGGAGATCTGTGGCCGCTGACAACGGAAAACATCGCAGAGACACCTCCCGATGTAATAGGAGAAGTCCTGGAGCGACGGGAGGAAAATCAGAAAGAATTTCTGCTGGCCAACGGCGTGCGGTAGGTAGTTATCTATCCCGCAGCCGTTCATTATCAAAAGGATGGCCAGTGGAAGGATATCGATAATCGCCTTCTGCCTGCGACTACACGGGACGGCGAGACGGTTTATCAGAATGTCGCCGGTATGTGGGATGTCTCGGTACCCGCCGAACTGAACACCGCCGGAGGGATCACTGTCAGCCGGAATGGATATAGTCTATCCTTTTATCTGACAGGTCAGTTGTTTGAAGACGGGGGCGCTATCTCGGAAAGCGGCAGCGCCTCCATGGGGGAGGAACTGCCCGGTGAGGATATGATCTGCGTTCCTACAGGCGAAAGCACTGCGGCAATCAGCAGTACCACTTCCACTTTGGCAGACGATGACCAGCTTCAGCCAGAGGCTGCGCTGAAGAATCAGCGCAGTGAGGCCCTGTATCAGAATGTTTATCACGACACAGATGTGGCCTATGACTTGGACTCCAATCGGTTGAAGGAGTCCCTGATTCTGCGCAGCTGCCCGAAGGAAATGCTGGGCTACCGCTATCGCCTGGAAACGGACAGCCTGCGGCTGGAGCTTCAGGAGGACAACCGTATTCTGGCCTATGCCAAAGACGCCGGTCCCCAAGATGAACCGGTGTTCTATATGCCGGCTCCGTATCTGCTGGATGCAGAAAACGCATACTCCAATGATATCAAAGTGACTTTGGAGGAAAACGACAAGGGCTACGAGCTGCGGTACTATCTGCCCCAGGATTGGATGGCGGATGCCGCGTATCCCGTGATACTGGACCCCGTAGTCCAGCCGGTATCCAACACGTTCACCATCCGGGATAAGACCGTGACCCAGCGCAATCCGCCGGCCTATGATGCCATTTCTCTGGATGCAGGATATTCCACCAACCGCGGGCGGGAGCGGATTTATATTCGTTTTAAGAATATCCCCTCTTTGACCTCAGCGGATGTGGTCGTGGGCGCAAAGGTCTTGCTTTGTAAATATAGCGGCTCCGGTAGTATCTCGGGCAATTATATGACGGCGCATCAGGTCAAAAGCATGTGGGACTCTGAGACAATTACCTGGGCTAACCGGGCGGACTATGTCCACACCTCAGAAGATTATCAATTCGTTGCCGGACAAACCTGGCATAGCTGGGATATTACGAACATTGCCCAAAAATGGTATGAGCCCTCCGGAAATACTGGTGTCATGCTTCGCATGTCGGAAGCCGTAGAGGGTGGGACGACAACAAAAACTGCGTCTTTCTATTCCTCTGACTACAGCAACACGCAGCAATGCCCCATGCTGGTCATCTCCTACATCAACAACTGCGGACTGGAAAGCACCTGGGACTATACCTCTTCCAGTGCCGGACGGGCCGGTACCGGCTATGTCAATGACTACACCGGAAACCTGGTGTGGGTCCACACAGGGCTGGGCTTTTCCGGCAACCGGATGCCCGTCAGCATCAACGCTGTCTATAACGCAAACGACAAGGGCAACAAAGCCTACGGTCTTGGCTACGGCTGGCGTACCAATTACAACCAGCGCGTTGAGCAGATCACTTTAGGCGGCACTACCTACTACCGGTGGGAGGATGAGGACGGCACCCGCCACTATTTTATGAAAAAGTCTGCCGGGCTGTATGTGGATGAACTGGAGCCTACACGTCAACTGACGGATACCGGCAGCGGAACGAAAAAATTCTGTATCACAGAAAAGAGCGGCAGCAAACGCTATTTCGATACCAGTGGACGGCTGGCTGGACTCTCCAATAACCAGGCCACAGCCAGCAGTGTCTCCATTTACTACGCATCGCAGGATCACATCTCGGTCATCTCGGACGGCGTTGGCCGCAAATACCGATTCAGCTATGACAGCAGCGGCAACCTGACCAAGATCAGCTTTACAGGCACCGGCACAACAGAGTTGTCCGCTATGACCTACCAGGTCAGCGGCGATAATCTGAGGACCATCGGATATCCAGACGGGAAAAATGCGACATTTTCCTATGGCGCAGAACATCTGCTGACCGGTGCGCAGGATGCTGACGGCTATAAGCTGGCGTATACCTATAACACGACCACGAACGGACAGCCTAACCGAATCGCGACCATCAAGGAATACGATGGCAGCACCGCAGGCGGAACACTGTCTCTGGAATACGCACATAACCAGACCACATTTACCGATCACAACGGCAACAAGGAGATCATGCAGTTCAACCGCTACGGCAGTACCCTGTCGGTGCAGGATGGACTGGGCCGTGCGCAGTTCTCCCAGTATGCCAACAGCACGGACCTGGCCAAGGCCAGTCAGCTGACGCTGTCGTCCAAGCTGCAGAATACCGTCATCAACCTGTTGGAAAGCGGCAGCCTCGAGAGCAAGACCGGATGGACGGTATCCGGCACCGGTACCGGCAGCTGGAGCTACAGCCAGGCCCAGGCCTATTATGGCCGCACCTCCCTGTCCATTCAGAACAACACCCTCAAGCCGGTCAGCAGCGCTGTGCGGGCCCTTGAGCCCGGGAAGACATATACCTTCTCCGCCTATGTCAGAGCCGGAGCCAGCGGAGCCCGCATTGGATTGCTGAAGCCCGGCAGCACGGAGCCCCTGGTCGTCAGCACCGCCGCACCGGCCAATAACACCTGGACCCGGCTGCAGGTGACGTATACGCTGCCATCCGGAAGCGCCTATGCCTCGGTTCTCCCCTTCCTGCAGAACACCTCCGGTACGGCCGCCTATTTTGACGCCTTGCAGCTGGAACAGACCGCCTCGCCCAGCCGGTATAACCTGGTGGAAAACAGCGACTTTTCCTTTAATTCCGCCTGGACTCCCAACTCCAGCTGCGCCAGTACGGACCAGATCATCACCTATACCAGCTCTCCCACGGAGAACTCGGACAAGCGGGTTATGCGCATCACCGGTGACCCCAACAAGCACAAGTATGGCAATCAAATTCTGAGCGGCCTTGGCGGGGCCGCAGGCGATGTATATACGGTGGCCGGCTGGGCCAAGGGCGACTGCGTATATACGGACGACAGCAATCGCCGGATGTATGCCCTGATGGTGCGATTCTATTACACAGATGGCACCACAAGCGATAACTTTATCAAGTTCAATCCGGATACGGACAGCCAGAGCAGTTGGCAGTTTGTTTCCGGCGTGGTCAAGGCAGCCAAGCCCTACTCCCAAATGGGCATCTACACGGCCTATGTCCAAACACTGAACACCGTCTATTTCGACAATGTGCAGCTGTTCAAAGAGGAGTTTGGACATAGCTATGACTACGACTCCAACGGCAATCTCATCAGCGTGGTAGATCTGCAAAAGAACAAAACCAAATATGATTACGATTCCAACAACAACTTGGTAAAAATGACCTTGCCAAGTGGGGCCAGTCAGTCGTATACTTATGATAGTTACCACAACGTGACCAAAGCGGTAAGCCCGGAGGGCGTTACCTCCCGGTTCACCTATGATACCTATGGCAACATCAAGACCGTAAAGCTGGGCAGCGGCAGCCAGACCATTTCCGCCAGCGCGGTATATACGGCTAACGGGGACCAGGTCTCCAGCGTCACGGACGCACTGGGCCAGACCACCACCTATGGCTACGACACCCAGACAGGTGTTCTGAACTGGACCCAGGCTCCCGGCGAGACGGCCAGCACCCGCACCAACTACACCCACGACCAGCTGTACCGCACCACCAAGGTCCAGCAGAGCACTGCCGCGGTGGACTATACCTACAGCAAGGATCTGCTGTCTGCCATTTCCACCGCCTCCGGCACGGATTACAGCTTCACCTACGGGGTGTTCGACCTGACCACGGCGGTGAAGGCCGGAAGCCGCACCCTGATCTCCCACAGCTATACCAACGATCAGAACCGGCGGCTGAGCCGGTCCGTCTACGGCAACGGCGACGCCGTGTCCTACAGCTACGACAGCTTTGGCCGCACCACCGCAGTGACCTACGGCGACACCGGCAGCACCGTGTCCTACGCCTACGATGCCAACAGCAACCTGGGCCAGCTGACCGACGGCATTTCCGGCCGGGTCAACCGCTACAGCTACGATTTCCTGGACCGGCTCATGCGGTATGAGGAGTCCGGCGACGGCTACAGCAACATTGTCCAGTGGGGCTACGACGACGAGAACAATTTGTCCTCCCAGACCCAGACGCTGAACGGGAGCACCTATGCCAGCACCTACGCCTATGACAAGGATAACCGGCTGACCAAGGCGACGGAGGGCGCCATCTCCGCCAACTACACCTACGACAGCTTCAGCCGCATGACGGGCCTGACCTCCAAAAACGGCAGCACCTCCGTGGTCAGCACCGCCGTCACCTATGTGGACCCCAGCTCGTCGGCCACCTCTACCCAGGTGAAAACCTGGAATAACGGCAAGGCTGCGTACACGTACACCTATGACAACAAGGGGAATATTACCTCCATAAGCGATGGAAGCAAGACGGTCACCTATGCCTATGATGCATTTGGCAGACTTGTGGATGTATACGACCCCGTGGCCAAGCAGCACTGCGTTTATACCTATGACGATGGAGGCAATCTTCTTCAGCAAGTAATCTACAAGCCCAAGCAGAGTTCGGGTGGCGGTGGCGGCGATATTGTCATACCGGTCGATCCGCCGGTTGAACCTCCAATAGAAGTCATAGTTGCGGCAGCCCCGGATGATTATGGTTATTACCTGTCCGCAACGGTGAACTATACTTACGGCGACGCCAATTGGCCGGACCTGCTGACGGCGTTCAATGGGAAGTCCATCACCTACGACGCCATAGGCAATCCCCTGTCCGACGGCACATGGACCTACGCCTGGCAGCACGGCCGCCAGCTGGCGTCTATGAGCAAGAGCGGCAGCAGCATCACCTACGGCTACAATGCCAACGGCAAGCGCATTTCCAAGACAGTCAACGGCACGACGTATAATTACGCCTATCTGGGCGACGCCCTGACGGACCTGTCCTGGGGCAGCAACCGGATGCACTTCACCTACGACAGCCTGGGCCCGGCGTCTGTGACGTACAACGGCAACAGGTATTTCTACCTGAAAAATGCCCAAGGCGATGTTACCGGTCTTGTGAACGCCAGCGGCACCCAGGTGGTGTCCTACACCTACGATCCCTGGGGCGCGCCCATGTCCACCGACGGCACCATGGCCTCCACCCTCGGCGCTGCGAATCCCCTGCGTTATCGCGGGTACGTCTATGACACCGAGACGGGCCTGTACTACCTCAGCAGCCGGTACTATAACCCGGTCTGGGGAAGGTTTATCAATGCGGACGGCTATGCTTCCACGGGACAGGGATTTACCGGATATAACATGTTTGCGTACTGCAATGGGAATCCCCTGCGTTATCGAGATTCCGGCGGATCGCTTCCCCATAACACTATGACTATGATGACAGATGGCGGAACGCGAGATGAAAATTATTGGATAAGCAGAATGCACCAAGAGGCAAAGAAAAACGGCTCTCTGGATGCTATGGTTGCTAGGGGGAAAGTGGTATCAACTAATTCTATAAGTAAAGATGGAATTACTCGTGGTGTTGTAGCTTCAGCATCGCATACTGAATTGCCTATGAATGGTTTTGAGATTGATGCAGATATGTTCAGTGTTGAGGCCAGTGCAAGTTTGAGTTCAAAGAAGGTTTCGATTGGTGCTGGGGCATATGTTGCAAGGGCCTCAGTCCTCATATACATTCCATTGGATATTTCTGTTTCGATTGGAGTCTATGTAGGTCCCGGTTTCTCGTTTGGATATGGAGAGAAAGGTTTTGGTTTTTCTGCATCTTCATTAATTGGATTCTCTTTTGAGGTTTGCTGGGATGATGATTAAAAAGATTCTAATTTAGTTAGGAGCTGTGTTTTCATCATGAGAAAAGGAATCAGAATCTATTTGGGGAAGAAAAAAGAAATCTTCCACCTGGACAACCAAGTGGGGGCCATCGCCTTCATTCCCGTTCTCAACGTGATCTATTACCTTTTGACCCTGGTCACAGCCAGACAGCGCAGATTCGCTCTCTTTCTGGAGACCATCCTTCTGCTGGCCATCGGCAGTCTGCTGATCCGCTTATCAACCGGGTGGCTCCTCAGCGCGGTGTTTGCACACGTTCTGACGTGCATCGGCATCGGCATCCAGCAACAGTTGCTGGACACCTCCCCCGACTCCCGGAAGAAACTGGGATATGTCATTCTGTTTTCCGCAGTATTTGTGCTGGCCATGTTGGCGATTGCATTTGCAGGCCGGAATGCGCAGAATAAAATGCAGCCGGTCTGCCAGGAGGCCCTGGAGGCTTTGATCCGGCGGGACGAGAAACGCTGGCAGTCCTGCCTCCACCCCACCAAGGCGGCGGATGAGCTATGGGACATGGACGCCTTTTTGTCTGAGCTGGGTATCCCCCTGCGCGGCGGCTGGCAGCTGGAGCGTATGACGGGTCACGAGACGGAGATATCGGACAAGGACCACTACACCACCGCCGAGTTTCGCGCGTCGGCGGATGGCCGGACCTATCGGATCACGATCACCTACCTGCGCAGCTATGAAGGGTCCGGCATCGTGGACTTCTCGATTCGCCCGGACTGAATCCCGGATTGAAAACCATTGCGCGTACAGTTGTATGCCGGGAATAGACAATCGCTAATCACATCGCAAGCATTTCTGTTCTGATACTACATAGCACTTATCGAAACTCCATGGCAGTACTCCGTCAGTAACGATTGCTGGTATGTGCATAGATCGCTACCCCCTGAAACCTGTCCCCGGAGGTGCAATATTACG
>OGXR01002071.1_pt1 | contig 13499 bp, 11 predicted proteins | sample 1576331 | NCBI WGS metagenome assembly OGXR01 (sample SAMEA3541473, study PRJEB24748) | human gut metagenome | biome: human gut; feature: human-associated habitat; material: faeces | place: China | collected 2012 | reverse complement strand
CCGCGAAATACGATTTGCAGGGCAGACCCGATTATGTCTTTTGCAGTCGGCTTCTGGGGCGTATCGTTCCCGTGGAGCTGAAAAGCGGCTGCATCGGTGAGGCGGAGGAGCCGCACCACGGCGATTTTTTGCAGCTTGCGGCGTATTTCCTGATTTTGGAGGATGTCTATGGCAAAAGACCTGCATACGGGCGGCTCGTGTATCGGGATTATATGTTTGAAATCAAGAATACGGCGCGCGTCCGCAGGGAGGTGCTGAAAGCAGTGCAGGAAATGCGGCAGATGCTTCGGGATGGAATTGCAGAGCCGAAGCCGAGCTTTGCCCATTGCCGCCCCTGCGTCTGCAACGGAACGGTCTGTCAGTTTTCGGAAACAGAAATAGAAGGAGTAAATGATGATTCCTGTAGAGAAGAATAAAACGTATGAAATCAAAATAGCTGCACTGGGCAGTAATGGCGAGGGCATCGGGCGGATAGAGGGCTATACCGTCTTTGTAGAGGGGGCATTGCCGCCAGAGACCTGCCGTGTGCTGATTGTAAAGACAAGAAAGCATTTCGGCTATGGCAAGCTGCTGGAAATCCTGACCCCCTCGCCCAACCACAGAGAGCCCTGCTGTCCTGTTGCTAAGCAGTGCTGCGGATGCCAGCTGCAGCACCTTTCCTATGCGACGCAGCTTGCGTATAAAACAAAGGAGGTGCAGGACGACCTCGAACGCATTGGCGGCATTACGGACGTGACCGTAAGACCTGCCATCGGCATGGATGCGCCTTGGCGCTACCGCAATAAGGCACAGTTCCCCGTGGGGCAGGGCAAGGACGGCTGTGCCATCGGCTTTTACGCCAAACGCAGCCACCGCATTGTGGATACCAAGCAGTGTTTTTTGCAGAATGAACGGAACGATGCCATTGTTGCCCTTGTGCGCGATTTTCTGAATGAATTTCAGATTCCCTTGTACGATGAGGAAACACACACAGGGCTTGTCCGCCATATTCTGACACGCATCGGCAGAAGCAGCGGCGAGGTGATGGTCTGCATCGTACTCAACGGGAAAAGACTGCCGCACAGCGAGGTACTGGTGGAACGCCTGCAAAGGATAGAGGGTATGGTCTCTGTTGTGCTGAACGTAAATCGGGAGAAAACAAACGTCATCCTCGGCAGAAAAATCATCACCCTTTGGGGGAAGGATACGATTACCGATTCGCTTGACGGCATCGAGTTCGAGATTTCGCCGCTTTCGTTCTATCAGGTGAACCCCGTGCAGACAGAGGTGCTGTATGAAAAGGCTGTGGAGCTGGCGGATTTAAAGGGGGACGAAACGGTGCTGGATTTATACTGCGGCATCGGGACGATTTCTCTTTTCTTCGCAAGAAAGGCAAGGCAGGTGTTCGGGGTGGAGATTGTGCCCGAAGCCATTGCGGACGCGAGGAAAAACGCGGAGCGAAACAACATCACCAACGCAACCTTTGCCGTCGGCGCGGCGGAGGAGGTCATCCCCAGACTGTATCGTGAGGAGGGCATTGCGGCAGATGTGGTTGTGGTTGACCCGCCCAGAAAGGGCTGTGATGCACGTCTGCTGGAAACGATTCTCCAAATTGCACCCGAAAAGGTCGTGTATGTTTCCTGTAACCCTGCGACACTCGCACGGGATTTGGCTGTGCTTGCGGCGGGCGGCTATCATGTGCGCGAGGTGCAGCCCGTAGACCAGTTCCCTCATACAAATCATATCGAAAACGTCTGCCTGCTGACGCGGGAAAACTAAATCCAATCCTCTTTCTTTTTACAGAAGAAGGAGGATTTTTTATTGCCTTTTTTGCTCTTTTCTTCACATCGAGACTATGTGAGACTACAGAAATGGTATACAGAAAGAGAAGCAACGAAAGGGGGGAGAAAAATGGAGAGAGAAAGCTTTATCTTCTACCGCAGCTTTTACGATTCCATCAAGGGCTTAGGGGACGCGGAATTTGCCGAATGTATGCGTTTTCTGTGCGAATATGGGCTGAATGGAGCGGAGCAGACAGGCGGCACACTGGCGGAGGTGGTTTTGAAGATGGCGAAGCCGCAGATAGATGCGAATAACCAACGACGAGCAAACGGCGCAAAGGGCGGCAGACCAAAAGCAAGCCCCTCCGCACAGGAGCAGGCGGTATCCGATAGGAAAACCGATGGTTCTGAGACGGAAAACCATAGGTTACGGGATGCAAAACCTAATGTAAATGGTAATGGTAATGTAAATGAGAATGGTAATGGTAATGGTAATGAGAATGAGAAGGGTAATGGTAATGAGAATGAGAAGGGAAATGGAGAGGGGAATGAGAATGCTTCGCAGGACGGACAACCACACCCCTTTCATCCCCCTTCTGTGGAGGAGGTACGGGCGTACTGCGAAAGCAAGGGCTATCGTATCAGTCCGGAGCGGTTTATGGATTATTACACCGCCAACGGCTGGCGGCTTGGCAAGTCCGAGATGAAGGACTGGAAGGCAGTGGTGCGAAACTGGGAGAGACAGGAAGCGAAGCAGACGGAGAATGTGAGTGGATATTGCCGTCAAGAGAGCGGAAAAGGAGTGAAGGGGTATGGTAGATGTGAAGGCGCTGATGCAGGCAGCGAAAAATACGACGGCACTGTCCTGTGAGGAGCGGATGGCGTTATACAACAGCAGAAGGGGCGACCTGACGGGGTATGACTGCCCGATTTGCCGCAACAAGGGGTTTGTGTTTTTGATGAAGGATGGGTATGAATACACCATGGAGTGCGGGTGCATGGAGAAGCGCAGGGGCAAGTGGCGGCTGAAACGAAGCGGCTTGCAGGACATGGCGGAGCGATATCGTTTTGAGACCTACGAGGCGAAAACAAGCTGGCAGAAATCCATCCTTGCGGCGGCGGAGTGCTTCTGCGAGGAAAGGGAGGGTTGGTTTTATATCGGCGGACAGGTCGGGGCAGGGAAAACGCATATCTGCACCGCCATTGCGAATCGGCTGATGCTTCAGGGCAAGGGTGTGCGCTACATGATCTGGACGGAAGAAGCCACCAAGCTAAAAGCCCTCAAGACGGATGATGAAAACTATGCGCGCGAAATCAACAAATGGAAAACGGCAGAGGTGCTGTATATCGACGATTTTCTGAAAACCAGAAACGGCGCACTGCCGACCGATGGGGACATCAATCTTGCGTTTGAAATCATCAACGCACGGTATAATAATCGCGCCCTGCGGACGATTTTTTCAGGGGAAAGAGGGCTGAATGAAATCATGGAGCTTGACGAAGCCATGGGCAGCAGAATTTATCAGCGGTGCGGCAAATATAAGCTGAAAATCGGATGGGGCGAAGGGCGGAACTACAGAACGAGAGAGGAGGGCATGGTGTAGGGCAATCCCTCCGCGGCAACTGCGCGTTGCTTGCGCCAAGGCGGCGGTTCGAGTATACTGGAGAAAAGGCGGTGAAGGATATGGAAACAAAAAGTATGGAAACAAAGGATATTTTATTGCAGCTGCGCACAAAGGCAGGGCTTTCGCAGGATGAGCTGGCGGAAAGGATGTTTGTGACCAGACAGGCGGTATCCCGTTGGGAAAGGGGAGATACGATTCCGAATACCGAGACATTAAAGCGACTATCCAAGCTGTTCGATGTGTCCATCAACACATTGCTCGGTTCGCCGAGAGAGCTGATTTGCCAATGCTGCGGCATGCCGCTTGCGGATGACAGCATCAGCAGGGAAAAGGATGGCTTTCTGAATGAGGATTACTGCAAATGGTGCTACGCCGATGGGGTGCATCTGTACAGCGATATGGAGGATTTGATTGAGGTGTGCGTGAAAAATATGCCACAGGATACATACACAGAGGAGGAGGTGCGCGCCTATCTGCGGCAGCTGCTGCCGCAGCTGGAGTATTGGAAAAGGGCAGGAGAAAAATAAGGACATAAAAAAAGACTTTGCTCATCCAAGCAGATGAGCAAGGCCTTTTTAAGTTTCAATGGGTTTCCGGAAATTGTTCAGATTATTCCCACTCAATCGTACCGGTGGGCTTGGGTGTCAAATCGAACAGCACGCGATTTATGCCCTTAACCTCATGTGTGATACGGTCGGTGATATGCTGCAGCAGCTCAAAGGGTACATTTTCTACGGTTGCGGTCATAGCATCGATTGTATTTACGGCACGGATGATGGCGCACCATTCATCCACGCGCTTATTATCCTTCACGCCAACGGATTTCAAATCGGGGATAGCGGTGAAATACTGCCAAACCTTGCCCTCCAGACCGTTCTTTGCAAATTCCTCACGCAGGATGGCATCGGATTCGCGCACAGCCTCCAGTCTGTCTCTTGTGATGGCACCCAGACAGCGCACGCCCAGACCGGGACCGGGGAAGGGCTGTCTGTAAACCATGCTGTCGGGCAGACCCAGAGCCTTGCCGCAGGCACGCACCTCGTCCTTAAACAGCATTTTCAGAGGCTCTACCAGTGCAAAATCCAAATCCTCAGGCAGACCGCCGACGTTATGGTGAGATTTGATTACCTTTACGGTTTTTGTGCCGGATTCGATGATATCGGGGTAAATCGTTCCCTGACCGAGGAATTCAATGCCTTCCAGCTTTCTTGCTTCCTCCTCGAATACGCGAATAAATTCCGCGCCGATGATTTTACGCTTCTGTTCGGGGTCGGCAACGCCTGCCAGCTTATCCAGGAAGCGGTCAACGGCATCTACATAAATCAGGTTTGCATCCATTTCATCGCGGAACACCTGAACCACCTGTTCGGGCTCGCCCTTGCGCAGCAGACCGTGGTTTACATGCACGCAGGTCAGCTGCTTGCCGATGGCACGAATCAAAAGCGCCGCAACAACAGAGGAATCCACGCCGCCGGAGAGCGCCAGCAGAACCTTTTTATCGCCAACCTGACGCTTGATGAGTTCAATCTGGTCGGCAATAAAGTTTTCCATGTTCCAGTTGGCTTCTGCCTTGCAGGTATCGAATACGAAATGCTTCAGAACTGTTTCTCTTTCTGCATCATCCGCAGGGAAAGCCGCGCCGCCTTTATGGTCTGCCTTTAAAATAGGAAGGCCTGCGTTGTAAACCGCCTCGGATGCATCAATTTCCACGCCATCCACCACGCGGTTCACGCCGCCGTTTAAGATAATCCCCTTTACGCCGGGCAGCTTTGCCAGCTCCTCTGCGGTAATATCGTGGGGATGAATTTCCGTATAAACTCCTAATGCACGAATCTCGCGGGCAATCTTGGGATTTTCCTCACTGCCCAGATCCAGAATCAAAATCATGTCCTGTTTCATAAGTACCTCCTAATGCTGATAACCATGTAACTGTTCTGTATGATATTTACTATGATATTTTATTGTACCATAGCGAAGGGAATCGGAAAACAGAAAATCGATATTTTCCGAAAAATTATTTTGCTGCCTTCACCGCGCGGATAATTGCCTGCTCCGCTACCCTTGCGGCAAGGATACCGACCGTATCTACGGGGTTTTCGGGGAATTCCAGCTCGCCTGTGGAAAGGCAGAAAATCGTATCTCCGTCAAGGGAGGTATGAATCGGGCGGATGCAGCGTGCCAGTCCGTCATGCGCCATGCCTGCCACCTTTGTTGCCTGTGCCTTTGTCAGCTTCACATTGGTTGCGACTACGCCGATGGTGGTGTTTTTGCCGCTGATGGAAAAATTGGATGCCATCTGCAAAAAGCCCTCCTCTGTAGAGGTAAAGCTGCCGTCATCTGCCCTTGTGCCTGCGATGATGCTGCCGTTTTCGTAAACATCCCCGATGGCATTGACCGCAATCAGCGCTGCCACGTGAATCCCGTTTGGCGTTTCCTCGCTCCATGAGCCGATGCCGCTGTTTGTGCAATGCGCCATGCCGCGCAGCTTGCCGACCGTTGCGCCGCAGCCTGCGCCGTAATCACCTTCCAGAAGGACAGAATCGGAGGCGTTTTCGCATGCCTGCATGCCCATTTCCTTATCGGGGCGAACGAAGGCATCCCCATATTCCAAATCAAACAGCACCGCAGAGGGGACGATGGGTACGCTTGTTACGCCGACATCAAAGCCGATGCCCCTTTTTTCAAGCCAGTTCATGACACCGCTTGCCGCCTCCAAGCCAAAGGCAGAGCCGCCCGAAAGCACAACGGCATGCACCTTCTCCACGGTATTGATGGGGTTTAAGAGGTCGGTTTCTCTCGTGCCGGGGCCTGCGCCGCGCACATCCACGCCGCAAATCGCGCCATCCTCCGCAAGCACAACGCTTACACCTGTTTTCGCAGTCGGATTTTCCGCCTGTCCCACCTTTATGCCCTTTATATCAAGGATATTTCTTTTTAATTCCATCTGAAGCACTCCTTTTTGTCCAAAAGTATCGTTTCCTCTTGATTTTAGCTGTTTTTCTCTTTTTTGTAAATATAAAACACGCACCGAATAGGCTCTCTGCCGATAGCATGAGGGTAAAGGAATTTTTGGAGGGAACGCCATGGGGACATATCTGGTGCGGGGCGGGAAGCGGATAGAGGGAGAATTTGCGGTGCGGGGGAGCAAAAATGCCGCTTTGCCCATTCTGGCGGCGTGCGTGCTTGCGGCGGATGAGGTGGTTCTGGAAAATCTGCCGCAGATTCGGGATGTTTCGCAGACCTTGGAAATCCTCAGAGAACTGGGCTGCTCGGTCACGCTGACGGAGCGGACGGCGGTGATAGACAGCCGCGAGATGCAGGCAGCCGCGCTTTGCGGCGAAGCCGTGCGAAAAATGCGTTCCTCCATCCTCTTTCTGGGGGCAATGCTCGGCAGAAGCGGTGCGGGCAGGATTGCGTATCCCGGTGGCTGTGCGATTGGCAAACGCCCGATAGATTTGCACCTTGCCGCCTTTCGCAGGATGGGCGTTTCCATTGCGGAGGAGAACGAGATTCTTGATTGCAGGGCGGAGCGGCTGCAGGGATGCAGGATTGATTTGCCGTTTCCGAGCGTGGGTGCAACGGAAAACATTCTGCTTCTGGCGGTGTGCGCGGAGGGGGCAACGGTGCTGCATAACGCTGCGAGAGAGCCGGAGATTGTAGCTCTGGTGCGGTTTCTGCGTGCCATGGGGGCGGAAATTTACGGCGAGGGAACGGGCAGCCTTCTGATTGAGGGGGTGAAGCGGCTGCATGGGGCGGTTTTCACGATTCCTGCTGACCGTATCGAGGGCGGTACGTTTCTCTGTGCCGCCGCCATGACAGGGGGAGAGCTATGCTTGAAGGGACTGGAACGAGAGCAGCTTGGCGCGGTTTCGGAAGCCCTGCGGATGACGGGCTGTCGGCTTTTCTGGGAGGAGGGAGGTCTCCTGTGGATGCGTCCGCCAAGGCGGCTGCTGTCGGATTTTTCGATTATAACAGGGCCGTTTCCTGCCTTCCCGACGGATATGCAGCCTTTGCTGATGGCTTTATTGACATTGGCGAAAGGACATTGTATGATTAGTGAAACAGTGTTTGAAGCCCGTTTTTCGCAGGCAGAGGGGCTTTGCCGCATGGGAGCCGATATCCGCATCGAGGGGAGAAGGGCTTCGGTTTTCGGCGTGGAGCGGCTCTTTGGTGCGGAGGTTTTTGCCAGGGATTTGCGCTGTGGGGCGGCGCTTTTGTGCGCGGCACTTGCGGCGGAGGGCGAAAGCCTTGTGCATGGCGCGGAATATGTGGAGCGTGGCTATGAAAAAATAGAGACTGCGCTTTCGCTTCTGGGCGGCGAGATTCGGCTGACAGAGCAGGGCTGATAGAACAGAAAGGATACGATATGTTTCATCGGAAGAACAAACGACAGAAAAAATCACAGGAAATGCTTGATATTGACCTGATGGAGGAAATCGGCTACTATCAGAAAAAGCCGCAGAAAAAGGGGCTTGACCAGAAAATCGTGATTGCGCTGGTGCTTGTGGTGGTTGTGGCTGCATGCGTGCTGTTTTCGCCGTTGTTTTCGGTGAAAAAAATAGAGGTGGAGGGCGCAAGCCAGTTTACGACATCGGAGCTTTGCGAAAAAATCGGTCTTTCCAAGGGGGATAATCTGCTTCTGTTCAGCAAAGGCAGAGCGGAAAAAACGCTTGAGAAAAGCCCGTATATCGCCTCTGCGAAGCTTTCCGCCAAGCTGCCCCATACCATGAAAATCACGATAAAGGAAAGAAAGGCGAGAGGGTATGTGCCCTATATGGGGTCGTACCTCTACATAGATGAGGAAGGGCGTGTGCTTGAGGTGGCAGGCAGTTGTAGGGATGCACTGCCGCTGGTCAAGGGGCTGAAATTTGACAGCTTTACGGAGGGGGAAATCCTTCCCGTGCAGAATACGGATGCGCTTGCGGTGATTCTGGAAATTTCGCAGCTGATGGAAAAATATGAGCTTCTGGATGAGGTGGTGGAAATTGATGTTTCCAAGCCGAAGGATATTTATGCCTATGTGAACCAGGTGCAGATTCATCTGGGGAATATGACGAACGGCGATATGAAAATTCAGTATATGCAGCAGATTGTAAAAACGATTCCCAAGGAGGACAGAGGGATTTTAGACCTCAGCGGATTGGACAACCCCAAGGCGAATGTTACCTTCCAATACCTGACCTGATGGGACGGAGAAAAAAGAAAACGGCACTGAAATATTTTTTGCTGAATTTGTGATTTTCTGCTTGAATAAAAAGAGAAAAGATACTATGATAGAATATAACTGACAAAAATGGAAAAAGGCGTTTAAAAAAAAGCAAAAATTCGTAGGAAAACTTGTTTTTGCTATGGCAATCGGCTTTTCTTTCGTGTATAATATAAGTTGATAAATTTTCAGAACAACCTAGGAGGAGATTATAGCATGCTCGAATTAGATATCCCTATGAGTAATATGGCGCAGATTAAAGTAATCGGTGTTGGCGGCGGCGGCAACAACGCAGTAGATAGAATGATTGAAGACGGCTTGGATGGGGTGGAATTCATTTCCATCAATACAGACGGACAGGCTCTGTCCAAATCCAAATCCGCAACGAAAATTCAGATTGGCGAAAAGCTGACAAAGGGTCTGGGCGCAGGCGGCAACCCTGAAATCGGTCAGCGCTCCGTGGATGAAACACAGGATGATATCGCGCAGGCACTGCGTGGTTCCGATATGGTATTCATTACCGCAGGCATGGGCGGCGGCACAGGCACAGGTGCGGCTCCCCGCATCGCGTCCATTTCCAAGGAGCTGGGCATTCTGACAGTCGGCGTTGTGACAAAGCCCTTCAATTTTGAAGGCAAGAAAAGAATGGGCAATGCGGAAAAGGGCATTGCAGAGCTGAAAAAGAACGTAGATACGCTGGTTATCATCCCCAACCAGAGACTGCTTTCCATTATTGATAAGAAAACAACCCTGACAGAAGCCTTCCGCAAGGCGGATGAAATTCTGCTGCAGGGTGTACAGGGCATTGCCGATTTGATTTCCAAGCCCGGCGTTATCAATCTGGACTTTGCCGATGTCAGAACCATCATGGCAAACAGAGGCATTGCACACATGGGCATCGGTCGCGCAAGCGGTGAAAATAAGGCTGAGGTTGCTGCGAAAATGGCAATCCAGAGCCCTCTCTTGGAAACAACCATCGAGGGTGCAAAGCATATCCTGATTAACTTCAGCGGTGACATGAACCTTGGTCTGATGGAAACAGAGGAAGCTGCAGAGCTGATTAGAGAAGCTATTGACCCCGAAGCAGAAATCATCTTCGGTACTACACTGAATGAAGAGCTGAATGACGAGGTTGTGGTTACGGTTATCGCAACAGGTCTGGAGGATGAAGCGCACACAGAAGCACCTGCCAGACGTTCCTTTGCGGAAACCATTGCTGCAAGAGGCGAAAGAGCAGAAAGAGCAGAAAGAGAAGAGGAACATGCTGCGGAAACAGAGGAGACTTCCGAAGAGCCTGCACAGGAGGACGCACGTCCTGCCGCAAGAAGATTCGCAGATTTGGATTATGATTATGAATCCGAAATCAAGATTCCCGATTTTCTGACAAGAAAGAAATTCTGATTTTCTGCAATCAATTCAGACAAAAAATTACATAATGCGATTTTTAAACCTCATATCCGTGGAGTCTGTTCTGCGGTATGAGGTTTTTTTGTGGAAAACAACCGAAATAAAGCACAAAAATAAGAGGAAAAATATTGTTCTTTTGTAGAAAAAAGCAGATAGTAAATAAAGATAAGATTGTTTTTTTGTCAAAACAATTTATTTTGTGCCTTTTTCAGTTTGAAAATTGTGTATTTCGTTCGGAATCTGTAGCAAAATCAGATAAATTATCTTATAATGAAAAACGGAAGAGGGGCATCTTCCTCCTTCTCTTTTGGAGAAGGAGCAGCAAAGTAAGAATTGGGGTGTATTTTATGAAAGAACAGGAAAAAACAAAAGTGGTACTGGCGGATCGAGACGGATTTTATCTGCAACGCTTGAAGCGCTGTCTGGAAAGAAGGGGGGATATGACAGTAGTAGGCATGGCGGATAACGGGGTAGCCCTGCTGGATTTGGTGATACAGAAAAAGCCTGCTGTGCTTCTGACAGACATCCTGCTAGGGGAGCGGGATGGCTTATGGGTTCTGGAAAACATCAAAAAGAGGGGACTTCCGTGTATCTGCATTTTTATTTCCGCGATTGACAGTGATAAGCTGGTGCGGCAGGCAATCAGCCTTGGTGCGGAGTATTATATGGCGAAGCCGATTCAGGGGGAGCTTCTGCTGGAGCGCATCCATCAGATGCTGAAGCAGGAAACGCCAACAAAGGAAGCAGCGAAACCGAAAGCAACGGAGCGGAGGGAAAATCCTTTCGAGGAGCTGGAAAGCGAAATTTCCATTTTGCTCAGTCGCATGGGAATCTCTGCCAGCATAAAGGGGTATCACTTTATTCGCAAAGCGGTGATGATGGCAGTGGAAAATCAGGACGTGCTGGTCGGCATTACGAAGGGGCTGTATCCCGATATTGCCAAGCAGTATAAAACAACCGCAAGCAAGGTGGAGCGTGCCATTCGCCATGCGATTGAAAGCGTCTGGAAAAAGAACGGGCCGCAGATTTATTTCGAGATTGCAGGCTATCTGCCGACCGAAAAGCCCACGAATGGGCAGTTCATTGCCGCCCTGTCGGAATATTTTCGTATTAAGGAAAAAGGAAAATCGAAAAAAATCAGCTGAAAATAAATAGGAAGGAAAAAAGAACGAAGCTTGTTGTATGACAATTCGTTCTTTTTTTCGGTCGAAATTCACAAATTTTCATTGTAATTCTTGCCATATCATTATAAAATAAGAAACTAGAAAGAGTATTTTTGAGAAAAACAGAAAAGGGGCGGTTGGGATGGATACGAAAAAAGCAGTGCTGAAAGGCGTTTTGACAATGGTGGTTGTTGCATTGGCAGGCTTTCTGCTGTTCAATGGCATCGGGCGGCATCCCTATCAGCCGGATGAGCTGGAGGGCGTATTCCGCAAGGAGGCAGCCGCGCGCAGTGTCAGCGGCGAGGGTGAGGTAATTTCCGAAACCTATGGCAACAGCATTACCTTTGCCATGCAGACGGCAGACGGCAAGCGGGCATGTGCAACCTATGGACGCAGCATGTTTTTTGATAAATATAAGGAGCTGGAATTTTATACCGGCGTGCAGGGAGAGGAGCCTGCGGAAAATATTGTTTATGCGGAGAGGAACGACACCATAACGGGTGACAGCATCACCTATTCCGTAAACGATGGCGCGATTGCCTATCAGGCAACGGTTCGCTTTGGCAATGACATCGGGATTCAGTTCAGCGATGAGGTGAGACCGATGATGTATCTCAAATTCATGGTTGTTTGCCTTGCGGCAATGGGCATCTCCCGCAGGACAGCCGCCCGGAAGGAATCCGGTTTGCCCTCCCACGCTTCCTTGGCAGACGGCAGGCATGAGTACAAAAGAAAATAATGAGGTGAAGAAAATGGAATTATCGAAAAAAGCAATGAGCATCAAACCTTCTACAACAATGGCAATTTCCTCCCGTGCGGCTGAAATGAAGGCAGCGGGGGTGGATGTGGTTTCCTTCGGCGCAGGTGAACCCGATTTTGATACCCCTGCACACATCGCGCAGGCAGGCATTGATGCCATTCAGAACGGGCAGACACGCTACACCCCTGCGGCAGGGACACCGGAGCTGAGACAGGCGGTTTGCGATAAGCTGAAACGGGATAATGGTCTGGAATACGAACCGGCACAGGTGGTAATCAGCAACGGCGCAAAGCATTCCCTGATGAATACCTTCATGGCAATCCTGCATGAGGGGGACGAGGTGATTATTCCTGCGCCCTTCTGGTTAAGCTATGCGGAAATGGTGCGTATTGCCGGCGGTGTGCCTGTGATTATTCATACGAAAAAGGAAAACGGCTTCATGATGACCAAGGAGGAGCTGGAAAATGCCTATTCTGCAAAAACAAAGGCAGTTGTGCTGACAACACCCTCCAACCCCACAGGGCAGGTGATGAGCAGAGCAGATCTGGAAATGGTGGCGGAATTTGCAGTCAGCCATGATATTCTGGTGGTTTCCGATGAAATTTATGAAAAGCTGATTTACGAGGATGATAAGCAGCACATCAGCATTGCATCCCTTGGGCAGGATATTTATGACAGAACCATTGTCATCAACGGTGTTTCCAAAAGCTACGCTATGACAGGTTGGAGAATCGGCTATGCGGCGGCACCCTTGCCGATTGCAAAGCTGATGGCATCCCTGCAGTCCCACATGGCTTCTAACCCCAACTCCATCGCACAGGCGGCAACGGTGGTTGCGCTGAATGGTCCGCAGGATTGTGTGGCAGAAATGTGCGTGGAATTTAAAAAACGCAGAGATTACATTTATGAAAGAGAGGAAGCCATCCCCGGCATTTCCGCACTCAAGCCCGAAGGTGCCTTCTATCTGTTTGTGGATGTTTCCGGGCTGGAGGAGGGCGTATACACCCTGCCGGTGCAGATTCATATCGACAACGCGCCGGAGTTCACCTGCGCGCTGAGCTCGCCGCAAGTCACCGTCACGCTGCAGGCGAAGCCATAAAACGGAGGAAACATGGGAACACTCGCAGATTCGCTGTTTAACCTGCTGATGGGCTGGGTGCGCGCGCTGGTCAACGCGATCTGGGCGCTGTTTACCACCGACCACACGACCCTGCTGGAATTTCTCGGCAAAAACTGGGTCTTGATCGTCGTCGTGATTCTGGCGGCGGGGCTGGCGATCGACTGGCTGGTTTGGCTGATCCGCTGGCAGCCGTATCACCTCTGGGCGAGGCGGGCGCGCCGTTTTCTGCGCATGCCCGAGCCGGAGCAGGAGGAAAAGCGCAAAAAGCGCGCGCCGAGCGGCGACGAGACGCAGAAAATGCCCGCCGCCCATGCGCGGGCGGATTCGGGCGCGCCGGAAGAGGAAGAAGAGGAGGAGCGGTGGCTGCCGCTCCAGCAGCCGCAGATGGACGAGCGGCAGGCGCAGGAGGTCATGCAGCGCGCGCAGAGCGTGCCGGACGAGGAGCTGGGCTACCTGTT